>ENA-OQKF01000746-OQKF01000746.1-human-gut-metagenome-genome-assembly--contig:-NODE-746-length-17380-cov-4.134295_pt1 | contig 17380 bp, 13 predicted proteins | sample MGYA00242617_ERZ504784 | MGnify/ENA primary metagenome ERZ504784 (study PRJEB26092, sample SAMD00036364) | human gut metagenome | host: Homo sapiens | study: EMG produced TPA metagenomics assembly of... | reverse complement strand
CAATCGCTGCCTGACGGTGGGTTCCCAGGCCGCCTGATTTTTGCCCATTTCCAGATCATTGAGTTCATCCATCACGACGTGGTAACGGTCAGGATCGCTGATGTGCTGGCGCAGGTTGAGCGCCACCATGCGGTCGTCTTTGTTATAGCTGTCGATGCCGGTACAGGTTGAAAGCGCCAGCACCTGGTATCCGCTGTCCAGCACACTGTTAACCACGTCAGCAAACGCTTTCTCATACGCCGCCTGGGTGGTGCCTAAACGTTTATCAAACGGTGCAAGTTCGCGCAGGGTGATGGCGACCGTTTTCTGTTTCGCCGCCACGTCCAGCCAGTGCTGCACTGCGTAGCTCGCCTGGAAACTGTCGTCCTGATGATCCACCAGCCAGGCGGTGTCCACCCCGTGTTCCACTTTAGAGGTGTCAATCTCACTGCGTTTCATCATATCGAGGCTTACCGACTCACGCAGGATCAGAGCATCGCAGTGGCCGAAGACATAGTTTGCCAGCTGGTTAAACTGCGGATCCTGGAACGGCCCGACGCTGTGACCAATCATAAACAGCGGTTTTTTCGCCATGAATGTGCAAAGTGCGTGCTCAAACTGAGGCACACCGTAAAGATCGACGAAGAACGATCCGCCGACCTGAATAATGGCGTCGTAGCCCGACAGCAGTCGAACGAAATCCGTGAAGCCCTGAGCAATGGCGATGTTACGCAGCTTGCCGGTATCAGTTACACGGGACAGCAACACCTGGTGCTGATAGCGACGGCGCAGAACTTTCTTCACGCGTCCCATCACGCCGGCGGCGTTGTTGTGCTGCTTCATCTGGCTGTAGAGCGGGTCGCCCATTACCGGGCGGTTCAATAACCAGGAAGAGCTGACCGGATAACGGCTCATCACGTCCACTTCAGTCTCAGGCTTAAGTGTGTTAATCGCATCCAATAAACCGCGCAGAATGGCGCTGTCGCCACGGTTGCCGCAGGTATGGTTGCCAAGAATAAGTAATTTCATAATGGCCTCTTAAATAACTAGCCTGCGCGAAGCAGCGTTTTCATTTTTTCGTTACGGCAAAACTGGCGCTTCATCTCCACCACCAGCGCATTACGTGACAGCACAATCATCACGCCAAACGCCAGTGCACCTGCTGCGACCTGTATTGCCAGCATGGCCGCGAGCGGCAGATGGCCAGTGAGCACGATGCCCAGTCCATAGCTCACCACAAGGGTAGGCAGTGACAGATAAAACGGCAGCCACAGGCTCAGAATGTACTGCCGGTAGCTGGAGCCCAGCACCGGCTTGATCATCACGAAGTAGCTCAGTATGGTGTTGATGATCTGCACCAGCAGAAAACCAAGCGTGACCCCAATGGCGCCGGCCATATGTCCACCGACGATAATCGCCGGAATAAACAGGAACGTTTTAAACACGTTGAATTTGAAGCTGATATCAACCCGCGCTTTAGCCATCAGCAGTGAGCCAACCGGGTTGCCAACGGATCGCAGCAGCCCCACCACGCACAGCAGCTGCAGGATCGGGATAATGCTGTTCCACTTCTCGCCAAACACCAGCGGCACGAAGTTGCTCGAGACCACCATCAGCCCCAGCAAAACCGGGAAATTGATAATGCCCACCACAGAGAGCAGCTTGTAAAAATTAACGCGCAGCTTCTCGGTGTCGTCCTGAATTTTGGCGAACGCCGGGAACAGTACGCGGGTGATAATCGGGTTGAGCTTCATTGGTGGTACTACCGCGACGTTGTACGCCAGGTTGTACCCGCCCGCGACGCTCGCGCCGAGGATGCGTGCCAGCACCAGCGTGGAGAGGTTGGTGTTGACATAGTTGATGATGCTGTCGGCGGTGAGCCACGCGCCAAAACGCAGGTTGGATGACACCGAAGCGAGAGAGAAATGCAGCCCAGGACGGTAAATCTTGCGGCCAAAGTAGCCGAACAGCAGCGTACGCACGGCAGAGTTAACCAGATATCCGAGGATAGCGGTCATGGCCAGCGGCCAGAAATGGGCGCTGACCACGGTAAAGGTAAACCCTGCGAGAACGGCGCTGGTCTCGATCATCCCAATCTTGTTGAATTCCAGCTCTTTCTGCATCAGCGCGCGGAACTGTTGCCCGTGCGGGATCACCACAAAAGCAAACGAGAGCGTACGCATCAGCGGTGCCAGATCGGGGTTGTGCAGCACGCTGGCGATGGTATCGCTCAACAGGAACACCAGCACGAAAACGAACACCCCCAACCCAACGTTCAGCCAGTAGAGCGTGGTCAGTTCCAGATGGCTGATCTCTTTGCGCTGGATAATCGAGTTAGCAATGCCGAAGTCAGACAGCGTATCGGCCAGCGCGATAATCACCAGCGAGACGGTCAGCAGACCGAACTGGTGGTTATCGATAATGCGCGCCAGCACCGTCATCTGTACCAGGCCGAGGCCAATGATGACAATGGTCGCCATCGCTGACCATTTGGCGCCGCTGATGGTTTTTTCACGTAAGCTCATCTTAGTACGCCGCTTTGTTCACGAAACCTTTGAAGATGGTCAGAAAGACGATCTTGATATCGAACCAGAGGCTCCATTCACGGATGTACTCCAGGTCGAACTCGATGCGTTTTTCCATTTTTTCCAGCGTGTCGGTCTCGCCGCGCCAGCCGTTGATCTGCGCCCAGCCGGTAATGCCTGGCTTCACTTTATGGCGCAACATGTAGCCTTCAATCAGCGAGCGGTACTGTTCGTTGTGAGCCACGGCATGGGGACGGGGTCCGACAATCGACATGCCACCGGTAAAGACGTTGATAAACTGCGGCAGCTCATCCAGCGAGGTACGGCGCAGGAAGTTCCCCACCCGCGTAACACGAGGATCGTTCTGCGTCGCCTGGGTCACGACCTTGTCGTTCTCCATCACCTTCATTGAGCGGAATTTCCACACCATGATGGGCTTACCGTCCATGCCGTAGCGGGTCTGACGGAAAATAACCGGGCCCGGAGAGCTCAGCTTCACCGCCAGAGCAATGCAGCACAGCACCGGGGAGATCAGCAGTAAGATCAGTGAAGAGAGCACGATATCTTCCAGGCGCTTGAGCACGCGATTGATACCCGACAGCGGGGTGTCATACAGCGGCACGACCGGCACGCCGTTCACTTCTTCAATACGGGAATGGAGGATGTTAAAGGTAAAGACGTCCGGGATCAGGATCACCGAACAGGTGGTATCGGCCAGTTCACGCATCAGTTTCTTGATGCGGGATTCATCTTTCATCTGCATCGCGATGTAGACGTTATGAATTTTGCCGGCTTTCGCGTCCTCAATAAGCTGTTCGTAATTACCGGCCCAGTCTGAAGGCACGCCGCCAGGCTTCGCGTCGTGATAAATCCCGACCACTTCAAAACCTAACCATGGCTCTTTGCGGAAGCTATCGAGAAGCACCTTCCCTACCGGCAAATCCCCCGCCACGGCGACAAAGCGACGGTTATAACCGCGGTTACGCAGCCAGCCGGCACCAAAACGGATCAGGGTGCGGCATACGACCATGCCGACGCTGGTAATCAGGTACCAGCACAGATACGTCACCAGGCGATTATCAAAATCATGGCTGAATGCCACCAGACCTGCACTGAAGATCAGGCTTAATGTCCAGTTCTGCAGCAACAGCATCAGTTCGGTGGTCATTTTCACACCACGCCACGAACGGTAGAAGTCGGTCATCCCCCCGATCATCTGGAACACAACCAGCGCAATCAGCGCCATGAGCAGATGCATGTAGAAGAAGGATTGCCCGCTTACCCAACTCACCACCCATAATCCGCCGACCATGATGGTGATATCAGAAAAACGCTGCACCATGGAGATTAACGATGCATTCGTTCTCGCTCGTTCGCGTTTTTTTAGATTCGTCATCGTTGTTCCTTTAGTTCAACACCTGCCCCCTCACCCCACATCAGGGTGAGAGGGAAAGCTATTTACTGATTCAACAGCGCCAGAATGTCCTTCGTTCGCGCTTCCATCAGCGCGGTATCCGCGCGGGATTCCACGTTCAGGCGCACCACCGGCTCGGTATTTGAAGAGCGCAGGTTAAAACGCCACTGCGGGAACGCCATGCTGATGCCGTCGGTACGGTCAATTTCCAGCGCATGGAGGGCAAAATGCTGCTCCACGCGGGCAATGGCCTCGGCCGGCTGCGCCAGTTTGCTGTTGATTTCGCCACTTGCCGGGAAGGCCGCCATGCGGTCGCGTACCAGCTCGCCAAGGGTCTGCCCTTTCAGACACAGCAGCTCGGTCACCAGCAGCCACGGGATCATCCCGCTGTCGCAGTAGGCAAAATCACGGAAATAGTGGTGGGCGCTCATCTCGCCGCCATAAATGGCGTCTTCTTCGCGCATACGCTCTTTGATGAAGGCATGACCGGTTTTGGACATCACCGGCTGGCCGCCCGCGGCGTTCACCACATCCACGGTGTTCCAGGACAGACGCGGATCGTGAATGATCTTCGCGCCCGGGTTCTTCTCGAGGAACGCTTCCGCCAGCAGACCGACAATGTAGTAGCCTTCGATGAACTGGCCTTTTTCGTCGAACAGGAAGCAGCGGTCGAAATCGCCGTCAAAGGCGATACCCATATCGGCACCGTGTTCGATGACCGCGTTACGGGTGTCGTCGCGGCACTCCGGCAGCAGCGGGTTAGGAATACCGTTCGGGAAGTTGCCATCCGGGGTGTTATGGACCTTAACGAAGGTTACCGGCACGTTCAGGGCCTTAAAGCGGGCTTCGAGCGCATCCACCACCGGGCCGGCCGCGCCGTTACCGGAGTTGATCACCAGCTTCAGCGGTTTCAGGTTTGCAACGTTGATGTAGCCCAGCAGGTGGTCGATGTACGCTTTACGCAGGTCGATCTGCTTATAGCTGCCGCGTTTTGCTTCATTCACCGGCGGGAAATCGTTAGCTTCGGCGAGACGCTGCACGTCACGCAGACCGGTATCGCCGCTGATAGGACGCGCGCCCTTGCGCACCAGCTTCATACCGTTGTAGTCCATCGGGTTATGGCTGGCTGTCACTTCGATACCGCCATCCACGCCGAGGTGGAAGGTGGCAAAGTAAATCTCTTCGGTGCCGGACAAGCCGATATCCAGCACGTCCACTCCCGCATCCTGCAGCCCTTTTGCCAGCGCCAGCTTCAGGGACTCACTGGTCAGGCGCACATCGCCGCCCAGGACAATCGTTTGTGGCTTAAGATATTCGCCGTATGCGCGGCCAATGCGCCACGCAATGTCTTCATTCAGCTCTTCGCCCAGCTTGCCGCGAATATCGTAGGCTTTAAAACAGGTTAACTTATTCATGGTTTTACCTTGAGTTATGATCTGATTACATCTGAAGAATCGATGTACTCACCTATCTGGGTTTCAATAAATTCAACTGGTAATACCCCCGGATTATGAATTGAATGTTCGCTACCGATCGGGATATAAACGGTTTGATTCTCAGTGATTATTTGCTCATCACCATTAATGTGTACTATCGCAGTACCGGATAGGACAGTCCATTGCTCATTGCGATGATAATGTTTCTGTAACGAAATTGTCTTTCCAGGCTCAAGCGTGACGAAGTTAATCTTATATTTATTAGAATCAACGAGGGATAAAGTTCTTCCCCAAGGTAAATAACGAACATTATGCCTTTTATATTCGTAACGATTTTCTTTCTTAAGATACTCGACAGCTTCTTTAACTTTCTGGACATCATTTCGATGTGACACAAGAACAGAATCTCTCGTTGCCACCACAATTAAGTTATCTAAACCAATAGCAGCAGTAAATATTTCATCACTTTTTATATAGCAATTTCTAATATCTGAAGCAAAAACATCACCTGATGTAAAATTATTTGCAGCATCTTTTTGGGAAATATCCCATAAAGCCCCCCAGGCACCGACATCACTCCACTGAGAATCAAACTGGAAAACTTTTACATGAGAACTTTTTTCCATAACCGCATAGTCAACTGAAACGCTGGAGCAAGAGTCAAAAATAGTCTTCCCTATTCTTGTGAAATCCATGTCAATCTTGGCCACAGCCATAGCTTTTTCGCAAACATGATATATATCAGTACAGTGTTTTTTTATCTCTTCTAAATAAACCCTCGGCTTAAACATAAACATACCGCTATTCCATAAATACATCCCACCAGAGATATATTCTGTAGCTTTTTCTTTATTAGGTTTTTCTACAAATGCATCAACAGAAAAATAACCATCAGAAACTTCAACTCCTTTTTTGATATATCCATAACCTGTTTCCGGATGGGTAGGTGCAATACCAAAAGTTATAAGAGTTTCATCATCAATGGCACAATTTGCTTTTTTTATTAATTGTGCGAAATATTCACTGTCTTGTATATAATGATCAGCTGCAAGCACAAGCATTGCATTATCTTTTTTTTGTAATAATAGCGCTGCCAATGTTATTGCAGGGGCGGTATTTTTACTGCAAGGTTCAAGAATAATATTGTTATTCAACATCCCTAATTCTTTTAGTTGTTGTGCAACCAAAAAACGGTGTTCTTCATTACAAATGACGATTGGTTTTTCAAATTCTTCCCCACTAACCCTTTCTAAGGTTTGCTGCAATAGGGACATAGTATTATTTAAAAGAGGTAAGAATTGTTTTGGGTGCTCTTCACGTGACATTGGCCAAAGACGACTCCCTACACCACCAGCAATTATTACCGGAATAATCTTTTTCTTACCATTCATATTCAAATTCATAATTACGATCCAAAGATATTATCTAAAACAGTATAGGGATAATCCCAATGATATTTGCTTTTACTTAATTTAATTCGTTCCTTAACCGTCTCATAGTTATCAGTCAAATAATCGAGACTTTTTTAAAGACTATCTAAATCATTATATTTGAATGATAGTTTTTCCAAGTTACACTCTTTCAGGAACTCATGCGGATCACCACAATCAGTAGCAATCATAACTGTATTATAGTAGAGAGCTGTATACATAACTCCTGATTGTGATGCAGCTTTATACGGAAGCGCTAATATGATATTAGAAGACAATATTTCTTCTATTTCATCCAATTTTAAATACTGGTCAACCACTTTAACTCCCGCTTGAGTAAGTTTATTGTAAAGATTTTTTTTATCTTTATCAAATTTACCATAAACCTCAAGGCTGTATCCTTTTCTATTAATAAAAGGAATTGCTTCCGCAAGAAAATCCACGCCTTTATAGTCCTTTACATTCCCCCAAAAAACGATCCGCTTGGGAGGAGTAGTAAATTCCTCAATCATCTTTTCATCGATATTTAATGGCATCACTCCATGATTTAACACGAACATCTTATCTTTAATATTAGATATATTCCCATATAATAATAAAAAATCATCTCGCGTATAATTGCTAACAAATAACAATTTATTAGCAATAAAAGATATGGCCTTACTTTTAAAATATGCTTTTCTCGCTTTCCCATGTGGCACACTATTATGGAAAGTAACAATCAATTTTGATTTTACAAATAACAAGAACGCTAATTCAATCAAAGTAACTAAAGACCACTGCAAATTTATGGATGAATATTTCTTCGATGAACTAACAATTGTAAACAACATTCTTATATAATTAAGAACGCCGATATATTTATTTACCCCTGAAATACTATACTCATATACAATGACATTAGGAAGTGTTTTAATTCTCTGTACATACTCATAGTTATATTTTGTTCTTGAGCAATAAAAGTCTATATTATAATGTTGTGATAAACTCTTGACATAAAAGAAATCATACGGAAGCGCATATGATGCAGGATCGATTATCGCAATTCTTTCCATTTAGTGAAAGGTCCTTTTATAGCTTACATGAGTCACCTTGCTAATATTTCTTTTCTTTATGAACTTAGCTGGATTTCCTGCGAACATTGAATTCTCATAAACAGTTTTTGTCAAAACTGAACCGGCGCCTAAAACTCCAAATTTTTCCATACAGCTTCCCGGGAGTAGTAAAGAATAAGATCCAATAATACAATCATCATCAATCTCAACGCGTTTAGAAACAGTACGGTAATTCTCATCATGTATATTATGGTACTGAGTCAAAATTCTCACACCAAGAGTAACATCAACATTCGAGCCAATTTCTAACCCTCCACGACAATCGAGAAAAGTTCCCCATTGAATGTTAGAGCCAGTTTTTATCTTCAGTTTCCACGGACTAAAAAATTTTACACCCATATGGATATTAACACCGCGCTCAATCTTTGCGAAATATAAGAATCTTAATATTAGCCATCTAAGGGTATAAGATGGTAAATAGCATAATATATGATTCCAAAGTCCGACATAAATATACATTAAGTTCTTTGTTATTTTAGACATAGTAAATCCTTATGTACTAACTCTTTGCCAGATGCATTAAATAATTCTCTATCTGTCTTTATACCTCTATCCTTATTATTAATCTCATCAATAAGGTTATTTTTTATAAACCCAACCCAATCATTAACTAAAACTATTTTATTGTGAAATTGTTTTTTTAAGCATTGTGCGAATAAACAGTTACTCATAAATATTTTTGCGTCTGTTTGCAAAGCTTCATATAAAACACCGCTGACACGATACTCAAATTTTTGAGGAATGAATATCGCATCGGCTTTCACCAACTCTGAGTCATAGTTATCAAAATATTCTTGTTTTATGATATTCCCTGTTCGCCCCAAATCCCCTTTAGTTTTTAGCAAAAATTTATCACCTAACTCCTGAAAACTTTTGCAAATTTGCGCCTTTAAGCTCTCTTCAACATATGAGGGCATGAACACACTGATAACACCGTCACTCTTCTTAGAGAATTTTTCTGTAATTTTCCGAATTGGATGGGGAATATATATACTTTTTTTATTATATTTGTTATAAATATATTCACTTATGTAAGGCATTAAACCAATATGTGTAATATTTTTTTTAGGAATTAACTTGTAAAAAAAATCTTTAATAAAGCTGGTAGGGATAGTGTTGTGTTCAATTAAATATATTTCTATATTATTATTAGCTAGTATATTTTTCATATTAAAGAAAACAGACGTGGAATATAACTCATATGAGAGAATTAACAATTTATCATATTTATTCCGTACTGCGTAGTTATATATATCATTCAATATTTTGATCTGGTTTATCTTATATTTAAATGGGTTATCTTTTTTGAGATATAAATCAGGGAAAGTTTCACCATTTAGTTCCATAGCATGGAGCATAGAATCAGAAAAATAGTAATCAATTGCGATACTGTAATTACCATCGAACCACTTTATAAAATTTGAATTGAAATTCAAATGGCCTTTTTCTGACAAAGGATCAGCGACTAAAATTTTCATTTTTAACAGTATCCCAACTAATATTTTTAGATTTTACAAGCAAGAGCACTAAAAGAAATGCAAATAAAAAATTATGGATAGGCTGCCAAAACATATTTACACAAAATATGGCGTATAAAAAACAAAATAAATACATTTTGAATTCAACATTATAAATTAACTTCGTTTTTAACGTGCTACGCATTAGTATAAATGAACGACGCATCATTTTTAAAAGTAGGGATAAATAGTAAATCAAGAAAATTAACCCACCTTTTAGATACATGAAGTTCGTAAATGAATGAGGTCTTACAAATTTATTGGTAAGTAGTTCATTAATACTGTAATCCGAAACACCAAGAACTATAGGGTAACCGGTGAGTGAAAAGTCAAAGTACCCACCAAATCCTAGCCCAATGAAAATTGGATATATTTGGTTAATACTATATCCAATGATATTTTGAAGCTCATATAAACGAACTAAAACTGATCCGGATGATTGCTCATCACCAGAAAATAGTTTCGAAAAAAAATCAAATTTATATAATAAGAAATCAAAACTTTGAGGGGAATATATTGCCAGAGCAAAAATGGCGAGAAATGTCACAGCAACTAATACTATTAATGCGAGCAAACCATTTTTTCTAAGGCGACCATCCTTCAAAAAAACAATAAGAAAAAAAACTGCTAGAATACAAAGAAATACAAAAGCAATATCTTCTCGCTTCATTGAAATTGCCGCTAATAAGGCGACACATGTCATAATAATTCTTTTAATAAGATTTTTAATAGTCATTGCAAAAACAAACATTAATGGATAAGCAATATATGCTTGAGTAGCGTACTCTAAATTTGGTCTTCCTGTTATATAATCATTTATAAAAAATAATAAAGTTCTTAATCCTATAACCAAAACTGAAAAAAGTAAGACGTTATACATTTTTTCAATGATGCGTTCATCCCTGCATAATAAAATAGCGGCAAGCGCCCCTACTCCCCAAATAATAAACATTCGGAAATCAGAGATAACATATCTGATATCGGGGGTTCTGCCTATCAAACCAGAAACTAATGTGGAAAATAATAAAACAATAAAAACGATATACAACCCTCTAAAAAACAATAATGCTTCTCTGTCTTCGAGTTTAATATGTAGATACAGTAATTTGCAAATTGAGATAAACCCAATAAATATAATAGAAATAACCGAAAGACCGAGTCCAGCAAACTGAACAGAATGGAAGCTATAGAATGAATCAACGTCCTGATTATTGCTACTTACAACTTGTTCTACAAATGTACGAGAAAATTGAGGGGTTATTAATGATACTAATATATACAACTTTATTGAAAGCTCTAAACTTATTAAGCAACAAAAAACCACTAGAGCAAACATTACATATGAAATAACTAGTCCATATGTTGTCTCGGCTAAATATTGCACATAGAAACCAGAAAGCAAGGCTATCAGCAATACACCAAAAAAAAGTAATAAGCTTTTATTATTGTTATTATGTTCAGCCTTAGAATAGAAATCTACTGTTGACAATTTTAAACTCCGATCATTAGGTATTTAGGAAAATATTTTTCCTTCGATGGCAGTAAACCCATTGCAATACCCAACCTCCAACTCTAGACATTAGAAATGCAACAGCACCCACTATGAAACCTAAATATTTATAAAGTGCTAAAAAGGTTATAACAAAGCCTATCAGTTGACAAATTTTTAGAATCAAAAAAAATGATTGATCTCTATGGTTAATAAATGCTTCCCACACTCCAAAAATAAGAGTTCCTGCATAAGCTAAAGTTAATATGATGAAGATATATATTTCTTTCAAAGATAAGTATCGGATGATGATGTCTTTCCCTATTAGACCAAAAATGCTTAAACTTACGACGCCTATACCAGCAATGCAAAATAACTTCCAAGTTATATTTTTTACTGAGTTCACATCTAAGTCTTTTGCAGAAAGACCACGAATAAATACAGTATTAATAGCTCCAGCTAATAATGGTGCTGCAAAAAATATCATCGAAACTCTAGCGTATTCTCCCGCTGCAGCATCCGAAAAAAAGTGCGATATAAATATAACATCTGCTCGCATACATACTATTGCAAATATGTTGGCTGCATAGAGTTTCCATGCCATTCCTGCTAAATTTTTTGAAACGCCATTTTCGGTATAACTTATACCTTTAGTTTTATTAAAACTTAAAAACAAAGCAATAATGCTTGCACAAATCATTACTATATAAATGAAATCTGAGTCATATCTCTCATGGAATCCGAGAGCAAAAAAACAGACACCAAATATTCCTAAACTTCTTAAAAACGGCAGATAGAAAACAACTTTAGAACTATTCCCCCAGTCATTGACAATCTGTAATTTAATTGAATTGAATTTTAATATAATACCTACTACACTGCAAATCACAAAAGACAAAGCTATTATAGGGGTGAAAAAATACAAGCCTAATACTGAAACAAAGAAAAAAACAACCAAGAAATAAAACTTATACTTATTTATAATATCAATTATTTTAAATGATTTACCCTGCTGCGATAAAGATATCACTAATGCATTTGGAAGACCCAAATCTAGGACCACATACATTATACCTAGCAGGTAGTAATATTTAGTAAATAATCCATAATCATTTGCATTATAAATACGACTCAGCCACAATAATGAGAGAAAGGTCAGAATAGAAGCTGACAGATTACTTGATATAATCTTAGCAATGGCAGTATACGTACTATTTTTCACAAAAGCCTCTTCAGCGTGAGATTGCGCGCCATGCATAATTTAAAAAATACCACATTGACTTTATTAAATCTATTTTTTCAATTTTGCGGTATATAGACCATTGCCTCATGGCTTTTTTTAATTTATTCCTAGAAATAGACCCCGCAACAATTCTGTATGAAGTTAATACTTTAGGATATAAAACAGCATTAATGTTATATTCTTTAAGTAAAGATAACCAAAGTGCGTAATCCTGGCCGGTTCTAATTAATGGCATCTTAATTTGCCGAAAGGCTGTTTTATGCAACATTACGGTAGAACACCCTAATGTTACTTTTTTTGCTAGTAAGTCTTTGTAATTAATTGCTACAGACTCGTCTCGCTTATCGATAGTTTTATTTATCGTATCACCCTTTTCATTAATTAACGAATATGCAGTGAAACAGAATGCATAGTCATTATCCTTCATAAATTTTAATTGAAGTTCTAACTTAGATGGCTCCCATTTATCATCACTATCAATAAATGCTAAATAATCTCCTGTTGATTTTGCTATAGAATTATTTCTTGATACCGCAGCACCACTATTTACTCGATTTTGATAAACTTTCACTTTAGGGTTACTTGCGCTTATCTGTTTAAGCAATTCCCATGTATTATCTGAAGAATTATCATCAGTTACGACCCACTCCCAATTTTGGTATGTTTGGCTACAGATTGATTTGTATGTCTGTTCAATAAACAATTCGGAGTTATAGGAAGGTGTGATAATCGAGATCAAATCACTGGCAGCCACTTTTATATTTTTCCTCAATGAGTATATATGAAATAGGTATGCTACCGCCCCTGGCTTAACAGCTACCAGTGTACTGAGCAAAGTAACGATGGTCCATTTGCTGTCATCAGATACCAGACTAGAACCTTTGCCTGATAACTACAAACTCACGTTAATTGTCGTCTTTAATGGGCTTAGAAACAAGCACAAATCGTTACAAATCTGGACAAGATACAATCAGATAACCACTTGTTATCACTATAATTAATAACAAAAAACGGTAGCCCGCATTCTGGTTATGTTACAACACCAAAATACCGACTACCGCTTATATAAAGTGAAAAGATGTGGATCAGTCGTTAGCCAGCAACTTCTCAATCCGGCTTCTGAACTTCTGACCTTCCTTCAGGTTACGCAGGCCATACTTCACAAATGCCTGCATATAGCCCAGTTTCTTACCGCAGTCGTAGCTGTCACCAGTCATCAGCATCGCATCAACAGACTGCTTCTTAGCCAGTTCAGCAATCGCATCGGTCAACTGGATACGGTCCCAGGCACCCGGCTCGGTTTTTTCCAGCTCGGCCCAGATATCCGCGTTGAGAACATAACGGCCAACGGCCATCAGGTCAGAATCCAGCGTCTGCGGCTGATCCGGTTTCTCGATAAACTCAACGATGCGGCTCACCTGCCCTTCCGTCTCCAGCGCTTCTTTAGTCTGGATAACAGAGTACTCAGAGAGATCGCCTTTCATGCGCTTAGCAAGCACCTGACTACGGCCCGTTTCGTTGAAGCGCGCCACCATTGCCGCCAGGTTGTAACGCAGCGGATCGGCAGATGCGCTGTCGATAATGATATCCGGCAGTACAACGATGAACGGGTTGTCACCCACGACCGGGCGTGCGCAAAGAATGGAGTGGCCCAGACCCAGCGGCTGCGCCTGACGCACGTTCATGATGGTTACGCCAGGAGGACAGATAGACTGCACTTCAGCCAGCAGCTGGCGTTTTACGCGCTGCTCAAGCAACGCTTCGAGTTCGTAAGAGGTGTCGAAGTGGTTTTCTACCGCATTCTTGGAGGAGTGCGTAACCAGGACGATTTCTTTGATCCCTGCAGCAACAATTTCATCGACAATGTATTGAATCATCGGTTTGTCGACAATCGGCAGCATCTCTTTAGGAATGGCTTTTGTGGCTGGCAACATATGCATGCCCAGGCCTGCTACCGGAATGACTGCTTTCAAATTAATCATTATTTCTTCCACCTTAAAATGGTTGACGAATTATAGCTCTTTAACCTGTTTTCGCCAGCATGATTTGCCGTGATTCTTATATGATGTTAGGGGACCACATCACAAAAAACAGTAGTTGTAATCTGAATAGATCGCGTTTCTGTGCCAGGAATAGTCGCAAAAAAAGACAATTGTCGATTATCTGTGCGGGAGCGCAAAATTCAGCCGCTCCGTATTCACCACCTGCTGGTCCACGCGGTCAATATCCACGGAGCTCTGCCCTTTCTCATTCACAGCCTTGATGTTCGCCAGCGACAGTAAGGTCTCATCTTTAGCCATAAACTTGCCTCGCACATCCTTACGCAGATCGAAATTCATCTTCAGCGCCGGGCCGACGGCAGCTTCCTGCATCACGTTGATATTACGCAGGAAGAGGTGCTGCGGTTTGTTGTGCAACTCAAGCGTTGCCCGCTGCATCTCAACGTTGGTGATGGCCACAAAGGAGGTGGCGTTGCCGGAGGAAATTTGTATTCCGCGCAGTTTGTACGCAAGCTGGCGATTATCCAGGCGAATGTCGTTCAGCTTAAAGTTCTGAGGTATCGAGAGATAGTCGCCCTTTATTACACCGTAGCCGATCAGCATGCCAGCACTATTGACCATATCGACATTATCAATAATGAAATTATCACAGCCATAAATGGCTACCGTGGCGTTGTCTATTCCCGCCTTCTTGCTGAAGTCAGGAGTGATATTCTTGGCCTTAATATTGCGAATAATAAAGTGCTTACCGTTTTCGACGTGGACTAACTGACGACAGTTGCTGCCGGTGATATTTGCCACCACGAAGTTTTTCACGGTTTGCTTTTCCGGATAATCGTTGTCGTAGGTGCTGCCGGCGAGACCAATGCCGATGCCCCAGTTGATCTTGCCGTTTGTACAGTTAATGTTGTCAATCACATGATCGGAGATCAGGATGTTACGGTCATTAATGGCGACGTTCCACTCAATCGCGTCGCCCTGCAAATGGCTGAATTTACTGTTGGTGATGCGCGCGCCATCTATCTGATTATGGAATCCCTGGCGCAGGATGGCGTAGTTAGCCTGGCTTACGCTGATGTTATCAATCAGCAGGTTGCGCATGACGCGCGGCTTTTTGCCGCCAATGTAGATCTGCGTCACCGGTCCAAAGCCGCTCATTGCCAGCCCTTTGATCACACAGTCTGAACCGCGAATGTCCAGCGTAATGTTCTCCGTGCGGCCGTCACCTTCACCAATCACTTTACTGCCTTCCTGCAGTACAAAGCGTCCGCGACCATTTCCCGGTAACGCACCGGGGATCAACAGCGTTTTACCGTCAGGAATGAAAATGCCCGTATTGATGTTTTTACAGGTGAGCCCGGCAGGGACAACAACGGTGTCGCCTTCGTTAAATGCCTGCTTAAAGGCGGCGATCCAGTCGTTGTTATTGTACTGGTTAACAGAGACCGTCTTTCCGGTTGCCGCCCGCGCAATGCGGGACGACAGCAGCGGCGTAGCCGCCAGGACGGATAAAGAAGAGACAAAGGTGCGTCGGGTAATCTTTTTCAGCATACAACCTCGGCGTTACAACGTTTGCAGCAGGCTCGCTAACTGGCGATTAATCACCTGCTGGTTAAAATCTGCTTCAACTTTTTGTCGGGCGTTGTGGATAACGGGCTCCAGCGCCTGCTGGTCGATGCCGCTAAATTCGGCTAAACGATCCGCAAGGGCCATCGCATTATTTTCCGGTACCAGCCAGCCGGAGTAATCAGACTTAATTAACTCCGGGATCCCGCTGTGCAGGGTCGACACCACCGGAATACCGACGGCCATCGCCTCCATTAACGCAACCGGGATCCCCTCCATATCGCCATCGGCGCCGGTCACGGAAGGCAGCAGGAATACATCCGCCTCATCCAGCATGGCCTTCACCTCGTGGCTTGGCTTAAAACCTGGCATCTCCACGTAATCTTCCAGCTGATACTGTTCGATAAGCGTGCGCAGACGACGCTCCCACGGGCCAATACCGAGAATGCGATAGCGGAAATCCACACCGCGCGCTCGCAGCTGGCGGCAGGCTTCGATGGCCACGTGCAGACCCTTTTTCTCCGTCAGACGCGCCACAGAAATAATCTGCAGCGGTTTTCCCGGTACCTTGACCGGGCGGCGAGTAAAGCGCTCTAAATCCACGCCCATACGCGAAACGGTGATTTTTTCCTGCGGACAGCCCATGTTTTTCAGTCGCCCGGCCCACAGGTCGCTGATGGGCAGCATCATGTCGCCACGGCGGAAAAGCTGCTGATACTCCGGCGTGTAGTGGTTCAATACCTCGCGGCTGGAGATGTCGATACCGTGGAAGATGGTCGCAATCTTACCGTCAATCACCCCCAGCTCACGCCGTTTGGCGGCGGTCACGCCCGCCGGGCCAAAGTGAGCAATAAACACATCGGCGCGGTACGGCTGCGCCGTTTGACCACAAATGGCGGACAGGATCAGGTTGCGAGATTCCGCGCCATAGCGGGAAACATTCAGCGCGCGCCAGGTCGACGCACGATGGATCCCGCGTAAGGTCTGGCTGACCCGGTGGCGCAGCTTATTTACTCTTCCTGAGGGCTCGTCCTGCAGCCAGCGGGTTTTCGCCTCCAGTCCATACTGCGTATACGCCGCATGGGTATTTTGTGTATCGCCCTTTTGCAGGGCGATGATCTCCACGTCGTATCCCATATCGATAAACGCGGTGATTTGGTTCAGCACAAAGGTTTCAGACGACAGCGGAAATTTCAGTAAGAAGAAACCAACCTTCATTTCCCCTCCCGGACGCGGTCGAGCACCGATTTCACCATCCCAATTCCCTTCTCGCGCTCGGCTTTCACCGCGACGGCCAGGCGCTCATTGATGGCAGGCAATTGCCCCAGGGTATCGCCCACCATCGCGCCAAGCGAACCATCCAGCAGATGACGAATATCAACGGCCATTTCAGGCATGCCAAGCTGCTGCATAATACCGGCTGACTTGTGCTCGTAGTTAATCGCAATGGCCGGCGTGCCACAGTTCATCGCAATGATCGCCGAGTGCAGACGCGTGCCCACGGTGAGGTCACCGGCCGAGAGCAATTTGTCCATCTCGAGGTCGTTCAGTTCGTCCCTTACTACGTCATAACGGGAGGGCTCGTTTTCCCGGTTGCTCAGGATCAGCGTCACCATGATGTCATCCTTGTTATAGCTGTCGCTGCCGGTCCCAGTTGGAAGCACCA
>ENA-OQKF01000736-OQKF01000736.1-human-gut-metagenome-genome-assembly--contig:-NODE-736-length-17571-cov-5.322690_pt1 | contig 17571 bp, 17 predicted proteins | sample MGYA00242617_ERZ504784 | MGnify/ENA primary metagenome ERZ504784 (study PRJEB26092, sample SAMD00036364) | human gut metagenome | host: Homo sapiens | study: EMG produced TPA metagenomics assembly of... | reverse complement strand
GGTTTAAGTACTTCATCAGCCTCTCCATGACATAGTCTTAAGTAGTGTCATCCTCCCCGGAAAAATATTGTTCGGTAATGTGATTAAAAATATCATAGATTCCTGCTACCATCTGATATTTTGGCAATGTATAGGTAAATACCGGATTTAAAATGGAGAATTTCGGGAAAACATTCTCCCCAAATACATGACCGATCTTCCGTTTCCTCTCCCAATTTGTAATGACTGAACCACCATTCATCTCTGATCCAGTTCCTACCATCGTCAGCACACATCCAACCGGGATGATTCGATTATCTACCTCTTCCATCCTCTCATAATATTTTTCCCATGGATCTTCCTCACAATATGCAGATACCGAGACGGCCTTTGCATAATCACACACCGATCCTCCCCCTACTGCAAGAATCAGATCCACCTCGTTTTCTCTCGCGATCTTACATCCCTCATACAATTTTTCTACTGTCGGATTCGGCATTACTCCTGGGTCCTCAAACACTGTTTTCCCTGCTTCTTTTAACAGTTCCATTACCTGATCATAGATGCCGTTTTTCTTAATCGAGTCTCTTCCATAACTCAGCTGCACCTTTGGTCCGTATTTTTCTAATTCTTCTTTCAAAAAAGTAAGGGATTGTTCCCCAAAATAAAGTTTTGTTGGATTACAATATTGAAAATTTCCTAACATAATTTTTCCTTCCTTTCCACTTTTTGCAAAGCATGCTCTATCCAAGAACCCTTGTCGCTTTTGAGCAGCTCTGCACACATTGACTTTCTTCGCTATTCATGTTATGTTCATCATAATACCTGAACTTAACTTTAGGTCAATACTTATTTTCAAAAATCAAAAAAGAGATCTGATAAATGAAATTGGAGGAACCCATATGTATACAATTGGCCAAGTCGCAAAACTAGTTCACCTTCCCATCTCTACCATCCGCTATTATGACAAGGAAGGTCTGTTCCCGACACTTGAGCGTACTTCCGGCATCCGTAAGTTCAGCGAAAAAGAACTGGAAGCACTTCGGATGGTCGAATGCCTGAAAAAATCTGGGCTGAAGATCAAAGAAATCAAGTTATGTATGGAATGGTGTGCCCAAGGAAGTTCCACTTACGAAAAGCGCTTAGAACTATTTCTACATCAGCGCAAAGCGGTAGAAGAAAAAATTGAAAAACTGGAAAAAGTACTCGACATGATCCAGTTCAAATGCTGGTATTACGAGCAGGCGCTCGCAGATGGAAATGAAGATCGACTAAAAACATATACAGAAACTCCTCAAGATTAAAATCCTGAGGAGTAATAAATGCTTTCTGTCTATTGGCTGATATCTCCATCCCCCGCTGTCCAACTCTCTCTGTTTGGTTCCACAGCAAAAGAATAAGAGTCCTCTTTATCCTTTTTTCTAAATGGAATCTTTTGCATAACTCCAATAATCTGTCCGGATAAAATAACGGTCAAAAGCGAATAAATGATCTTACTTACTGGAATGTAGGTAAGAGAGATAAGCAATACCACCAGATCACTGATCAAATAAATCCATTGGATATCTAACGGAAGTACTCGATCCAAACTCATTGCAAGCGCATCATCTCCAGTCGGAGCTCCACCTACTCGAACGCATAATCCTACGCTTACACCTACAAATATTGCTCCTACAACTGCTGCCAGAAGTGGTTTTGTGGCAATGTCAGGGAATAATGGATCAAACTGTTCGAAGATCCCATAAAAAACAGAAAATCCAATAGAAGAAATAAAAGAATATACAAGAAAAAGTTTTCCCAATAATTTCCATCCCAAAAGGTAACATAATACCGTCAGTATAAATCCTGAAACCGATGGCGAAATCCCAAACCAATATTCTAAAAGAAGTGTTAACCCTAAAATTCCGCCCTCTGTCACATTGGACATTGAATGGATATTGTAAAGTCCAAATGCCAATATCGCACTTCCCAATAGTAAAAGTAATACGGATGATAATTTCATTTCCTTCCAAACTGAACGCATTTTAAAAAATCCTTTCTATTAACCTATCATGAAATCTATACACTCATTATAAACTCTGGTATAATACTAGAGTCAAGGAGATCAATAGAAAATATGAAAAATTTTTTTAAAATTGGTGAAATTTCTAAATTATATGGAATCGGTGTAGATTCTATACGTTATTATGAAGAAATTGGAATTATCAAACCTCAGCGTTCTGAATCTGGATATCGCTATTATAGTATTCACGACATATGGAGATTAAATGTAATCCGAGATTTACGCTCCATTGGATTTACAATGGAACAAATCCGCGAATACTTAGACCATCATACAGTTTTGTCTTCAATTTCTATGCTGGAAGACGAAAAAGACGCGATTGAAAAGCAAATACAGTATCTGCAAAAGTTGCAAAAAAATGTAGAGCACAGATTGCATAACATTCATTCCGCATTATCTCTTCCCTTAGGTGAAATCTGCTTAATGAATATTCCCCCTCGCCGTTGCCACCTTCTTCCCGAAGGATATAAAAATGAAGAAGAAATGGATGTTCTGATCAAACAGCTTATCAATCTAAATCAAAATCGCTTATACATTATCGGAAGTAATCAAATTGGAACTATGATTTCTCTGCCCTCTCTCGTAAATAAAAAAGTGCTTTCCTATCAATCTGTTTTTCTTATCGATGAAGAAGGCGAGGATATTCTTGCCGGCGGTCATTACCTTTGCGTCACTTATCGCGGGGATTATAAACAGAGCTCCTACTGGGGACAAGAACTCATCCAATATGCACACACTCACAACTTCAAAGTGCTTGGTAACTTATTGGAAATTCTTTGGATCGACATTCACACAACTTCTGATGAATCAGAATATATTACACAATTACAGCTTCCTATCGAATAAAATACTAAGACTGATAAGCGGTGGTAAAATCATATCAACCACTGTTTACCAGTCTTTTTTTATCTCATATACAGTTTCCTGACTAATCTAAGGGATGATGGCAAAAAAATATTGTTTCATTTCTTTTCTTTTGTTCTGGAAATTTCTGCTTACAAATATCTGTATGATATTTACAACGTGAATAGAATGGACACATATCTTCTCTTTTTTCTACTTTGATTTCATTGGCCTCTTGTAAAGATTGTTGCAAATCTTCTTTGTCCCCATTTGGAATTCTCATTTTAGGAACCGATTGGAGCAAATATTCTGTATAAGGATGTTTTGGATTGGTATACACTTCTTCAACGGAACCAATCTCACAGATTCTTCCCAAGTACATGATTGCAACTCGATCCGCAATATAGCGCACAACTCCCAAATCATGTGAAATGAACAATAAACTCAAATTACGATTTTTCTGGATTTCCTTTAATAAATTCAAAATCTGTGCTTGTACAGAAACATCCAGTGCAGATACTGGTTCATCACATGCAATAAATGCCGGTTCCAATGCTAATGCTCTTGCAATCCCAATTCGCTGACGTTGTCCCCCTGAAAATTGATAAGGATATCGCTTCATATGCGTTTCGTTAAGCCCCACAATTTCCAATAGTTCTTTTACTTTTTTTCTTGCTTCCTTTTTATTTGTATACACTTTATTTGCCAAAAGCGGTTCCATCAGGATTTCTTCCACTTTCATCTTTGGATCTAAAGATGCATAAGGATCCTGAAAGACCATCTGCATATTTTTACGCATTTCCTTTTTTACTTCTTTTTTAGAAAAAATATTTTCTCCCTCAAAAAGTATATTTCCATCTGTCGGCTTTTCTAATCCTAGAATGATTCGTCCCAATGTTGTTTTTCCACATCCCGATTCTCCCACAAGAGCTAACGTTTCATTGTTGTAAATTTCTAAATCAACATGATGTAATACATGATTTTCCTTTTTTGCACTAAACAGTCCTTTTGCCACAAAAGTTTTACTTATATTTTGTGCTATGATTAATGAATTTCCCATAAATTATCTACCCTCTTCAAATAAAAAGCATTTGACTTTTGTCCCATCATTTTGCTCATACAATTTTGGCTCTACTTTGGTACATCGTTCTGTTTTATGCGGACATCGCTCCGCAAATCGACATCCCTCCGGAATATTTTCGATAGACGGAACCGTTCCTTTAATTGCCATCAATTGATCTATTTTTTTCTCTGGATCAGGAGAAGCCTGAATAAGTGCCTGCGTATACGGATGTTTCGGAGATTGGAAAAATGTCCTTACATCTGCTTCCTCTACAATCTGGCCACAATACATCACATATACATAATCACAGTTTTCACAAATCACCGCTAAATCATGCGAAATCAAGATGAGCGATACTCCTCTTCTTTCACGCAAGGATCGCAGCAATTGTAAAATCTGAGCTTGAATTGTAACATCTAACGCGGTTGTCGGCTCATCCGCAATAATCAGGGATGGATCTGCTGCAATCGCCATAGCAATCATAATTCTTTGATTTAACCCTCCGGAAAGCTGATGTGGATATTGATCATACCTCATTTCTGCATCTGGTATTCCGACAGATTTCATGAGGGAAATAGTTTGTTTTTTTCTATCCTCTTTTGACAAATTTGTATGAATCTTCAGACTTTCTTCAATTTGTTTTCCTACTTTATGCAGTGGATGCAGGGCGCGCACTGGTTCTTGAAAGATCATAGAAATATCTTTTCCTCGCACTTTCCGTAATTCTTTTTCTTTTAGTGCCGTTAGTTCCTCACCAGAAAATAGAATCTGTCCTTCTTTTATTGCAATGTTCACCGGCATCAACTGCATGATTGCCAAGCTTGTCATGCTTTTCCCGCAGCCAGATTCTCCTACAATCCCTACAATCTGTTTCTTTTTTACTTCTATATTTACTTTGTCTACAATCGAATACCCTGATTTTTTATCACCAATCGTGACATCTTTTACTTGTAATACTATATCTTCCATCATATCCCCCTATCTTTCTGAACGTTTGGAATCCAACATATCTCTCAGGCTATCTCCGAAAAAATTGAGACACAAAGAAAGCAAAAGAATATAGATTGCTGGTGCCAGAGAAATCCATGGGGCATCAAACAGATACGTACGTCCTTTAGATACCATAACTCCGAGACTTGTCTGTGGCGGCTGTGCACCAAATCCGAGGAAACTCAATCCTGCCTCTGAAAGAATTGCAACCGGGATAGACATTGTGTAAAGCACAAGCAGCAAGGAGCGAATATTCGGTAAAATATGTTTGATCATAATCTTCCATTTGCTCACTCCCATGGAACGCGCTGCTTCTATATATGTACTATTTTTTAGAGACAATGTTTGCGCTCTCACCGTTCTCGCTGTTCCAGCCCATCCAACTAAGATCAGTGCTAAAAATAAATTTTTTGTACTTGCTCCTAAATTGTAAACAATCGCCATCGCAAGAATCATAAACGGATAAGACAATACAATATCAACAATTCTCATAATCAATGTATCTACCCATTTTAATGTAGTCATTCCAGCTATCATTCCCAAAAATGTTCCAATGATCAAATTGATTGTTGTTGGTGCAAATCCAATAAATAGAGAGATTCTTGATGCATACAAAATTCTGCTGAAAATATCACGGCTCAATTCATCTGTTCCAAAAATGTGTTCCATAGAAGGAGCCGCCTTCGGTTTCATATACTGTGTTTCATTGATTCCATACGGTGCAATGAAATCTGCAAAAACAGCAAGAAAAATAAACAGCAAGATCATAAGAAAACTTATAAATCCTACTGGATCCTCTTTGACATATTTTTTTATTTTTCGTCCGGTATTTTTCATCATATTTTTCATGCTATCCTCCTAATCATAATGCACTCTTGGATCTGCCAGCGCATAAATAATATCCGCAATGAGATTTCCAATAATAATTAAAAATGTACTGAGAATAATCGTTCCTTGTAACAATGGTATATCACGATTGCTCAAAGCAGAGATTGATAATGTTCCAATTCCCGGAATACTAAAAATATTCTCAGTGATCAATGCCCCTCCCAGCAATGATGTAAATTGCATCATCATAATCGTGATCACTGGAAGAATCGACATTTTTAGTGCATGAAAAATAACAATTCCCATACGCGATTTTCCCTTTGCCTTCGCTGTTGTTATATAATCTGCCTGAATCACATCAATCAAATTTGTACGTATTAAACGCGAAATCTCTCCTGCCATGCTCCATCCCAACACAATAGATGGTAAAATTAAATGTGCCGGTGTTGTAAATCCACTAATTGGCAGCCATTTTAATTTATAGGCAATTAAATACTGTAAAATAATTCCAATGGAAAATGTCGGCATTGATATTCCCATGAGCGACACTCCCATAAATAATTTATCCAGACATGTATTTTTCTTTAAAGCACTTATAATTCCTATCGGTATTCCTAAAATCCATGCAAATGCGATTGCCGATAATGCCAGCTTTATCGTATTAGGGAATGCATTTTTAATCAGATTGAATACTGGCTGATTCATTACAAAAGAGGTTCCCAAATCTCCATGTAATAAATCTTTTATATACAAACCAAATCGTACCAAAATCGGATCGTTCAAATGCATTTCTTCTTCCACTCGAGCCACCGTTTCGTTATTGATCTTATTTTGCATCATCGCGGTTACTGCATTTCCTGGAATGTAATTCATCAAGACAAACGTAATCAGTATGACCCCTAAAATAATAGGAACAGATACTGCGATTCGTTTTGCAATATATTTACGCATAAGTTTTTCTCCTTATATGTATAAAAGGTATCAAATCTGATACCTTTTATACATTGCTATTTATTTATTGTAAGAATCATCGATTTCTACATTATGTGTTGAGCAGCAAACCCATCCCTGCCAGCCAAGCTGAAAGTTCTTCAATCTTGGGCTAATGATGCATGTACGTTTTTCAGCTGCGATCGGTAAGTATAATGCCTGTTCTGTTACGATTTCTGATTCTAATGCCTGAAGGGCTGCAATTCTTTCTTTTGGATCAAGTTTTGCATTTGCTTCTTTGATCTTATCGCTTAACGCTTTGTCTTTGATGTTATATCCATTCGAAGCGCTATTTTCCACTGTAAATGTTGTGAAGAATGCTCCTGGATCCGGAACATCTGCTGTTACAGGTCCCAATGAAATAGAATACCCTTCTCCACTTGCAATGGTATCCCAGTAAGATGTCATATCCATGTTTTTGATTTCAGCTTTAATTCCTGCTTCTCCAAGCATAGACTGAATCATTTCATTAATAGGATGTGTATATGTACTTTCTCCATTCTGAAGAATTGTAAGTGTCACATCTGACTCATGGCCTGCTTCTTTTAATAATTTTTTTGCTTCTTCTACATCGTATTTAATTGGTGTTTGATCTTCAGAGTATCCCGGAATTGCCGGAGGAAGAACACCATTTAATAACGTTCCTTCACCATTATAGAAGTTCTGATTGATCAAATCACGATTGATTGCTGCCTGAACAGCTTTTCTTACATTTACATCCGCCATGAATGTATCGTTCTGATTAAAAATCATGTAATCCATGCTTGGTGGCTGATATCCGATTAAGTAATCTTTCCAAAATTCATCATTTTTGAAATGCTCAAGGTCATCTGCCTTTACACCCATGTAATCTAACTCACCATTTTCAAACATCATCCGTTCGGTAGAGGCATCAATGTTCATTAAATAGCGGACTCCATCGATTTTAGCCGGTGTATTGAAATATTCATCATTTCTTACAAGATTGATCTCCTGATCTTGTGTCCAGTCTTTAAACTTCATATACCCTGTACCAACAGTATATTCTGGATCAAATCCAAATTTATCTTTTCCTTCTTCGACAGCTTTACGGTTATAGATAGAAGCCGGAGCACCTGTCATATTTGCAAGAAAAGATGCTGATGGCGCTGAAAGTGTGATCGCTACTGTGTAATCATCGATTACTTTAACACCTTCAATCACATCTGTTTTTCCATCCAGACGATCTTGGTACCCTTTTACTTCCTGATACTGAGCTGCATTGATACAAGCTTCTTCTGGATTTACAGCTTTATCAATGGTAAATAGTACATCATCTGCTTTTAATTCTTCGCCATTGTGGAATTTTACACCTTTTCTTAAGTGGAATGTGTACGTAAGACCATCTTCACTGATATCCCATTTTTCAGCAAGACTTGGAATAATTTCTGTTTCTCCAGCTTCATTTACAGTTACATCGACAAGACGATCATAAATCTGAAGCGGAATAAAATAATCTGCATTTGTTTTTTGAATGTCTAATGTTTTTGGGTTTTGAAATAATGTAAGAACCATGGTGTTCCCATTTTTACTTACATATTCTGTTTTTGTTTCGTTTTTCGCTGCAGCATTTTCTTCTTTTTTCTCTTCGCCTTTTCCGCATCCTGCGAACATCGAAACGGATAATGCAGCAACTAAAAACATGCTTAAAAATTTCTTTTTCATATTTTTCCTCCTCTTTTATGTTTTCCAACACCAGTCACATTCTAACACTATCCGTTTCATATGTTAAATTGTTTTTCGTTATATACTTTATTCAAATTTTCTATAAAAACTTCTCCAAAAAGAACGTTGCCCATCGCTATAGAAATGCCTATTTATACTTAATTTAATTGGCTATTTTACTGTACGATTTCTATAATTTTAAGATATACTCCTTCTTCTGTTAAGGATAGCAAAATCCTTTTTATATCTCTAAATTAACCTATAATTTCTAAAAAGGCACCAATTCTAGTTGATAATTGTCCTGAATCAGCAGACGAATAATCTGTTGTGATACCTAGGTATGGAAGATTTAATTCATCGCTTACAAATTCTTGAACTAAATGAGACTCAATCGCATAAGTATGACAACACTGCAATACAATTTCTAAAACAGCATCAACTTGATATTCCTTTACCATTTCACGCAATGTGTCGAAACGTTTGGTATTAGGTGTCATGACGGAACATGATACATCTAGATAACGACGAGCTAGCGCACGATAAGGATCTATAGTTTCATCTACAAGATTTTCTTGAGTTCTCGGACCTGAGCAATTTTCAAAAGCAACAACAGAAGCACCTTGTATTTCTAATTCTTTTATGATTTTATCTCGAACACCATCGAACGGACATCCAGTAATTAAAATACGTGGTCCTGAGGATTTACCACGGAAATTTTTTTCATACTCAGTAATTAATTCTTCTGCTCGTTGGTTCATAACATCCAGTTTCTTTTGCCCTGAAAACATAAAAGCTGTTGATTCAATAATGGTGCTTAATTCATATCCTGAAAGAGGACAAGGGTTTAATTTCCCTATTTCGTAAAGCCGAACCATTGCTTGACGTTCAAGATTTTTTTGATGGATTGCTTTTCGAAGTTTTTCTTCCGTTATTGTTGTTCCAAATTCTTTTTCAAGAAATTCTTTTGCACGATATATTTCGGATAACCATAATTCTTCAGCAGCCTCACCATTAGGACTGTTCGGTAGAGACATGACATGAGTAGGTTTCATGCGTCCCATGAGTTCGTACATTTTCTTTTTACCATCACATGTTGTTTCAGCAAGAATAACATCTGAAAAATAAAAATAAGGGCAGGAATCTGTAAGCGCAAGACCATAGCTTGATTTAATTAAAGGGCATAAATTTTTAGGAAGATGACGCTCAGAAGCCAAAATCCCTTCTTCACCAGTTCCGCAAAGACTTACATAAGTAGCATCTGCAGCAACTATTAATTCTACTGGTGTATATGAACAAAATACGCCGACAACTTTATTTCCATTTTGACGTTTCATTTCTAAGATTTTCATGAACCCATTTTTTCGGGCTTCTGAGAAAGTTTCAAATTCTTCTGGTAACTGTAACATAACAGAATCCTCCGTTTAAGTAGTAATATATTGTGAATTTTTATAAATATATGCTATAACACAAAAAGAATCATACGCAGTACTTCTAGATAATCGTCATGTTCAAAAACAACAGTATGAGAATCTTTTCTCCGCATACCAGGATAATTAGATGGTCTTGCAGAATGTGCATGGTCTTTAAATTTAATTTCTACTACAAAATGCTCAGGTAATTTAATTAAAGCCTGCTCAAGTGATTGAGACAAAGCTTTTTTTACATCTTGACGAATTAGTTGAACTGCCTTGCTAGGTGACATACATTCGGCCGCAAAGGCATCCCCTCTTTTTACTGCAGTTGTAATTAAATTAGGATGAAGATTTTTGCTTGTTTGGCAAAGCTGTAAATCCCCAGACAAATACACACTAGGAACACCCAGATATGCCGCTGCATAACTATAAATCAAAAACTCGCTTGCAGTTATCCCATTAATTGTAATGGAAAAAGGCCGTTGTGAAATAGTATGTGATAATAAATTTCCATCTTGTCCTGCTGCTGAATGATATCCGACAAAAAGTGCAGCATCAAATGTTGAATCTAATCCTTCGACCATACAAAATGGATCTTCATTCCACCGTCTACGTAAAGTGACATAATCTGGCATTTGAAAAATATCGATATTAGTTCCAGGTCCATGAGCATCTTTTACTAATATTGTATCTGCTCCTGCATCATGAGCACCTTCACATGCTGCAAGAACTTCTCGTGTCATTTGTTCCGTTGCACGTGGATAATTAGCATTTCCAGGAGTACATTCTTCCCAAGAAACTGTAGATGATATACCTTCAATATCAGCGCTAATAAAAATTTTCATATTTCCCACCTCATTGATAAAAACTATAATTCACGCATATTTATCGAAAAAATCAACCAAATTGACAAAATATCGACTGGATGTTATCTTATTTATGTGTAAATTACACATAAATCATATACTATGTTGGAGGTTTCGTCAAATGAATATTACACCAGTAAAAAATATTGATCTTGATTCAATTTCAAAGTGTCAGGTGGGAATTTTAAATACACCGATTCAAAAATTGGAACGATTGAGTAAAAAATTAGGAATTAATCTTTATATTAAAAGAGACGATTTGAATGGTCTTGCTTTCGGAGGAAATAAATTACGCAAATTGGATTATTTTATTTATGATGCAATGCAACAAGGAGCAACAAGAATCATCACATATGGTAGTAATCAATCAAATCATGGTAGACTGACAGCTGCTGCTGCTGCAAAATTTGGTATGAAATGTACAATTTTAATGGATGAATTACCACCGAAAAAGGCAACCGGAAGTTTACTTGTGGATAGAATCTTGGGAGCAGATATATTTTTTATGGATGATTGTAATTTTAAGAATGACGACGAAGCAAGTTATCTTGAAAAAATGCGGAAGCTTTATAATCAAGCAACCGATACATTAAAAGAAAAATATGAATCCAAGGGAGAAAAAGTTTATATCATTCCTGAAGGTGGAAGTTCCCCATTGGGAGCATTAGGATATTTTTATGCAGCAAAAGAAATCAAAGAACAATCAGCAGAAATGGGCGTACAGATGAACTATGTTGCAACGATTATGGGGTCAACAGGTACATTTGGAGGATTAATATTAGGAAGCAAATTTTTCAATACTTCTTTCACTTGTGTTGGCGTGGATATGGCACCTCATTCAGAGTACGCAACAGAAAGAAGAATTTCATTTATCAATCGAGTAAGCGATTATTGGGGACTAGGAATTGAAATCACGAGAGATGATTTTATATTAGATAGTAGTGCTGGAGGTCCGGGTTACAATATTCCAGATTCCAAAACAAGAGAATATATTTATTTAATGGCACGTGAAGAAGGAATTCTTCTCGATCCTTGTTATACCGCAAAAGCATTTGGCGGAATTGTGGAAATGGCGAAGGATGGGAGAATTGAAAAAAATAGTAATGTTCTTCTTATTCATACAGGAGGTCTGCCAGGAATTTTTGCAGAGGAACATGTAGAAGCAATGCAGGAGGAATTATGGAATGGAGAACAAACAGTCTTCCGCTTGCGTGAAGTGTAAAGATGATACTTTATTAAGCATACGTGATCTTCAAACGAGTTTTTTCTTGAAACGTGGAGAATTAAAAGGTGTTGACCATGTATCGTTTGACATTTATAAAGGAGAAACCATTGGAATTGTAGGAGAATCTGGCTGTGGCAAAAGCTTAACTGCTTTATCTATTATGAATCTGGTGCCAAAACCAAAAGGAAAAATCATTGGAGGTGAAATTCTTTTTAAAAATGAGAATTTGTTAGAAAAGACCAACAAAGAGATTAAAAAAATACAAGGGAAAGATATTGCAATGATATTCCAAGAGCCAATGACTAGTTTGAATCCTGTTTTGACGATAGGATGGCAAATTTCTGAAAATATGAGAAATCACTGTCATATTTCAAGAGCAGAGGCAAAAAAACGTACAATTGAGATGCTTAAAAAAGTAAATATACCGATGCCCGAAAGACGTTATCATGAATATCCTCATCAATTATCCGGTGGAATGAGGCAAAGAATAATGATTGCCATGGCTTTAGCATGCAATCCGTCATTGTTGATTTGTGACGAACCTACAACGGCATTGGACGTAACTGTTCAAGCAGAAATTTTACGTTTGATTGATTCTTTAAAGAAAGAAAATAATATGTCTGTTCTTCTTATTTCACACGATTTAGGGGTGATTTCTGAACTTGCAGATCGAGTGATCATTATGTATGCGGGAGAAATTGTAGAGATTGGAAAAGTTGACGAGATTTTTACAGATCCAAAGCATCCGTATACAAAAGCATTATTAAAATCTGTTCCTAAAATCGATAAACTCGGAAAGGAAAGATTATATATGATTCCAGGAAGCGTCCCTGATCTTGTAAATATTTCTGAACAATGCCGATTCGCAGATCGCTGCGAAAAAGCAACAGATCAATGTAGGAAAGGAAGAATTCCATTGAAAAATTATCCTAAAGAAAGGAAGGTACGTTGTTGCCTATATCAAGAACAAAATGGATAAGAAAAAAAAAGTAATATTAAGAACAGAAGATTTATGCAAATGGTTTCCTGTGGGCACCGAATGGAATCGCGGAATCGTACATAAATATTTAAAAGCTGTAAATGGAGTGACACTTGATATCTCAGAAGGAGAGACTTTAGGAATCGTGGGAGAATCAGGATGCGGGAAAACTACTTTTGGACGTACCATTTTGAAATTAGAGGAACCAACCTTTGGAAAGATTTTTTTTGAAGAAACTGATATTACAAATTATAATTATAAAGCGATGCAGAAAATAAGGCGAAAAATTCAATTTATTTTCCAAGATCCTTATGCATCATTAGATCCAAGAATGCGTGTTGGGGAGTGTATTGGGGAACCTTATATCATTCAAAAAATATATCCTAATGAAAAAGAAAGAAAAATAGAAGTTATAAAATTAATGAAAAAATGCGGTTTATCTGAAACAGATTATGAAAAGTTTCCACATGAATTTTCTGGAGGACAAAGACAGCGAATTGGAATTGCCAGAGCATTGACTTTAAAACCAGAACTATTAATATGTGATGAACCCGTTTCTGCATTAGATGTTTCAGTACAGGCACAGCTAATTAATCTTATGATGGATTTACAAAAGGAATATAAGTTAACAATGATTTTTATTTCGCATGATCTAAGTGTAATTTCTCATGTTGCCGATCGAATCGCCGTAATGTACTTAGGAAAAGTAGTGGAATTAGCTGATAAAGAAGAGATTTTTAAAAATACATTGCATCCGTACACGAAAGCTTTATTAGCATCGGTGCCTATCATAGGAAAGCAAGGAAGTTTAAATCAACAACTTATGAAGGGAGAACTTCCAAGTGCGATTAATCTTCCAAATCATTGTGCATTCTATGGAAGATGTCCCAGACAATGTGAGGAATGTAGAAAAAAAGAAGCACCGACACTTCGTGAGGTGCTTCCAGGTCATTATACAAGTTGCCATTTTGTATAATTAATGTATCGCGGAACGTGGATCAAACATATCTCGCAAACCATCTCCGAATAGGTTGAGAGAAAGAGAACATAAGGCAATAGACAATCCAGGGAAAATAACCAAATGTGGATATTCCCGCATATAAGATTTTGCATCGGAAAGCATAATCCCCCATTCTGGACGAGGAGGTTGAACACCGAGTCCGAGAAAACTAAGTCCAGAAGCAAAGATGATCATGTCAGCAATGGACATAGTTGCTTGCACAATAATCATTCCAATAGCGTTTGGTAAAACATGGTTACAAATAATTTCTAAATGTGTACTTCCAGCTACTTTTGCAGCTTCTATATATTCTTGGGAAGTCATAGCGATAACAGTTGCTCTTAGTATTCGGACAAACCCTGGTACACTTGCAACTGTTATTGCTATTAAAAGATTCGTAGTACTAGCACCTAAAGTAGCGATTACACATAAAGAAAACAAAATACTAGGGATACACATAAGTGTATCAGCAATTCGTGTAATGACACTATCAATCCAACCTCCAAAGTATCCTGCAATGACACCTAAGAATCCACCAATGCATAAGGAAACCGTTGTTGAAATAAGCCCCATGGAAAGAGAAACTCTAGATCCATGAATAATTCTAGCAAAGACATCTCTCCCTAAATAATCCGTTCCAAATATATGATCTTTACACGGAAAAAGTAGACGCGCAGTTTTCTCTTGCGTAATGGCAAGATCATAATCTACAATTAAATCTGCGCAAATAGCAGTCATAATAAAGAGACAAATTAGGATAAGTCCAAATAATGCGGGCTTATTTTTTTTAAAGCAATTCCAAAAATGTAGAATTTTATAGTGACTTCTTTTCATATTACAATTCCTTCCTTTTTAAGATTTTTCATATTGTGTTTTTACACGTGGATCTAAAACAGCATATAAAATATCAATTATTAACATAACGATACAAAACATAGTAGATAAGAATAATACGGATCCCATTACTTGAGGAATATCCTTGGAACGAATTGCATTAATCATAAGAGTTCCAAGTCCTGGCATCGCAAAAATAGATTCAATAATAACTGTTCCTCCAAGCAAAGCACCAAAAGACATACCAAGCGATGTTACGATAGGAAGAGAAGCGTTTTTAAATGCATGAAGAACAACAACAATGAATTCTCTAAGCCCTTTGGAGCGTGCAGTTCGTATATAGTCTTGATTAATAATTTCAAGCATACTTGTGCGTGTTAATCTTAAAAGTCCTGACGACAGAGGTAGTGCAAGCGTAATAGTTGGTAAAATATAATGTTTCAATGTATCACTTCCACTGGATGGTAGTATATCTAAATGCAAAGAAAAAAGTAACATCAAAAGCAGCCCCATCCAGAACGTAGGAATGCAAGATATAAATAAAGCAGTGCTTGTGCTGAGAATATCAAGATGAGAATATTGTTTTACTGCGGAAAGAATTCCAATTGGAATGCCAATAAACATTGCAGTCACTAAAGAAAGTACAGCAAGCTTTAATGTCTTTGGAAAACGAACAAGAATTTCTTTTGCTACAGGTTGACGTGTTCGATAAGAATTACCGAAATCTCCATGAATTGCATCTACAATATAATTAACATATCTTTCTGCAAAAGGTTTATTATAACCTAACTGTTCGTTTAACATGTTCCGCTGCTCTACTGTCGCTTTCTCTCCCAAAATCAAAGTACCGGGATCACCAGGGATTACAGTCATTATGACAAATACAATTAATGAAATTCCAAATAATACAGGAACAATAAATAGAATACGTCGAAGTACATATTTTAACATAACCACACCTCATTGAAAAATATTATGAAAAAGTAATAACTATAGATTTTTTCTATAATTTTAACAAAATTATCAAAATAAACTATATGTAATTTTGTTGAAATATAACAAAAACTAAAGATATTATAGTATAATATCATCTAGATTGCAAATGGCAATTTACAAAAATTGAGGAGGATGAGAAAATGAAACAAAGCAAAAGAATTCTTGCTGTATTATTAGCTTGTGTCATGCTAATTGGAATGGGATTGACAGGCTGTGGTAAGCAAGAAGGAAAGCAAGAAACAAAAAAAGAGGAGGGTCAAAACAAAAGAGAAGATGTTGTAATTGCGCTGTCTAGTGATATGACAACATTCAATCCAATCAATTCAGCTACCAAAAGTGATGACTTCGTTATAGAACAAATCTATGATCAGTTATACTTTTTAAATGATGATGGTGAAAAAGTTCCTAAGTTAGCGGAAAGCTATGAAGTAAAAGATGACGGATTAACATATGTGTTTCATCTGAAAAAAGGTGTAAAATTCCAGAATGGTGAAGAATTAAAAGCAAGTGATGTTGTATTTACCATTGGTCTTGCAAAAGAATCTTCATATACTTCAGGATATGTTGATCAAATAGACAACGCAACAGCATTAGATGATTATACTGTTGAATTAAAATTAGGCGAACCATTCGCACCATTTTTTGAGCAAATCTGCTACTTATATATTTTAAACGAGAAAGCAGTAAAAGATGCTGGTAATGATTATGAAATGAATCCAGTCGGTACTGGTTCTTACAAGTTAGTAAATTACGAAGCCGGAAATAAAGTAGAACTTACTAGATATGATGACTGTTACAAAGGAAAAGCTGATATTAAAAATGTAACATTCAAAATCATTCCAGATCCAAATACATCCGATGTTGCTCTTGAAAGTGGGGATGTTGACTTCTCCATCGTTTCAGAAGCTTCTGTAAAGAAAGCAAAAGAGAGCGGAAAATTAGAACTTGTTCAATGCTCAGATGGTAGCGTTACTTACGTAATTATGAACACAACCATGGAGCCATACAATAATAAATATTTCCGTCAAGCTGTTAACTATGCCATCGATAGAGACTTTATTGTAGAAGCAGCAACAGAAGGAATTGCAAAACCAACATCTCTTATGATTACGCCAGAGATGTTCGGATACCCTGAAGATACAAAATTATATGATTACAACCCAGAAAAGGCAAAAGAATGCTTAGAAAAATCAGGACTTCAGTTACCAATTAAAATTGGAAAAATCCAGTGCTGGGAAGGACATTATACTACTGTGGCAGAAGCAATCCAATCAGATCTTGCAAAAGTTGGAATTGAAACAGAAGTAGAAATCGTAGAGAAAAACACCTTCCTTGAAAATGCATTTGGCGGTACATATGAAATCGGTATTATGGGATTCATTTTTGGTGGAGATGCTAATGCATGTGGTGCAGCATATTCTTCTGCTGGATTAGATGCATTTAATATGGCACGTTGGACAAGTCCAGAAGTAGATAAATTATTTGCAGATGCTCGAAACACCGTAGATGAAGACGAAAGAAAAGCTATCTACAAAAAAATCTTTGATATCGTGCAGGAAGAAGCACTTTATGCACCAGTATTAAATCGTGAAATTACATATGGTTATACAAAAGATCTTGTTGTAGATGAAATTGATATGAATTCAATCCAAGCATGTGATATGCACTGGAAATAGCAATAAAAGAGGCAGTTTTGAGGTGACCCCTCAAAGTTAGACTTTCACGAGACGACTTCGGTCGTCTCATTTTTCTTTTATGCAGCTAGAAGATGGAGTCTGTATTGAACAGGACTCATCCATCCTAACTTTTCTTTTATTCGTT
>ENA-OQKF01000730-OQKF01000730.1-human-gut-metagenome-genome-assembly--contig:-NODE-730-length-17702-cov-36.319033_pt1 | contig 17702 bp, 20 predicted proteins | sample MGYA00242617_ERZ504784 | MGnify/ENA primary metagenome ERZ504784 (study PRJEB26092, sample SAMD00036364) | human gut metagenome | host: Homo sapiens | study: EMG produced TPA metagenomics assembly of... | reverse complement strand
CAGCTTCGATTTCATCGAGCCGTCTGCAAGACCGCAATTTCACCGGAACGGTGTATAATTGCGCCCTTTATTCTAAAGGGTTTTGGACGTTGCTGCGTTCGTGAACGTCATGCACCATCTTTGCAAGCGCCAGCACAACTTCCGGTTGACGGAACGAGATTTTCAGAAGCTCCATCACCTGATCGTCGGTCAGTTCTCCCGGACAGACTAGAAAGCTTTCCAGCATTCCGGCACGGGTACAAAGACGATGCACACGCTCTCTCCGGTTCAGCTCCGACATCTGGCGTTCAAGGATCCTCTCTCGGTGCTGACAAGAGCGCAGCTTCTGCTCTGCTTTGGCTTTTTCGTTGCGGAGGTAGGCAAGGTCGGTTTTGGGTTGGGTCATGGCATCACGCTCCTTTGCAAAATAAAAAGCCAAACAATCAGTATGGAGGCACACTGATCATTTGGCTGGGGAAACATATTTAATTTTCACAGTTCAATCGAACTTTCACGGTAAAAGTTCCATTCTTCTTTTCGGCATAAAAATCGCCATCGCTTTCCTTCACCACACGTTTTACATTTTTCAGTCCATATCCATGGTGGCTGCCAACCCGAAGGCTGCGCGAGATATCACTGTATGGATTGTCAAGGCGGTAGAAAAGGCTTCGATACTGTTTGCGCAACTGCAAATGGATCTTTCGTTGTTCTGACGGCAAGCCACAACAAGCTTCAATTGCATTGTCGAATGTGTTTCCAATCAGGATGCTTAAAGATAACGGAGATATAGATAGAACTTCTGGAATCGTTACGTCCAGAGTGACTTTGATGCCGTTTTCTTCTGCTGTATGTAAATACTGATTCAACAGTGCATCCACAACTGGATTTCCAATCGTAGAAATATTTTTGGAACGTTCAAAGGCATCCGTTGCATCTCGTACAATTTTGTGAAGTTCTTCGGAATTCCCACGCCCCGCCACCGCCTGCATTGCCAGAATATATTTTTTGATGTCGTGCCAAAGGGCTCTTGTTTCTTCCTGCCGTTCCTTTAGCTGCTGATAATACTCCATCTGCAAGCGATATTGCTGCTCGTTAAATTCCGCTCTGAATTTTTCCTGCTCATTTTTTCGGAGAGCTTCCACATAGAAAACAATCAGGATGTTTATTAAGAGAAGTACTGCCATAAAGCCAATCAGGTAGTCTGGAAAATTTTCATCCGCTGCATGGTACTGTACCACATAGCAAACTGCAATGCTGGCAATCTGAATAGCGATGATCGGCAGCAGCCAAAGAACGCGCAGCACATTTTCTTTCCGGCTGAAAAAATGTGAAACTAAGATTAGCAATGGAATCTGAATCAGATTCGAGAACACCACGTAAATCAGTCTGGCCGCACCTGCTTGCATTAGGACATCTGTATCCGGGATGCGCAGTCCGATAAGAAGCATCGCAAGGATTTCAACTACTGCTACAAGCGCGAAAAACGCAGCACTTGCAAAGATGGCTTGCCATATTTGTGCTTCATAAAACAAAATGGCCAGAAGAAAGCCTCCCAGCAGAAAGTAAATCGTTCGTGGCATCACCCAAGTTGGAAACAGACTTAAGAGACATTGCCCAACGATTAGAAGCGCAATATAAAGATAGAACCATCGTGAAGATAAATCTTTTTTCTGGAATAAACGGTCAACGAAAAGTACAAGCAGTGCGATGTTGGCAAAGCTCCCAGCAAATTCAACAAAATAATATATCATCTTCCCAAATAAGCGTTAAAGTTCTGATTGAACTCCTGACGCTTCCTCCGGCTGATTGGCAATTGATTTCCGCTGGACAGAACAACGGCCGTTCCAGTAGCATAGACAATATGCTCCATATTTACAAGATAGCTTTTATGCGGTGAAGCAAAGCACCGTTTTGGCAACTGTTCTAAGGCTTCTGGAATTGTCATTCGCAGAGTGAGGTCTTGACCTTTACAATGAATCAAGACTTTATGCCCATGGCTTTCCAGATAATAAATGTCCGATGTTTCCAATGAGAGTGTGGCTCCTTCATATTCAACGGTAAAGTGTTTGGAATCCAATTCTTGAACGACTGCATCCATTGCAGCAGCAAAAAGCGATTCATCAAGTGGTTTCACTAAATACCGAAATGCAATGCCATACCCCTGCACAGCGTATTCATGCCGCTTTGTAACAAAGATCACCAACGGATGCTTTTCCATCTGTGTTAAGGTTTGCGCCATCTGGAATCCGTTTGAAGGCATTTCGATGTCAAGCAGCAGAAGATCGAAGGATTTCTTTTTTAGCTGCAAATCACTTAAAAGCACTGCACCGTCTGTGTAATTTTCAATGTCAAAGTCGCCATGGGCATCGTATCGCTTGACGCTTTGAACAATATCTTCAAGTTCTGACGGTTCATCATCGCAGACTGCAATTCGATACCTCGTCATTTTGTCGTCCTCCACAAAGTAATGTTTCTGACACTATTATAAACTGTGCATTTGCGCCTGACAAGTGGTTTGACATACCACTTTTGCCACCATAACGACCAGTTTTGCCAAAGGTCTTGCTTTCGGAAAAATCTATGGTACATTGATATTGAAATTAGTATCAGTGTTTCTACAATATCAAAACCGGGAGGGATAAGCATGAAGTTTTCACCATTGGAACTTTTACTGGTTATTTCGATAGCGATAATCGTAGGAATCGTACTGACAGTTCTTGTAAAGTATCTGATTCGCTATGCCATTAAGTTTTTACGCAAAAATTGAAAGGACACTGATTGCCAATGAAGAAAGCATACTATGGCCTCCTTACATTTGCAATCATGAGCTTGTCTTATGATTTGTATTATTGGAACACGAGAAGTGCTGTGGGTGTTCTAAGGGCAGAAGATAAGGCGCTTTGTTTATCAAGTGGAATTGTTTGTGTTCTTATGATAGCTTTTGTTATAATTAAAAGCATCAAAAATCGCAAATAGACTGACTTGAAAAACGGTATTGATAATGAAGAAAAATTTGTTAAGCATAGTGATTCTTGAATGGTTTGTGCTTCTGTGAGTGGTTATAATGATTATGGTTCATTTTTTTAGATTGACTGAATGATTTCAGGCTTGAGGTGAGCAAAGATGAAACACGATAAGTTGGTTTTTATAAGAATTATATGTTTGGTTGGAATTATAGGAGAAGTACTATTTCCAAATAGTACAGTCGGCATACTATTCGGCCTAATTCTTGCAATCACGAGCGTCATTTTCTTGATGATGCTAAAAAATGAAATAGTTATAGAAAAAAGCGACTGTGAGAATAATTATTCGATTTCTATAATGTGCATTAGTGTCGTTATACTTTTACTCATCATCGTTGGATACATAATACTGAAAGATTTTCAAATTATTACGCTGTCGGATACGCAAGAATATTTCTTTTCTGAAATTCTAGTATTCTCTTTCATGGCTCTTTTTGGTAGCTGTGCTAATGCTCTTCCTTTTAATAAATATGTTGGATTACGTTTGCCGTGGACTTTAGTAGATTACCAAACATGGCGATATGCTCATAAACTTTTACATGAACTGACTTTTCCTGCTATCCTTTTTAGCATTGTTATTCTCAAGATGTTTCCCAATAAATCAAAAACACTTATGATTTGGTCAGTACTGTTATATCTTGGAGTACCATCTTTTTTCTCTTACCTTTACTATAAAAAGAAACACCAGTAAAATATACAATATGACCATAAAACAGAAAATTGATTACCGTATTAGGAGGATTTTATATGATGGGGCTGTTTTTGATGATTATTCAGCCGCTTTTTACATTTTAGGAACTCTCGCATTTGCAAAGTATCTTTGGAAAAGTGAGTAGACCTTTGAACGTTATTCGACTGACGGACGAAATAAACTCGCTAAGTATCTAGGAAACATCGATTTTACGGAGTCACTAATTATCAACTGCGTGATTTGAAGAAGAGGCCACTTTATGAAAATCACACGAGATGAAATGTTTTTTTCAAAAGATCTTATTCATACACTGGCGTATGTCGGAATGTTTGCGGCGGCAATTATATCGGTTGGAGCGTGTAAGTCTGGAATTTGGGTGGCTGCGATATTAGCATGGATTGTAGCAGGTATAATTATCGGATTGGCGACTATTTCTGACTATAAAAAGGCAGAACTCTTGAAAAATGGAACAAGAATCACCGGAAAGGTTACCGCAACAAAACGAGTGCATATAAAATTTCATTTGAGTACCTACCACCTTGCCGATGAAGATGTAATCTATCCATATGTGGTGCATTATCAGTATAAAGTTAAAGGTGAGACCTATAATGGCAAGTCGCAGTGGTTTTGGTTTAATCCATGTATTCCGAAAGGAACACCAATAAAAATTCTAGTGGACCCAAAGAATCCGACCCGAAGTACAGTTCTCAACCCGGAAAATCAAGGTTGCGAAAAAGCATCGAAAGAAAAAAATTATGAGTAAATTTATAGGAGTGTTGTTGTTAGTTGCTCTTGCAGTACGGTTGGTGGTACTTTTCTTTTTTAAGCAGAATATTGTTCTGAATGAAATATCGTTGGTACTGTTTATAGCCGTTTTCGTGGTTGCCGTTATTGTGATGCTGGCAAAGTGGTGGAAATGGAGAACTAAATAATTTATACCATCGTGTTGCAGGACTATTTTATTATCACGCAAGCTTACTATTTTGGATTTACAACCGTGAGAAGCTATGAATGAAATTGTATTTGAATCTAGTGATGCTAGTATGTTGGTAGCTTTATTATTGATAATCTTAATTTTTTGAAGTGATTATCGTTATAAAGGGGCACTATATGGAAAATACTGATATTCCCCAATTTCATACTTATCGAGGAGAAATCGAATTTGAAGGAACGTTAATACAGGCTGATATTTTTATTGACAATAAAATGCTTGAAGACAAAAACAGCTTTTTAATAAGTTTTTTGTGCAAATCTAATACGATATATAAAATAGTTTGCAGAAGTGTTTTAAAAAAGGAAGGATATTACATAAATCTAAAATTCAATGGTGTAAAATTGAAAACCCGTGTCCTTTCAGTGTCACAAAGCTTTATTGATAGTAACTCGGAAATATATAGAATCGGCCTTATGTGTTCTAATGATTTGAGCATCTAAATCAAAAGACAGTCGATGGTACGGTTCAGAGCGAAGCATCAACAAATCAACAGCCCTCTATTTGCAATGATTGCAAGTAGAGGGCTGTTTTGTCTGCTTTGAATTTTTTAATTAAAGGTCAATCTTCTAATCTGCCGTGGTCGCAGCCAAGCGAGAGATAATGCTCAATTTCACCGCCCAGCACAAGCTGGGCATACTCCAGCGGCTTATTGTACAGCAACCAGTCCAGTTCTGCCCGCTGTGCCGGAGTGTTGCCGTACTCGTCTTCAATGGCGATACAATCAATGGAAAGGGTGGTGCCATCATTAAATTGGGCTTCCACCCGGTTGGTGTCCATGTTGTAACGGCAGGAAAGCACTTTTCGAGAGTGATTATGGTCAGGATTCTGATTTCGTTTCATTTGAATGGCTCCTTTAATGATTTTGAAATTTGATTTTCAACGAGATGAGGTCTCTTTTTTCTTTCTCTTAAGTCACCCAACCGCACTATCCTGCATCGCAACTGTTCACGATGCTATCCACATCCGAGCGGTGCATCAGTTTTTGCAGGATGCCAAACTGCTTTTTGGTGGACGCAGACACCAGATACTGCCACTTTTGCGGCAGGATGGGCAAGTCTGCAATGCTCCACTTGACGTACTTGGCATCGTAGACATTGGGTGGAGCCAGCTCTACCAAATGCCCAACACACCAGCTTACCAGATAGCCGTTGCCCTCCAGATAACCGTCCTGACGGCTGGTTGCACCGAGGACTTTTGCGTAGGACATGGCCACCGAGGGCTTTTCTGCTAATACAAGCTTCATTCGATACTGCTCCTTTCGCAAAAAAATTAGCAGCCAGGCACCGAAGCGCATGACTGCTATGTAAGGAACGGTATTCTGTTTTAGGTCTACAAACTGGGGCTTTTATGATCTTGCCACAGCTTATCAGTCTATGCACGTCAACTGTTGAAACCGCCGTGTACCGAACGGTACGCACGGTGGTGTGAGAGGACGGCGGCTAGTCACCGCCTCCTACTCGCTTGTGCCCATGTTTCGGCCCTCCACATCATCACTCCGCGCATGCGTTGTGCCTCGCCGCAACGCATTCTGCCCCTCGCTGACTCATCGCCAGGCATCGCTGATGGTGTTCGTCTGCCCATCCTCACTTCTGCAGTATCTGCTTTTCGTTCTCCTGCACACGCCGCTCGAGCGCTGTATACTGCCGGAGCTCGTCCTCGGTAAATCCCCGGAACTTCGCCTGCTCGTAGTCACGCTCCGCGGCCGCGATATCCTGCAGCACCGCATCCGACGCCGGCAGCAGCTCGAGACGAATCATCCGCGGCTCGCGTTTTTTCTTCGTCATTCCGTTCGCGTCTGCATCCTGTGCCTCGCCACGCTTTCCGAAAAGACCGGTCGCCTCGGCTATTTCCGCCGCTTCACGTCGTTTCCTCGGCACGTCGACCACTTCGAGCATCCCGCGTGAGACCAGCTTCTGCAGCGCGGCGCGCAGATCCCCGCGGCTCATATGCATCAGCTCCGCGAGATCCTTCCGGCTCAGCGCCTTTCCGGCATCCTTTCGATCAGTCGCCTCCACGGCATCTTCCCGCGCAGGCATCTGCGCTTCAGCCCCTCGAGTGAGCGCCTTTCCCGCGTCCTTCCGATACAGCAGCAGCGACAGCTCCGCCAGCGTCATATCATACTTCAGCGCCACCGACTCGAGATAGCGCTCGAGCAGCTTCCGGTCGCGGTACTTCTCCACGATGATCCCATCCTCCGAAATCACCTCCTGCAGCGCCTGGCTCCGCTCCTCACCGAGCTTCTGCGTCCCCGGAATCGTCGTCGGGAACACGAAACCATCCTTCGCCGCATCCACTAGAAAATGATAGACCTGCAGCCGCTTCCGCTCATACGCATCCTCATCCAGCACATGCTTGAAGAAGTCGTTGTAGCACTCGAACATCGCGAGTTTCATCTCCACCGTCCGCGCGAAGCTGATCTTCTGATTCACCAGCGAACCCTTCGTCTTCACATAATAGTAGACCGGCGTCCGCAGCGCATAGAACGTCGTCGCATAGCGCACATACTCGAGATTAAACAGAAAATCCTCGCACCAGCTGAGCTTCGCATCCATCCGGATCCCGTGCGCCTCCACAAGCGAGCGCCGGTACAGCTTATTCCACAGCACCCCATAGTAGTAGTCCGCCGGGTTCTCCATCATGAAGCCAACGAACGCTTCACGCCCGATCACCTGGTCCGCGTCGATATCCCCCTTCCGCGACACCATCTCTCCGACGACACGATAGAAATCCGCGATCACCATGTCGCAGCCCGTCTCCTCGGCCGCCCGCACCATCAGCTTCGTCGCATCCGCCGTCAGCCAGTCATCACTGTCCACGAACTGCAGAAACGTACCCCGCGCCCGCGCGATCGCCTGGTTTCGCGTATCCGACACCCCCGTATTCTCCTTATGCACGACCACCACGCGCGCATCCGCCCGCGCATATCCGTCGCAGATCTCCCCGGACCGATCCTTACTTCCATCATCCATGAGGATCAGCTCGAAATCCCGAAACTCCTGATTCAGAATACTGTCCACACAGCGCGCGAGACTCTTCTCCGCGTTATACACCGGCACGATGATACTGACCTTCGGCTCCATAGGCACCTCCATCAAAAAACTACTTTTAGTTGTACCATAAAACCCTCCCGTTGACACTCGTATATTTCTGCTCACTTTTCCCGGGCCAATGTCTCGGCCCTCCGCCTGCTCACTCCGCGCCCACGCGTCCGCACCCTCCACCTTCTCACGTCGCGTCCACCCATTCGCACTCGTTGCCTTTATCGCGCCCATGCCTCCGCCCACTACCTCCTCACGTCGCATCGAAGCACCAATTCCCTCATGAAAATGTCATATTACAGCATAAATTCGCTCATGAAAGTGTAATGAAGCACGGATTATTCCCTCATGAAAGTGGCAAAATACTGAAAAGAACGCTCATAAAAGTGGCAGAGCACGGAAATCTGAGAGGAAAAAGAAGGTGCCATGGTGTTAAATTATTCTTATGATATTTCCGCTTCCTGATGATTTTTTTGAATTATCTTAACTTTAATATCGAAACTTAACTTAAAACAAGTTATAATACAAAAATAGAGTTAAATAGAAGGAGAACATATGGAATATCTCTATAAAGTTCTGGGAATTAAAGCGACAGTTCAGCGCGCAGAGTTTGACCATCTGCCCAATTATATAGCTGTAAGGTATCGTTTACAGAAGGTATCCATGGATGGACAGAAAGTGATTTTTCTTTATCCAAAGACAGAGTTGGAGCAGATCGAAGTGCTGAAAAAGCATATTGCCCGTATACAGAAAAAAGAGAACCTGCCTGTCGTGCTGGTGCTAAACGAACTCAGTTATCGTCAAAAGGAATATCTGCTTCGTGAAAAGGTCCCGTTTATCGTAGATGGAAAACAAATCTATCTGCCGTTTATGAGCGTGTATTTGCAGGAGCGGTGCGATGCGGAGAAGCAGCCAAGAGAAGATCTGCTTCCGTCGGCGCAGCTGCTTTTATTGCATTTTATTTACGGCGGCACGAAAGAACTGCCGTCGAGCCAGGCAGCGAAGGATTTAAAGCTGACAGCTACGTCTATATCGAGAGCATCGAGACAGCTGGAGGAGATGGGGCTGTTGCAGATAAAGAAAGCTGGTGTGCAGAAAATTCTGCTGTCCGAAGATCCGCCGGAAGTGCTGTTTCAGAAAGCGGAAGAGACTCTGTTGAATCCGGTAAAGCGAACGGTCTATGTTCCGAAGGAGTATATTGGGGCGGATATGCTGGTAAGCGGATATTCGGCACTGGCAGAATATTCGATGCTGAGCGCACCAGCCGTCGAGTGCTATGCGACAGATAAAATATCTCAATGGAAAAACGTTATGACAAACAGACTTCAGGATTCGAAGACTCAGGTGGCGGTAGAAATGTGGAGATACGATCCTCGGATTTTAGCTACTGGACATAGCGTTGACGCGCTCTCGCTGGCTCTGACATTAAAAGACGATACAGATGAACGTGTTGAACAGGCAGTGGAAGAACTGCTGAGCGAAGTATGGAGAAAGATAGATGGTAGGAAAATATAAAGTAGTCACGCTCTGTGGCAGCACCCGCTTCAAAGAGCAGTTCATGGATGCCCAGAAGCGGCTGACGCTTGCGGGTTATATCGTCATCAGCGTCGGGCTCTTCGGCCACGCCGGCGATCAGGAAGTCTGGGACGGCATGGACGAAGGAACCCTCTCGAAAACGAAGGAAATGCTCGACGACATGCACAAACGGAAAATCGACATGGCTGACGAAATCTACGTCATCAACGTCGGCGGCTACATCGGTGACAGCACCCGCTCGGAAATCCAGTACGCCGAAGAGCACGGGAAACCGGTCCGGTACTACCAGAACATCCGTAAATAGGAGATGCTGAGTCAGCTTTCGGAGGCGAGACAGGATATCGCAGATGGAAAGTGCAAAACCGGCGCCCAGGTAGCCGAGAACCTGGGAAAAAAGTACGGATTTATATAAAGACAGCCGAAATCAGGCGTATGATGTGAAAAATTTTGTCGTAGAACAGTGCTATGATCATAGTGCAGAAAACCATCTGCAGCATATAGACAGGAGGAACGGATTATGAATACAAAGCAGATCATCGGCTTTCACAACCCGGATGAGGAATACGGATATTTGAGTAACTGGTATCGGTCGGATTTCGAAAAGGACGGCATCCGGTTTTCATCCATGGAGCAGTACATGATGTACCAGAAGGCGCGCTGCTTTCGGGACGAGAAGGTCGCCGCAGAAATCCTGAAAACCGATGACGTCGGCCGCATCAAGGAACTGGGCCGCCAGGTTTCAAACTATGATGAAAGCAGATGGAACGGCATGCGCCAGATCCTCGTCTACGAAGGCCTCCTCGCAAAGTTTGAGCAGAACGAAGACCTGAAGGCTCAGCTCAAATCCACCGGCGACGCCATCCTCGCAGAGTGCGCCGTCAAGGACCACATCTGGGGCATCGGCTTATCGATGAAGGACCCAGATCGACTCGACGTGAAAAAGTGGCACGGAACGAACCTGCTGGGGTATGCACTCATGATCGTACGAGAACGGGTGTGAAGGGCGAAAATCCAGATACCAATATAAATACGTATTTGATGATTTATAGATATGAATAAATGCAGATCAAAATGCGCAGAATATGAGCACTTATAGACATTTAATCAACACTATATGAAAATATGCCTATTATTTTTGAGAGATGCTGGATGGTAAAATTCCGAGTTGTTGAGCTGTTCTTACTTTCTATTTTATCAGATATCGCCTACAGAGTCCATAGCTTCATAGCTCAAAACAGTTCACCCACCAACCATTTGGCTATGTAAAGGGGACGGCTTTTCAGCCGCCCCACCGGTCAACGCTGCGTTAATCAGACAGGTTCATCGTCCGATTCCGCTTCATAATCCTCGTTGACATCCACTTCTTCGTCCTCGTCACCATCATCCTCCGGCAGCTGGAGCGTATCTTCATCCTCATCGTGATAATCCGCATCCGGGTCCGGCTGATTTTTCTTGGACGCAGGCTTTACGCCCTTCATCTTGATATAGAGATAACCGCCGCCTGCCGCCAGTGCAATCAGCACGACCACACCCAGAAAGCCGGATGCGATCTTTGTGACCTTGTTTTCCTTGAGCTGTTCCGTGCCGGATGCCGCCGCTTCTTCTGCGGCTTTCTTGGCTTCTTCCTCGGCTTTCAGCCTGTCCTGTTCAGCCTGCGCCGCCGCTTCCTTTTCGGCGGTATAAGCGTCCGCATCTTCTTCCTCCATCAGAGCCAACAGGTCGGCTTCATCCACAAGGTTCATAAAATGGACGGTCTGCGCCCCTTTACTATTCCTGTCAATGACCAGATAGAATGTGTTGCCGGACTTCGACACCAGCGTAATGAACTGCTGACCACTGCCATCGGAATAATTGGTGTGGTAATCGTCCACCAGTGTCAGGTTGCCCTCCGGGGTCAGAGCACCGGTTTCCTCATCGGTCACGGTGACTACATCTTCTTCATCGGTGGTAGAAGTCAGGACAGGCTGTTCCACTTCCTCCGTAGGCTCACCGCCATAGGCAAAAGCAGGAGCCGCCATGCCAGCGCACAGTGCCACCGACAACATCAGGGCACAGAACTTATTCATCATCTTCATTATCAGATTCCTCCTTGTTGAACGTAGCACCGACTGCGGACAACGCAGCCGGGGTCGGAGTGGAAGTTGCAGACTGGCGCAGCAGGGCGGCAAGCTGTTCCGGCGTAACCTTGGCGGTGCGCACCATCTCATTCACCTCGGCAGCTTCTGCTTCCTGAATCCGTCGTTCAAGGCTTTCAATGCGAGTGTTGATCTTAATGCGACGCTCCCTTTCCTTTTCCAGAGAAGCGCGCAGCTTATCGAGTTTTTCGCTCATGTTTTCCTCCAATCATTTTGAGAGCCGCCCGAAACCGGACAGATATTTCTGCCGGTAGGACGAGTGAATGTTTGCGTACTTGATGGGGTCGCCGGCGGACACCATCATCCCGTTTCCAAGGTAGATGCCCACATGACTTTTTCCCGGAGTATCATACGTTCCCTCGAAGAAAACAAGGTCACCGGGCTTTGCTTCGGCTTCGCTGATGTGCTGGCTCTTGTTCCACAGGCCGTTGGCGGTGGTGCGTCCCACATCGTAGCCGTTCTGGTTGTAGACCCAACAAACGTAGCCTGAACAGTCAAAGCCAGTTTCCGGGGTAGAGCCGCCCCACACATAGGGCGTACCCACATACTTTTGGGCTTCCTTGTAGATGGCGGCAAATTCCTCATCCGTCAAGGCTTCCGCTGGAACCTGATAATCAATGCCCGGCGCGCCAGAGCCATCGGAGCCACCGGGCGGCAGTCCACCTTTGAACAGATATGGCCGACCACCCAACGTATCCTGAAAGATCTCATAGCGTTTCCACTGGTCGTTGTCCAGTTCCTCCCGGATAACGACCTCCAGCCCTTTATTCACCAGCTTTGTGTGAAAAATTCGATACTCATAGGGGACTTGCACGGTGTAGGGGATGCCAGTAAAAATGTCGATCATCACTACCGTGCGGTACCGGGTCTGGACTTCCACCCATGTGGTCAGCTTGTATTGCTTGGCAAACGTCTCCTTGAGTTTTGCCTGCACCTCGCTGCGGGTGTAGTCGTCATAAAGAGTAGTCAGGAACGAAGTGAGCTGCCAAGGATCATGTTCAATAGCATCCAGATGGTATCGGTATTCGTCATAGCCGGGGTGGTCGGCGGGGGTGCGTTTGATTTTCTTATCCAGTTCCTTTTCCAGCTTCTTGTAGTCGGTTTCGGCTCCCCGGATGTCCCGGTCCTCTGCGGTGTAAATGGTCTGACCGGATACCTGCGTGGTGCCGGAAAACAGAATGGAACAGGACGAAAATGCCGACATGACCAGCAGCAAGAGCAAAAGAAAAACGCCCACGATCAAAAGAACGTGCGCGTTGCTTTTTGCAAAATTGGCAATGCCGTTGACTGCGGTGCTGACCACCGATCTTCCTTTGTCGATGACCTGCTCCACGCCGGATCGGGTGGCAGATGCACCGTTGGATGCCGCTTTGCCGCCTGCGGTCTGCGCCGCTGTGCCCGAATGGGCGGCGGCATAGTAACTTTGCCGAATGTCCTGTTTCTGCCGCCATCGGGAGAGCCAGTTGGAGCCGCCCTCGCCGGTGCCGGATGCGCCTGCATCTTGTGCCGCAGTCGGCTTCTGTGGGGAAGATTGTGCGGTTTTGGCACCCTTCTTGCCCTGCATCTTGGCTTTCTTTTTCAGCTTCCGGGCATAGATGCTCTTGGAAATATCCCGGACATTTCCTGCTGCCTTTTCGCCCTCGCTTAAAGCCTGCGTGCCCACATTATCGTCCTCGTACTGGTCAACCTCCCGATGCACCGCAGACCGGGCGGCGGCAGCGGCATACATAGCACGTTTCTGCTGCTTTGTCATGCGGGATGCTTCATCCGGGGTGATCTCTGCTTTGCCAAAACGCAGGTGCTGCGCCTTTTCCGCTGCCTTGTCTGCATCCTGCTTCAGTTTCTGCTTTTTGGGCTTAGACTGCTCCACTTTGGACTTTTTCGGAGGAGAGCGCGTGGCCGTGCGCTCCTTGTCTTCCTCAAATTTCAGCTTTGGCTGTTTCTCACTCATGCTTTTGAGCCTCCGCAACTTCGGAAAGGCGGGTCGTAAGGATGCGGTAGAGTTCAAGGTCTTTCGGGAAGTGGTCAACAAAGGGTAGGATCACGTTGCCGAAGAACAGCAGCCCTTCGCCCTCACCAGAGTGAGTGACGTAGGAAAGCTGATGGGGCGAGATGTTGAGCTGCTTTGCGAGAATCTGCCGGTCTCCGTTGGCCTGATTGAGCATATACACAAAGTCCGAGTTTTCAAAAATATTCGATACTTCGGGACTTGCCAGCAGATCTTTGACATTCTGCGTTAGGGCTGTCGGAATGCCGCCCCACTTACGGAAACGCTTCCAAATCTCAACGGAATAAGCAGCAGTCTGCTCTTCCTTCAAGAGCAAATGGAACTCGTCTGCATAGTACCGGGTGGATTTTCCGGCACTGCGGTTGGCGGTCACACGCCCCCACACGGCATCCTGCACGATGAGCATACCCAGCTTTTTGAGCTGCTTGCCCAGCTGCTTGATGTCAAAGCAGACGATGCGGTTATTGATATCTACGTTGGTGTGGTGATTGAAAATGTTCAAACTGCCCTTGACGTAGATTTCCAGCGCAGCCGCCACATGGCGGGCTTCCGGTTCGTCTTGCGTCAACAGTGCATTGTAGAGGTCTTCCAGCAGCGGCATATTTTCCGGGATGGGGTTCTCGAAATACTTGCGGTAGACCACATGGACGCAGCGGTCAATGACCGTCTTTTCCACCGGCTGCAAGCCCTCTTTGCCGCCGACCACCAGTTCGCACAGGGACAGCACAAAGTCGGCTTTCAAAGCCAACGGGTTGTCCTCCTCCGAGTAGTTGCTGTTGATGTCCATCGGGTTGATATACTGGGTGCTGGCAGGGCTGATGTGGATGACCTGCCCATGCAGACGCTCCACCAGCGGAGCGTACTCACATTCTGGGTCGCAGATGATGATATCATCGTCCGTCACGAGGAATGCGTTGCAGATCTCACGCTTTGCGCTGAACGACTTGCCAGAGCCGGGGGTGCCGAGGATCAGGCCGTTGGGGTTCTTCAGCTTCTTCCGGTCCACCATGATAAGGTTGTTGGACAAGGCGTTCAGACCGTAATACAGGCTTTCTTTGCCGGACTGATACAGTTCCTGTGTGGTAAAGGGGATAAAGATGGCAGTGCTGCTGGTGGTCAGCCCTCGCTGAATCTCAATCTGACAGTCTGCCAGCGGCAGGCTGCTCATCAGCCCCTGTTCCTGTTGGTAGTCCAGTCGGCACAGGTTGCAGTTGTGCTTCTGGGCAATACTGGATGCCTGAAAAACATTGTTTTCCAGCTCCTGTTCCGTGCGCCCGGTGTTCAGCACCAGAAATGTGACAAGGAACATCCGCTCGTTCTGGCTCTGCAATTCCTTCAGCAGGGCTTTTGCATCTCTGCCGTAGGTCGCCAAATCGGACGGAATGATGTCAATATCATATCCGGCACGGATTGCCTTCTTCTGTTCCTCGATCTTGCTGCGATCCAGTTCGGTGATGGTGCGCTTGACCGTCTTGATGGCACGGTTCTGATCGACACTCTGAATGTGCATGGTGACAATCTGGGACGAATCCATGTCCAGAAAGTCCTTCAAAAGCTGGTCGCTGATGTCGGAAGCCGTGATGCTCAGAAAGCTGGCAGCGCAAAAGATGCCGCCCATCTGGAACGTCCGGGAGTTTTTGAAGGCAAAGGCGGTGGGTGCAATGGCATCCTTTACGGACAGACCACTGGGCACAAGGTCTTTCCAGTTGAAGTGGAACTTGTTGGCTCCATCCATGTTCAGCATCCCGTGCATCAGCCGCAGACGCTCCGTACCGTCCAGCGGCTTTGCCAGAACGCCCAACCTGTGAAAGTTGTTCATCAGGTCGTTCTGGATGTGCTCTAACCGAGGTTTGACCTGCGCCATGCTGTCGCCCTCGATGCCATAGGTCAGGAATTTGGTCTTGGTCAGGCCGTTGTTGCCCTTGGAAAGCTGCTGCCGCAACATCTGGCTGTACTCGGCTCGCACATCATCAAAGCCATCCTGCTGGTACGGGATGCGGATGGACTTCTCGAAGTCCGCCGAATCGGTGGCGGTATTCACGAAGGACAACTCGAAGTGGATAGAGCTGTCGAAAAAGTTGAGAAAACTGCACCATTCCTCAAAGATGGCGGTCTTGTCCTCCTGCTGCGCCAACTGATAGTTGATATCCTGATACTGGATGGTGCGGGTGTAGTAGCCGGGACGGACACGGCAGGTACCGTCCTCAAACATCCGCTGGAACGGGATGCTTTCCTGTGCCGTGTGGGGCACTGTGGGCTTGGGCGGCTTTTTTCCGTCTTTATTCTTTTTCAGAAACGGAATCATGGGCGTCATCTCCCTTCACAAGCAGTGCATAGTAATTGCGGGTCTGGTACGGACGCACCTTCGGGCGAACAAAGCGCGCCTGAAAGTAGTACCGCAGGATCTTTTCAGCCGGCTGACCGTTCTTCTGATACATGGCCAGAAAGAACATGGGCAGCATGACCGCCATCATGCCGAGGGTAGCACCGGAATTGCCAGCGGTGTCCCGCAGAACAAAAAACAGCGGCACCCCTACGACTGCCGCTGCACCAAAACAGATAAGCTGCCGGGCGGTCAGGTTGAAAGCCACTTTGGACTTCACCTTGCTGAAATCACGCGGCACGGAAATATAAGCTGCCAAAATTTCACCTCCGAATCAATGGGCACCCAGCAGAGTTTTGGCGACAGAGCTGGTCTTGAACAGCGAGAAGCAGAGCAGCACGGTATACCCCACGATGCTCCAGATCGAGTTGATGGCATCCCCGGATATTGCAACATTCTGGAGCAGAACAGCGTAGATTGCCACACAGATCAGAATCAGGAAACCTTGGAACCCCAATGCAAATAGGGATTTCAAATAGTTTTGTCCCACATGGGATTGCTCGTGGTTGCCCCATGTTGCCATGGGCACCGGGGCAAGGCTGACCATCATGTAGATCTCAATCATTCTTCCGTAGACGATGACGAAAATCACGATGGACAGGATGCGCATAGTGATGCCGATGAAGAAGGACTGCAAGAACAGCCCGAACAGGGGGCCTACGTCCATCTGCATCATGCTGGATTGCAGCATGGAAAGCCCGATGTCGTTGACCCGTGTGTTGCCGGAAATAATGCCGCTGGAATTTGCCACCACCTGCTGGGTCACGTCGAACACCGCCATGATGATGTCGAAGGTGTTGGAGATCATCCACACCGAAATGGCAGTCTTGAAGATCCATTTCATCAGCAGCGCAGGCTCAAATTGTGCCATGTTGTTGTGCTGTGTGATCATCTCAATCAACTCATAACAGGCGATGAAGGTCAGAATCACGCCTGCAATGGGAAGCACTACGTTCCGGGACAACGCCTCGATCATAGCGAAAACGCGCGGTTCAAAATTGGATGGTTTGGTGCCGACCTGCTGTGCGATGTTGCCCACTTGGGTGTTGACGTCATCAAACAAGCCGGAGAGATTGGACATGATCGCCGCTGTCAGCAGTGACTTGATCCAATCGGAGATTGCTTTGAGAACAGTTCCACTCAGCGCCACCACCCATCAAGAAAAATGGTTGATAAGGGTCTTGAGCAGGTTGAGCAGAAAAATAAGGTGAGTCAGAATCTGCATAATAGCACCGTCCTTTCAAAATAAAGGTGAATATTCGATTTGCAATGCGTTTCCTCTTTATAATAAGAATCCGTTTGCCACGGAGGGGCTGGAAATGCTTGCAAGTAAATATGTACGGGGCGGCAAACGCCGCCCGGAAAAGATCAGCCGAACAGACCGCTCAGCAGGGGAATCAGGGTGATACCGATGAGGGCAACGCCGCCGCCAGCCATCAGCTGTTTTATCCCCAATTAGGTGTAAAACTCTGCTCGATGGCGGGCGGCGGCGTACAAAAAATCTATATGGTGTTGTTAAGAGAACCGTCCCGGCGGGACAGGTCAGGCAGTGACCTGTTCCACCTCCGGGATGGGTTTGAGATTAAAATGAATTTCGATAGAAATGTGTCTTGTTTTATCTTCGTCAATGCGCTCATGTACGACGATTTCTTTGATTAAGCGGTTGAGGGTGGCTGCGTCCAGCTCTGTGATGTTGGCGTATTCCTGAATGGCTTCCACCCATTGTTTTGCGTCATTGGCAAGCTGGACTTCATCGGACAGCCGCTTTCTGCCCTCGGACACTTTTGTTTTAAGCTCCGTCTGCTCGGTCTGTGTCTTTTCCAGCATGGTGTTGAAATTCTGCTCACTGATACGCCCTGCAATCATATCCTCATAAAGCCGCATGACCATTTTGTCCAGAACCTCAATCCGTTCC
>ENA-OQKF01000727-OQKF01000727.1-human-gut-metagenome-genome-assembly--contig:-NODE-727-length-17798-cov-3.093939_pt1 | contig 17798 bp, 17 predicted proteins | sample MGYA00242617_ERZ504784 | MGnify/ENA primary metagenome ERZ504784 (study PRJEB26092, sample SAMD00036364) | human gut metagenome | host: Homo sapiens | study: EMG produced TPA metagenomics assembly of... | reverse complement strand
CGCGGCCTTGTGCAGTGTGTGTTTGATTGTTGGCACCCTTCACAACGCGCGTATTGGACTTTTTGTGCCCTCTTCCGCATGTTGAATAAATCCTTCTAACTCTCTGACATGCCGGGCTTCGTCCGGAGTTTCCTTTCCGATGGGTTCAATGACTGGTGCGTCTGTGTCTACAACTTCTGGTTCTTCTGAAACAGCTTCTTCCGGCTCTTCTGAAACTGGCTCTTCTGAAACTGGTTCTTCTAAAACCGATTCTTCTATCGGAACTTCTTTGTCTGCCTTGGCATTTTCTTCCATTGCCTTCAATGCTTCTCCCAGCTCTGCTGTCGGAATTCTTCTCGTTGCATCCAGACCATCCACAGTTTCTGTTGTATTGGCTCCTGATTCCTGCTGTTCTGCCTCCGCAGCTTCTGATGCTTCCTGCGCTGCTTTAATCTGTTCTTTTGGAATTGATACAGTATCCTGTGGAATACTCTTTACATCCTTAAGCGCAACTCGCTCAGGTTTTTTATCCACTGCTTTCTTAGGCTCTTTTTTCGGTACGCCTTTATACTCATCGTACTTTTCCTGTTGGAGTGGTGTCAATGGTTTGTACTTCATCTTCAATTCCATTGCCTGATATACATATTTTCCTTCGCTGAACCACAAGATCAAATCGTCACATTCTTCCAGGCACTTTGAGATCATGCCTGCTTCATGATATAGCTTTGCGAGCTCATACGCCCATTTTTCAATATATTCTGCCTTTTTAAATTCTTCCAGTGCCGAAATCTGTTCTGACAGATCAGACCCTTGTGCCTTCAAAATCCGATACTTCAAAATGAATTGATTCGGATCTCTCGGTGCCAGTTTTACAAATTCCTCATAACAGTCCGAAGCCTCATTCAGATCATTCAGTTTCAGGGCAAGTACTGCCAGACGATACACAACCTTTCTGCTGGACGGTGCTCTGTCAAATGCGATCATAAGCGTATCACGGCTCTTCTGAAACTCCCCGTTATTCTCGTAGATTTCGCTTACTGTATTTAACATTGCCGGGCTCTTCACCCTTCTCCAGTCTATTGTATCGGCAATTTCCATTGCTTTTCTAAATTGTTTCTTTTCGTAATGTTCGAGCATCTGCTCGGTTTTTACCCGATATTCATATTTATCCAATATTCTCACCTCAAATTTTTTGACAATTCTACAGATACAAGTTTATCATACACTAGTCTTATTGTCAAAAACATACGAGATTTTGTTACAAAAATGTTACAAAATGATATCGTCCACTTTTTTGAAATCTTTCAGGCTATACGCTTCTATAATATTTCCCTGGATAACATAAAGCGTATCTTCTATATAAATACCTCTTGTGATCCTCATATTATTTCCATTAATTTCCTCATGCATCGTACATGTAAATCCTTGTTTTTCGTCGTAAGAAAATGTATAGTACTCCCGGCCGCCTTCGCTGTCTGCAGCAAAACCAATCAGATTTTTCTCTGCATCTACTAAAGCTGCCTTATAATCATAAGAAACATCTGTATAGTACACATTTTCAATGACATAAGTCTGCTCCTCTTTCACATTTTCCGGATCAGAAATATCGAACATCGTCAATTTCACGCCATCTGTTGACATAGTCTTTTCATCAACATTCATCCCAATACCCAGTAGCTTATTTTTCCCATACGGATGCAGATAATCTGAAAATCCAGGTATCTTCAACGCTCCTATGATCTTTGGATTTTTCGGATCCGACAGATCAACGGAAAATAACGGATCCGTCTCTTTAAATGTTACAAAATATCCTGCCTTTCCCATAAATCTTGCGGAGTACACCCTTTCATCTTCTGCCAGACCTTTGATGGAGCCAGTTTCTTTCAGTTCTTGATTCAAAACATAAACACTGTTCGTGTCGCCATCGGTCACTACAACTCTCAGATATCCATCATATTCATCAATAGAAAATGAATCATTAATATAGCCGTCTATTTTGCACTGTGCTCCAGCCGTCAATTTCCCACTTTCATAAGAAACTTTTCGGATTGTCGTCACATCTTTTCCGGAATATTGCCACACATTTTCATAAAAATAAATATTATCGTTGCTCACATATAAATTGCCACCGTCTGCCAAAAGTGCCTTACTGTGCGCTGTCTCATTTGGATTTTCCAGAGAAACTGATGTGATGATTGAATACATATCTGCCTTTGAAATGGACGGAAGACAGATATCTGTTTCTTTGATCAGATTATCGTTTACAAGTGGTATATAGGACTTCGGATTCTTCGCCGTTATCCCACCAAGTGTTACATAATAATCACTGAATAAGTATAAGTATCCATCTGCAATTCTTGAAGAATTGTAATATCCACTCTGACTGACCCTGCCAACTTCTTTTGGATTTTCCCGGTCTGAAATGTCATAAGTTACTGCGGTCGTATTAGCCCTCTGACCATATCCATAATCATCATCATTCCATTTGCCGCCCACATAACCGTCACACACTACGATTAATTGATTTCTTTCAATATCCAGATACATTTCCTGGATTTCAGAAACATCTTCCACTGTTATAGTCGCCGTTTGCTTCATCCGATTATCGCGGGTATCTATAATGGCAATCTGATCGCTCTTATCTTTTAACACGTAAAGGTATGTTCCATCTGTTTTAGCTGTATCCCCCTCATCCACACCTTCCTGACGTACATTTGTCTCAGAATAAGAACCGCTTGCCCTTCCGGTGTCCGCTGCTGCAGTACTGCTTTCTTCCATATTCTGTGCTACATCTCCACTTGCCTTACTGTCAGCTGATTCATCGACTCTTATATCATTCAATAATCTTGCCCCGTTTGAAGTGTATGCACTGTCTCTTTCCTGATCTTTCTTATATTTTTCCAAATATGCATAGACATCCTTATATTCCGCCGCACTTTCTACTTTCGTACTGTCACTGATCGTCACATCACTGCATGCTATCTTATCATCTCGAGTCGCGTCTTCCATTTTAAAATAATTCTGATATACCATCACTCCCACGATCAGCACCAGGCATGCTGCTGCCAGCCCACCGATTCTCGCCGGAGTCCACACTTTTTTCTTCTTTCCTGCAAGCTTTGCTTCAATCTGTCTCGGTTCAAGCGCTTTCGGCACCGGAACCTGTTCTGACTTTTCCTTTATTTTCCGAATCATGTCCTGCTCATTCTTATTCATAAAATGTCCTCCCATCCAACACACACTGCATCTTCTCCAGCGCCCGGCCTCGTTTTACCCGGACAGTTCCCGGCTTCAGGCTTAGGATCTTCCCGATTTCTGTGCTGTTATAACCACAGAACACTGACAGTCCTACTATCATTTGCTCTTCTTCTGAAAGAATAAAAAATGCAGTTCTCACATCCATCGCAAGTCCCACATCTTCTTCATGAATTCCTTCCACCTGTCCTTCCGGGAAAAAATCTTCTGTCTGCTGTATTCCTTCTTTCGCCACCTGTTTCAATCTTTTCTTACATATATTTGACAAAATTGTAAAAATCCAGCTCTTGAAAGCTTCTTCTTTTCGAAGTTTATGTATATGTTCATAAGCAGATAACACTGCCGCACTCACCGCGTCTTCTGCCTCATGCGGATCACGCATCAGACAAAGCGCGTAGCGATAGAGGTCTTGATAGACCTGCTCATATAGCTTTGAAAATGCTTTTGCATCACATTTCATTCTTTTTCCTCCTCAATTTGTTTTTCTCAAGAAGTTCTCCACACTCCTCCATTGACTTATCCAATTGCCGTTCCCCAATACCCAGTGTAAAAAGTATTATTACTTCTTCTACATATAAGAGTCCCAAAATATCCCAAGTGTTACAAAAAGGCGTCACTTTTTTTCATAAGTGCCGCCTTTTATTTACATTCGTTTATTCAATTATATTACCGCCGAAAATACTGCGCAAGATAAAATTCAGCGTAATTCCCAGTGCAACGGAACATAGAACGTGAATTTTACCTATCGGATTATTTAGCCCTTATAATAATTAATCAGACAACCTTTGAGAATAATCTCTCTTTCTGCGTCTGTCATATCTCCAAGTGTAAATGTGACTTCTTTCAATGTATCTCCGACTACATAAGCTTTGATCTCTGCATCTTTGTTTTCCACTGCTTTTCTGATTTCCGGTACAAAGATATAATCGCCATTTTTGAAGCTTAATTTCTTGTCGTCTTCTTTTGTGATAAATGGAAGCATTCCCCAGTTGATCAGATTGGAGCGATATCTTTTTGTCGCATATTCATTTGCAATATTCGCCCAGCCACCGAGCACCTTCTGACAGGAAGCTGCCTGCTCTCTTGCTGAACCGTCACCTGGTTTTACTGCAAAGATCGTACTTCCGACTCCGATATTTCCTTTTCCTGCTTCCGGATATTTCTCCTGGATCTTTGCCATAACCGGTTTTAATTCTTCCAATACCTCTAACGGACATTCGCCTGCTTCGATTGCTTTCTGTGCTTTCTGTACTTCCTTTGCACGTCCTACATATGCAGGATCTTTTCTGGAAAGTGCAAACTCTGCCAGTCCAAGTGGATTGGATCTGTAAGAAGATGTTTCTCCAGATGGGATCAGCTCATCTGTTGTTGTAACCGGATCGTGAATCTCTGATACAACTTTCAATACCAGATTCTCTGGAAGTGCTGACATTGCCGGCCAGTCTTTGATATTCGGTCCGAACTTGATCTTTGTATCCGGATCAGCCACACCATGACTGTCAAATACACGATTTGCATAAATCTTCTGGTCAAAGTGGTATTTCTGTCCCTTGTATTCTACGTCCATATCTGTTGCAGGTGTCAGGAAGCCTTTATTTGCTGCTGTTGCTGCAATTGAACGGGCATCCATAAGTGCAACGGATGCAATCTGTCCACTCTGAAGCTTGGAACCTTCACGGTTCGGGAAGTTTCTTGTAGAGTGGCGAATAGAAAATGCGTTATTTGCCGGGGTATCTCCAGCTCCAAAGCATGGTCCGCAGAATGCTGTTTTTACAATTGTTCCTGCTTCCATAAGATCCGCAACTGCACCATTTTTCACAAGTTCCATATAGATCGGTGTACTTGCCGGATATACACTAAATGTAAATTCATCTGAGCCAATGTAATGACCTTTTATGATGTCTGCTGCTGCGCAGATATTTTCAAATCCACCACCGGCACATCCTGCGATGATTCCCTGATCCACATAAAGTTTTCCATCAATCACTTTATCCTGAAGTGAATAATCCACAGCACCATCCAGGCTCACCAGTGCTTTCTGCTCTACATCGTGAAGCACGTCTTTCAGATTCTTACGTACATCGTCGATTGTATATACATTTGACGGATGGAACGGCATTGCGATCATCGGACGGATCTCGCTTAAGTTCACATAGACCATACCATCATAATATGTAACTGCACCAGGATTCAGTTCTTTGTAATCTTCACTTCTGCCGTGGATCTCATAGAACTCCTTAATCTTATCATCTGTTTTCCAGATAGAAGACAGACATGTTGTCTCCGTTGTCATAACATCGATTCCGATACGGAAATCAGCACTTAACTTCTCCACACCTGGTCCGACAAATTCCATAACTTTATTGTTTACATAACCATTTGCAAATGTTGCACCGATAATTGCCAGTGCCACGTCCTGTGGTCCGACGCCTTTGACCGGCTCTCCGTCCAGATAAATTCCAATCACACCTGGCATCTTAATATCATATGTCTTATTCAGAAGCTGCTTTACAAGTTCCGGTCCGCCTTCACCCATAGCCATCGTTCCAAGTGCTCCATAGCGGGTATGGCTGTCGGATCCAAGGATCATCTTGCCGCCGCCTGCCAGCATCTCACGGGCAAACTGGTGAATAACTGCCTGATGCGGCGGTACATAGACACCGCCATATTTCTTCGCACAAGTCAGTCCAAACATGTGGTCATCTTCATTAATCGTTCCGCCGACCGCGCAGAGTGAGTTGTGACAGTTCGTCAATACATATGGAATTGGAAACTTCTCCAGTCCTGAAGCTCTCGCTGTCTGAATAATTCCGACAAATGTAATGTCATGAGATGTCAGCTTATCAAATTTGATCTGCAGTCTCTCCATATTGCCTGATATATTATGAGCCTCTAAAATTCCGTAAGCCATTGTCTGCGTTCTGGCTTCCTCCTTGGATACCTCACGCCCTGTCTTTGCCTTTACTTCTGCTTCCTCTGTAATGATCTCGGTGCCATTTACCAGATATGCACCGCCGTCATATAATTTCAACATGTCTAGTCCTCCTGATTACCTGTAATTATATTCTTCTGAATAATTACGTTTATTTCCAGATTGTATACATGTATATATTAGCACATCACATGACATATGTCCAACCATTTATTCACCCTTTTTCATTCCCTTTTCTTCAATACCTTCTGATAAATTACACATATCATTCAACTCCTCCCTGATTTTTTCATCGACTGGAATATCTAACTCTTCATAACGAAAGCTTTACCTTTAATTAATTACTGTCTCAAATTTAAAATGTCAAAACGCCTTACATTTTAGCTACTAAAAACACAAAATATTATTTTATAAATATTAACCAAATACCCTAAAGAGGAAGATTCCACAAATCCTTCTTATGAAATCTTCCCCTTTTGTTACTTAAATCTTTTTAAAAGTCAGACCTTTTCTTACTTTTCTTTTTCAACTGCTTTCTTAACAGTTTCCACAGGTACTCCTAGTATCTCAGAAACCTTTTCCAAATCACCGATATTTTTATACGCATTACAAATGAGTTGTTCTGTCACTTCTTCTGTTACCTGATCTCTTACTTCCTGAAATTCTTCTGCCATCAATTCTTTTAATGCTTCACACATACTCGATTTCACCTCCTTCATTGCCTTCCAGTTTGCGAAACTCTTGTAAATGCCGGAGCATTTTCACAGGATAATGATTACAAATAAAAGTAATCGTTAATTCTTCCGGTTTAATTTCACACACATGCTCTGTATCCGACTGATAAAAGCAGCAATAACCATATACTTTATAGAAATCATTGATTGTCAGATAATCGTCCGGGCTTTTATATTCAATAATATTGTGCTTTCGGAATATCCGTCCTATGTTCTTTTGAATCTTTTCTTCACCACGAATTTTAATCACCAATTCATCAATCCGCATTGGCTGTTTCGATAATAAATGTTCCGGTTCAAATGTCATTTTTTCAATTTCATTTTCAAATTCAATCTGAATAGATGCTTCAAATGCCGGGTGCCATTCTATGATTTTTCTTTTGTCCATCTAATTCTCCTCTCATTATAATTTTTTTGGTACCTGTTTTCAATAGAACTTCCTACGTTTACAAGTTACATTTTTCATATCGGGTAATTGTTTCAGAATTCGAAACGCCGAAATGAACACCTTACGGCTTGAATATTCGGAGACTAGACTTCCTCCTGAATTGGACATATCATAGCATACTCTTCTCTAGAAGTAAAGCATTACATAGAAAAAGGTTGAAACCTAGATTCCAACCCTTTTTAATAATATATTTCTTTTATTTTACACCATCACTTTTCGTTTTCCCAATAGTGCCATCTCTTCCACATTTTTTGTAGCATACAGTATTGTAACTCCGGTTCTCTCCTGCAATTCCACCAGCTCCTGAGTCAACTGATTATGAAATTTGGGACTTACATTGCGAAGCGGCTCATCCATGAGGATTACATCTGGTTCCAAAATCATGGCACGCGCCAGCGCGGTCCGATGTTTCCACAGATCTGACAAGTTTTTTACTTTTGCAAATCGGACTTCTACAAGATCCAGAAGTTCCAGAACTTCCAGTGTCCGTTTTCCTATTTCTTTTTCATCTATGCCGCGAAGTCTTCAGCCCAGTTCTACATTTTCCAGAACTGTCATTCGTGGATACACAGTATAATTCTGAAAAATCATAGCAATTCCACGCTCCTCCGGTGGAAGACTGTTGACCAGCTTGTCTCCAATCCATATCTCTCCGTTTTTCACTTCATCAAGACCTGCGATCATGCGCATAACAGCACTTTTTCCACTCCCGGATGGGCCAGTCAATATTACAAATTCTCCGTCTTCAATCTGGAAATTTAAATCCTTTACTGCCTCATATCCATTCGGAAATGCGCGATCTACATGTTTTAATGTCAGACTTGCCATCTGATCAGCCCCTTTCTTTGTCTTCCCCTGACTACTGCAATTCAGGCTTTTTATCCATCATTACTTTTTTACAACAACGCCTGGTAAATGTCTCTCTTTCCGACTCCCCGGTCTTTCGCGACCATTTTCATTGCTTCTTTTTTCTGAATCCCCTGATCCATATAATAATCCATATGTTCCTGAATGGACATTTCTTCCCATTTCTGGCGTTCTTCTTCTATCTGTTCCTGACGGCTCTTACCCTCAATGACAAGCACGCATTCCCCTTTTGGTTCCTGCTCTTTATAATATTCCACTGCCGCACTGATCGTTGTTGCAAAGACTGTCTCATGCTTTTTCGTGAGCTCCCGGCAAATGCGGATTCTTCTGTCACCCAAGGTCGCAAGCAGAAGCTCTAATGTCCGGACCAGTCTGTGCGGTGCTTCGTAGATAATCATAGTTCTTGTCTCTTCCGTCAGTTCGTTCAGCACTGCCTGTCGTTCTTTTTTATCTGTCGGAAGAAATGCTTCAAACGCGAATCTTCTTGTGGACAATCCGGAAATGGTCAGCGCTGTGATGCAAGCTGCTGCCCCCGGAACTGCTGTCACAGTGATTCCTGCTTCCTGACACATTGCCACCAGCTCCTCACCCGGATCGGAGATTCCCGGTGGTCCCGCATCCGTGATCAGTGCAATATCTTCACCATTTTCCAAGTGCTCAATCAACGTATGCGCTTTTGCAATCTTGTTATATTCATGATAACTGGTCATCGGTGTGTGAATATCAAAATGATTCAAAAGCTTAATGCTATTGCGGGTATCCTCTGCTGCGATCAGATCAACTTCTTTTAAAATACGGACACAGCGAAATGTCATGTCCTCCAGGTTGCCGATCGGAGTTGCACACAGATATAATGTTCCTGACATATAATTCTCCTTTTATTTCATCCCGTACAATTTCAGTACTTCTTCCGTATACTCCCCGTCTTTCGTGTAAACTATGAGCGGCGGGTCTACGGCGAGGCGTGGTTTTCCGCCTTTGAGGCCTTCGATAAGAACCATGTTTGCCTCTTTGTCTGCATATGGGTGGACGAGACGCATGCGTTTCGGCTCGATTCCGTAATTGCACATTTTTGTAAAGATTTCCGGCAGGCGGAAAGGACGGTGCACCATGTAGAAACGTCCTTTCATTTTCAGTACTTTTGCACTTTCTCGCAGAAGATCATCTAATGTGCATAACGCTTCATGTCTTGCGATATACAAAGCCTCGTTATCATTTTTCAGGCCGTGTTCTCCAATCATATACGGTGGATTGGATACAATGACTTCATACGAATCATTTCCAAATATGTGACTTGCCTCTTTGATATCACCGGTAACGATATCTATCTTGTTCTCCAGCCCGTTGTGTGCCACGCTTCTTCTTGCCATATCAGCACTTTCTTCCTGAACTTCCAGACCTGTATAATGAAGTCCCGGATTCTTTGCTTCCAGTAAAATCGGAAGAATTCCGGTTCCGGTCCCAAGATCCAGTGCACGTTCCCCACGTTTTACTTTTGCATAGGAAGACAGAAGCACGGCGTCCATGCCAAAGCAGAACCGACCGGGCTTCTGTATAATCTCATAGCCCTTCACCTGGAGATCATCCAGGCGTTCATCGGGCTTCTTATTAGTCATCATTTAACTTGGAGGCGCCATTTTTCTCCTCCAGAGCTTTTAACTGTGCAAACTCCTCTTTCGAAAGCTTTGCATCTTTTTTCTTCTTTCTTGATTTGAATCTCAGCTCACCTGCCGGATATTCACGGATTTCTTTTTCATCGTTATCCAGCGTCACAATAACCTTTACAATCTGACGCAGTACGTGAACGGCCTGAACTTCACCATGAAGTCCTTCCGGCGTCGTCACATGATCTCCAACTCCCGGAAGCTGACGGTTCAGCTCTTCATAGGTCTCTTCTTCGTTAGTCAGACAGCACATCAGTCTGCCACAAACTCCGGATATCTTTGTCGGATTCAGAGACAGGTTCTGCTCTTTCGCCATCTTGATCGATACCGGTGCGAACTCAGACAGATACGTGTGACAGCAAAGTGGTCTTCCACAGATACCAATGCCTCCACGAATCTTCGTCTCATCACGGACACCAATCTGACGAAGCTCAATACGTGTACGGAACACGCTTGCCAGATCTTTTACCAGCTCACGGAAATCAATTCTTCCATCTGCGGTAAAGTAAAATAACACTTTATTATTATCAAATGTATACTCCGCATCTATAAGCTTCATTTCCAGACCGTGTTTACGGATCTTCTCTAAGCAGATGTTAAATGCTTCTTTTTCTTTTTCTCTGTTTTTCTCTTCTTTTTTGTAATCCTCTTCGTTTGCAATTCGAATCACAGATTTTAAAGGCTGTGTGATCTTGTCGTCTTCTACTTCTTTCGGACCTGTCACAACCTTTCCGAACTCAACACCGCGAGCCGTCTCTACGATGACACGGTCTTGGGGTTTAATCTCTAATTTCCCCGGTGAGAAAAAGTAGATCTTTCCCGCCTGGCGGAATCTTACTCCGATTACTTTTGTCATAAATCTAGTTCTCCTTTATCGTCAGGAACAAAAGCTCCATGACCAGATCAAAGTTAACATTTGCTTTTAATCTGGCTTTTGCTTTGTCAAGGCTGTCCAGAATCGTCTCAATTCCTTCATAAGAACTGCGTCTTGCCTGCTCACGCATGCAGTCGATCTGATCTTTGAATACAACCTTATCTATTTCCCTTGTCGCTTTATATAACAAGACATCTCTGTACCATACCATGATCAGGTCAAGATAGTCGTTGATTTCAACTTTATAAAGAGTGCAGCGTTTCACTGCCTCCACAAGCTCACTGATATCCATCTCATTTATATGACGCATCAGGTTCAGGACTTCGTCCTTGAGCTCATTAAAATGCTCGGAACCTGCCAGTTTGATAGCTTTCCCAAGGTTTCCCTGTGCAAATGCAGCGCAGACTTCAGCCTTGTAATCTGGTACTTCCATTCTCTCCATGAGATATTTTTTAATCAGTGCATCTTTGATGTAGCGAAGTTTTAACATGACACATCTGGAATTAATTGTCGGAAGCAATACGTCTGCATTTTCCGTCAGCAGAATAAATACTGCATACTGTGGCGGTTCTTCAATCGTCTTTAATAACGCATTCTGTGCCTGTACCGTCATAATATCAGCTTCCGGAATAATATAAACTTTATACGGGCCCTGATATGGCTTGATTGCAACTGTATTATTGATCTGTGTGCGCACATCATCGACTCCGATGGATCCCGGCTTCTCATGTGTCACCCAGATAATATCCGGATGGTTATTCGATTCTGCCTGTACACAGGAATGACATTTATTACATGGTTCCGGTCCATGTTCTTCACATAAAAGTGCCATGGCAAATAACTTTGCCAGCATCTTCTTTCCGGTTCCGCGCTCGCCATTCACAATGTACGCCTGTGATACCCGATTCTCGGCAACTGCATTCTGCAAATATTGAATTACATCTCTGTGTCCTACTACATCTTTAAAACTTCCCATATCGTATGTCCTCTATAATTTCATCTAAGCATCTTTTTTGGTCATCATTGTAATAACGCTTCTTTATTCCCGCAGCTCTCAGATGCTCTTCGGAAAAATCTTCCGTATCTGCGAGAAATCTTCTGCACATCTCCGCGTAACGTGGCACTTCCTGCTGCCGCTCTCTCGTAAGTGCACGGTTCAGCCGCTCGCCGTCCTCTACTTCGATGTACACCGGAACAAGATACGCCGCTCCGTAATATTTCTTTAACTTTCCATAGGACTCCAGCGTTCCGATCATCAGATAGTCGGATTCTGCCAGATTGACCTGTCCATCTTCTATTGTAGCATATTTCCATGCTCCGTGAACAGTATTATAAGTACGAAGTTCAACAACCTTTCCCTGTCTCTCGAAAATATGCATCTGTTCATCTGTCACAAAATGGTATTCGACGCCTTCTCTTTCACCTTCCCGCTTCGGTCTGGTCGTGTAAAGCGTCACTGTCTGAAGCATCGGCAGCTCTTGCTTGATCTTCCGGAATAATGTATCTTTTCCAGATGAACTCTTGCCCATTATATAATATATCTTACCCATGCGTCCATACCTCTATGTATCCTTCTTTTTCTACTCCCTGTATCTCATATGTTCTTTCCATATACCATTGAAAATGTTCCCGGATCTGCGCTGTGATCCGTTCCCCCGGCACCAGCATCGGGATCCCCGGCGGATAGAGATACGCGTACTCCGCGGAAATGTAGCCTTCGCTCTGTGTCAATGGCACAACCTGAAACCCATCTGCCCCTGCGTCTTTCATGCTGATGACCTGCGCCGGTGAATAGATTACTTCCGCCTGTGGCAGATGTCCCGGTTCTATATCATAATTTTTTTCTTTCTTTTGCGACTTTTTGATTTCTTCCAGCACTATGTCTGAATCTACAGTGTTATAAGCCCCCTGTAAAGGTTTATATTTCTTATCCAACTCATAAATTGCTTTTATAAGCCGTTTCATTCCTTCATCGGTATCCCCGACCGAAGTCATGGCAATCACATAAGTCCCCGCGGCCATCTCCATTTGCAGGTGGTACTGATTTAATAAATCTTCCTGCAATTGAATACCTGTTGCTTCTGCACCATATGTATCCGCAAGTCCTTTCATAAGTCCTGCTACTGATAATACAAGCTTTGACTTATCATAATGTTTGGTCTCTGCCAGCCGGATATGTTCACATTTTCCAAGTTCTTCTCTACATCTCTTCAAACGCTCCACATACGGGTCAAAAACTTCCTCACAGTGATGATCCAGCATCTCCATGCACTGATCGATTCCCGCCATCAGAATATAAGACGGACTGCTACTCTGTAACATATGCAGATATCGTCTCACCTTTTCCCTGTTTACCAGATTTCCATTCATGTGGAGAAGTGCTGTCTGGGTAAATGCCGGAAGTGTCTTGTGAACACTGTGGATCACAATGTCTGCGCCTTTTTGATTTGCATTTTCCGGAAAATAGGGATGAAAACCAAAATGAGCCCCGTGTGCTTCATCCACGATCAGCGGCAGTCCTTTTTCATGTGCGGCCTTTGCTATCTCGGCCACATCCGACACAATTCCATCGTAAGTCGGAGATACAATCATGACTGCTCGGATCTGTGGATACCGATTAAGGGCCCTCCTCACATCCTCTGCGGATATCTCAATATTCAACTGTAACTCTGAATCAAACCTGGGATAGAGATACACCGGATTCAACTCATTCATGTAGATTGCATGATAGACCGATTTGTGACAATTGCGCGCCACAAGAATCTGATCTCCTTTATTCGTCACACCCGCGATAGCACTCAGAATTCCAACTGTACTTCCATTTACCAGAAAATGTGTCTCATCTGCATGATAGATTCTGGCTGCCCGTTCCTGAGCCTCTTTCAGGATTCCTTCTGCGTGATGAAGATCATCAAATCCTTCAATCTCTGTAATATCTACAGTATAAGGATCCGCATCCCAGGACATATGCATCTTACGCTTATGTCCCGGCATGTGAAATCCATAATAGTCAGAATCGCTATACGCTTTTAATTTTTCGTATATCGTTGCCATTCTTATAATCTCTTAAGAAGTTCTTCTCTTTCTTTTTCGTATCCTGGTTTTCCAAGAAGTGCGAACATGTTCTTCTTGTAGCTCTCAACACCCGGCTGATTAAATGGATTTACTCCAAGAATATATCCGCTGACACCGCATGCGAACTCGTACATATAGAATAACTGTCCAAGTGACTTCTCGTCCTGCGCCGGAATTGTCACTTTCAGATTCGGAACCTGTCCGTCTGTATGTGCAAGAATCGTACCATTCATAGCACTCTTATTTACAAAATCCATTGTCTTGCCTGCAAGGTAGTTCAGTCCGTCCAGATCCACCGGCTCCTCACCGATTGTGATCTGCTCTGTCGGCTCCTCCACTTCCATAACAGTCTCGAACATAATTCTGCTTCCATCCTGAATGAACTGTCCCATAGAGTGAAGATCTGTTGTAAGGTCTACAGATGCAGGAAAGATTCCTTTCTTATCCTTGCCTTCACTCTCTCCGAAGAGCTGTTTCCACCACTCAGATACATAATGAAGGCTTGGCTCATAATTTGCCATGATCTCAACCGCTTTTCCCTTACGGAGCAGAATGTTACGTGTTGCTGCATAGAGCATTGCGTCATTTTCCTCAAATGGATTCTCAAGTGCGAATTTTCTTCCTTCTGCTGCACCTTCCATCAGCTTGTCAATATCAGCTCCGCTGACTGCGATCGGAAGAAGTCCAACAGCTGTCAGTACAGAGAAACGTCCTCCAACATCGTCCGGTACTACGAACTCTTCGTATCCTTCCTCATCAGCAAGTCCTTTCAGAGCTCCACGAGCTTTGTCTGTTGTTGCATAGATTCTCTTAGCAGCCTCAGCTTTGCCATACTTCTTCTCCAGCATCTCCTTGAAAATACGGAATGCGATTGCAGGCTCTGTTGTTGTTCCGGATTTGGAAATGATATTAACTGAGAAATCTCTGTCTCCAATCACTTCAATCAGGTGTTTCAGATATGTACTGCTGATGCTGTTACCGGCAAAATAAATCTCCGGAGCTTTGCGGATCTCTTTTGATACTACATTATAAAAGCTGTGTCCAAGAAATTCGATTGCTGCTCTTGCGCCAAGATAAGATCCTCCAATACCGATTACTACCAGCACCTCTGAATCTGACTGGATCTTTGCAGCGGCTTTCTTGATTCTCTCGAACTCCTCTTTATCATAATCAACCGGAAGATCGATCCAGCCAAGGAAATCATTTCCTGCTCCCTCCCTTCCCAGGAGTTCAGCTTTTGCAGCCTCGGTAATCTTCTTCATAGATTCCATCTCATGTGCGCTGATAAACGCATCTGCCTTTGAATAATCAAATGTTACTTTACTTCCCATTGGACTCGTCCTCCTTATGCTACCTGTTACGTTCTAGTTCTTGTCTCGAAGAAATCTGTATAATTTTCTTCTTATAAATGTGACAGCTCACAGACAGTCCTTGTTTCACAAAACTAACTTTGAGCCGTTATCTATATTTTAACAAATCAGTCTCTTATTATCAAGCCATAAACTCCTCCAGGATTTCTCGGATACGCTGATTTCTGTTTGCCTCGTCCTGCGCCTTTGTCTCTTCCGATTCTATTGTTTTTTCTATTTTTTCTGTTTTACCTGGTTTTTGCGATATAGCTGTCTTTTTGACTTTCCGGTCATCTTCCACCTGCAGCGGTTCTGTCTTATACATCGCCCAAAGCAGACTGTCCATAGATCCAGGAAATTCCTGCTTTGGTTCCTGCTTCTTCTGATTCACAGATTCACCTGGCAAGTTATCCCCCTCTGCCCTTCCTGCATTTTCTGGCATTCTGGTATTCTTCACAATTCCTGTATTTTCTGGCATTCTGGTATTCTCACCCATTCTCGCTTCTTCCGTCATTCTGGCATTCTTCGCCATTCCTGCATTTTCTGCCGTTCTGGTATTCTCACCCATTCTCGCTTCTTCTGGCATTCTGGTATTCTTCGTCATTCCTGCATTTTCTTGTGTTCTGGCACTCTCCGCTATTCTCGCTTCTTCTGATCTTGCCTCTTCTGCCAGAACTTCTTTCTTGTATGTTTTTTCATAGCGATGCTGATAAATATTTTCCAGATAATCTACCATATAATTTCGTACTGCCTCCAGCCGATACTCCTCATCCGTCAGCATATGTACCAAGAATACGATTAACGCCATCGCCACGCCGGTTCCGCCGATCATAGCCGTCTGCTCTGTCGCCCCTTTAATCCGATAACTTATGATTGCGCCAACTCCGCCAAGAATCAGACAAAGTCCGGCACCTGCCATCTGTAACCGCCGCCATGCATGGAGCCTGACTCCACCAACCCGGTATTCATAGAGATACTTGTCCACAAATACGCCTACGTTTTCCACCTTTTCACTGATCATACAGGTGTGCTCGAATTTCGCCCGCACAAGCCGCATCAACGGATGATTACTCTTCCCCATACTTTCCGCTGCTGCCACCAGCTTCCTAAGTGTTCTTCCAACGACCACCTTTGACACAACTCCGGCAAATGCACTCATTCCCATCAGTACATAGATCACATGTCTGTCTAACATTAATTCTAACATGATAAAAGCCCTCCTTTTGGCACCAATTATAATGGATTTTCCAAAAGAAGGGCGAAAAACCGTTCCCCATAAAGCGACATCTGCACACCGCAGATTATGGTATTTTTTCTTATATTTTATCGAATCATTTATTCTCTGGTTTTAAATCATCGGGAGCAATTCCTTTACAAGCGCCACGCTGTGGGCAATTGCCTGTTTTTCAAACTCTGGATAGTCCATCGTTGCACTGTTGTCAGCTTTGTCTGAAAGTGGTTGAATGCTGACAGACGAGACTATGTTAAGATAAGCGGCGAGCGCAATACCGGCTCCCTCCAACTCGGTGCAAAGAGCCTGAGAATTCTCCACGTGACGTGCTTTCACTTCTCCAGAAGGAATGAACTGATCTCCACTTGCGACCCTTCCTGTAAATGTATGGATCTGCGGATTTGCTTTTTCATTTGCCTTCACTGCAAGCTCTACCAGATGCGGATCTGCCGGGAATGTGCGCGTATCCATTCTTGGCACCTGCCCGATCGCATCTCCAAATATGGTTGCGTCCATATCATGATGCACCGCATCTGTAGAAATCACCATATCACCAATGTCAATTCTTGCATCCAGGGATCCTGCAATACCTGTATTGATCAGCGTATCTACGCCAAATTTATCCACCAGGATCTGCGCGCAGATTGCCGCATTAACTTTACCGATTCCACTTCTTACGACAACCGCGTCCTTCCCACAAAGAGTTCCTTTATAAAATGTCATGGAAGCAAACTCTGTCACTTTAGCATCTGCCATCTCACTTTTCAGAGCTGCAACTTCCTCTTCCATTGCTCCAATAATACCTATCATCCGATTTTCCTCCTGCTATGCATTTTTACTGTGCGATTCTCGCACATATCTTTTATCCGACTGCCTTTTTCACTATCATTACAAACATTTCCTGTTATCCTGTACATTATCCCCTACCCCATGCACAAATGTCAAGCATTGATGCTCTTTACTGTACCTGTGTATTCCTCTATGTACTCTTTTTCATATTATTGGAAATCTTAATTTTTCTTTACAAGTAGATTCTTCTCTGTTAGAATGGCTTCTGATATTCATATATCTGGTATAACACATAGGAGGGTATTTATCATGGATTATAAAACACATGGTGTCTGTTCCAGCATGATTCACGTAGAGCTGGACGGCGATAAAATTAAAGACGTAGATTTTGTAGGTGGATGCAACGGTAATCTTCAGGGAATCTCAAGCCTTGTAAAGGGAATGAAAGTGGAAGACGCCATCGAAAGACTTTCCGAGTGTGTGAAACTTTTTCTGTAAAATAGTATTTAGAAGGTTCTTCTATGATAAAATAAAATCATAGGAGGGCCTTTTATTATGGCAAGACAAAAGAAACCTGTACACAGAGTACAAATGACAGAAG
>ENA-OQKF01000724-OQKF01000724.1-human-gut-metagenome-genome-assembly--contig:-NODE-724-length-17833-cov-7.219530_pt1 | contig 17833 bp, 19 predicted proteins | sample MGYA00242617_ERZ504784 | MGnify/ENA primary metagenome ERZ504784 (study PRJEB26092, sample SAMD00036364) | human gut metagenome | host: Homo sapiens | study: EMG produced TPA metagenomics assembly of... | reverse complement strand
TAACTGACGTGCGCGGTGATCTCCGCATGGGATACCGACTTCTTTTAACTTCCGCCTGGTGCCGTGATGGACCGGATTACCGATCTCCTCGCGGCTGGTAGCTGCGGAATCAATGTAGAACTGATCGGTGAGGTTGTGTCTGTTGATCAGATTCTGGAAAACGTATTGCGCCATGGTACTGCGGCAGATGTTGCCGTGGCACACAAAAAGTATTTTTATCATGTTCGCATTTCTCCTTATATGTTGGTTTTTCCTTGATTTTACAAGGTTTCTCGCATTTTCCCATTTTAGGGGAACTTGCGTATTTTGGCATATGTCAGCAGGTTTTTCCTCTGAAAAGTTGTAAAATAGGTTGTAAAACTTCCCCTATTTTACAACTTTACAACTCACCTAACTACATATCTTTTTCATCTCTTTTTGAATGTCTTCAAAGCCCACATGCGTATAAGTGTTCAGCGTCACGCCGATATCCGAGTGCCCCATAATCTTCTGCAATGTCTTAGGGTTCATACCCGATTTTGCCATATTGGAGCAAAATGTATGACGGCAGACATGTGGATGTGTCAAGTATAGGACAAAAAAAATTTTATTTTTTTCTGCCGAAGACTATCTGACGCTTCCATCAGGTAGTCCCAGCACCTTTATTATCTTCTGATAAGTCATTCTTGTCCTGCTCAAGTTATCTCTGTTCCGAAAAAATATCGTCAAAATTCCATTCGATTTCAATTTCATCCTGACTATGAACACGGATCACCTTGATAATCTCACGCAGCTTCTCTGTATCGAACTTCTGAATTCCCAAGAAATCTTTTAGTTTTATTTTATCAGAAAGTTCATTTTGTTCAAGAAGCTTTTTGCTATTCTCCGCATCTTCTATCTTTCGTTTTATTTCCTCCAGCTGTACACTTATCTTTCCAGCTCTCTGCTTATACGAATCACGATCTATACGACCATCTTTGTAATCATCATAGAGTTTCATCTTTTCCGAGGTCAACTGTCGGCTCTGTTTTTGCAATTCTGTGGTATTGATCTCTTTGTAGTCGCATTGCCTGTTGGAAGATACTTTCTTTTCTTTTTCCAACATTGACGCTGCATACTGATGAACAAGCCCAAGGATATTCTCCTCCAGCGGTTCCCGTCGGATCACCAGACTTCGACACACAGGATCTCCATTGGTTCGAGCATCTGAGCATTTTAGCAGATGCTCCGTTTCTTTTAGTAAAGAATGCCCACAGTTGGCACATATCAGTAATGCCGGCTTTTTTTTACGCCTTTCCAGAATAAAATTGGCGCGTGATTCCGCAACACTTCTCTTCTTTTTCGGATGCATTTCATTTGCTTTTTCAAACAATGCCCTGTCTATAATTGCCGTATGATGATTTTCCAGGCGAACCCATTCTGTTTCATCATTCAGAACTGCTTTATGACCGGTATGCATACTGCAACGTGTTTTTCCCCAGATTCTGGTTCCAATATAAATCTCATCCCGGACAATTGCCGCTACTGTCGTAGGGCTCCAGTGTTTCTTTTTGATCGTGTCAAACCTCTGGAACTGCACCTGGTCCCCTCTTGATAATTTCTGCTCATCACAAGTGGCAATCGCCTGTCTGTTCAATTCCCTTGTAATATCTGCAAAACTTGTTCCTTCCGCTGCCATTTTAAAAATCATTTTCACAACTTTTGCAGCCTCCGGATCTACTTCCAGCCTTCCATCTTTTCCTTTTTTATAGCCATATCTGGCATTTACCGGAAGGCGTGTACCATTTCTCGTTCTTGTCTGCAATGCTGATGAAATTTTCTTGGACAAATCCAGGCTATACATATTGTATACCAGATTCTGCAATGCCACATTCATTCCACCAGTCATTCCGCTGCTTGCTGCACTGTCATAGCTGTCATTAATCGAAATAAATCGTATCTGTAGAAGTGGAAAAATATATTCAATATAAAATCCAACTTCCAGATAGTCTCTTCCAAATCTGGAAAAGTCTTTTACAACTACACAGCCGATTTCTCCGCTTTTCATGTCATCCTGCAGCTGTTGAAATCCCTGCCGTTTAAAATGAGTGCCGCTGACACCGTCATCCACATATTCCAGGATAGCAGCCTCAGCTACACCCAGCTGATCAATCACAAATGATTTTAACAGAATTCTCTGAGAAGTTACACTGTCGCTCTCTTTTTTGGCTCTGCCATCTACATTGTCATCTTCTGCGGATAAACGGATATAAACAGCTGTTTTTCTATGATCTGTCATCTTGACTGCGCCTCCTTCTCTTTCTTTAATTTCTGTAAATCTGCAAACTGATCGTCATATACCAGCTTGATCTCATAATCATACTTACCATGGATAATAATTGAATCCACAAAGGCATCTGCCATTTCTTTTGTCAGCTTACGCTTTGACATATAAGTATGTATCACATTTCCCCAGCCTTCTTCAATGTGGTAATCCTGGGAATACCGAACCTGTGCCGCCAATACTGTGTCCAGACGGCTCTTGATATTCTCAATTTCATTGGAATAGATCCGAGAAAACTGTATGTACTCTTCTTCTGTAATCAAACGTTCCGAGTAATCTTCATATAAATCCGATTTACGCTTACTGATACGGCTCAGTTCCCGTCGAAGTTTTCCCACTTCTTTATCCAAAAGCAGGTACTGTGTCTGATTTTTGGAAGCTGTATTCATTTCCTGAATCATTTTTTCCGTATCCAATACGGTTTTCATATGCGTTTGGATCAGGCGAAGAACATCGTCATCCACATATTCTTTTCTGACTCTGTGCCCTTTGCATTGCTTTCCCCCTGATTTATGGTTGGTATTAGCTCCGCAGATATAAAAGAATGTGCCATTTCTTTCTCTGGACAACGTCATGCGGTTGCCACAGCCTCCGCACCATATCTTTCCTGTATAGAAATTATGATTTCGAATAGCCCCATTGTTCTGCTGATGTTTCTTCTTATAAGCTTCCGTATATTCCTGGATTTTAGATTGTACCTGTTGAAACAACTCTCTATCTATAATCCCTTCATGCGTGTTCTCCACATGCACCCATTCACTCTCTGGTCGATTTCTCTGTTTATTTCCCTGGAAAACACTTTGCTGATATTTTCCAAATACAGAATCACCTGTGCAATGAACATCCTGAAGTACTCGCTTCACTTCATAATTATTCCAGGGTTTAGACTCCGGAAGCGGCTTTTCACCGGTTTTATAGAATTTTCTCTGTAAAGTCGGCGATAAAACTCCATCTTTATTGAGCTGTCTTGCAATATCACTATAATTCCTGCCATCCATATACATAGAAAATATACTTTTCAGATGTTCTGCAGCTTCATCATCAACAATCAGCTGATGATGGTCTTCTTCTGACTTTCTGTAACCATACGGTTCCCAGGCACTTGTAAATTTTCCCTCTTTCCAAAGTGCTTTTTTTGCGCTGCTACTCTTCTTGGCAAGATCTTTCGAATAGAATTCATTGATGATATTCTTCAGTGGAACTGTAAGATCCACACCTTCTCTGAAAGAATCGAAATCATCTGTCACAGCCAGGAATCTTACATGGAAAAACGGGAATACTCGTTCAATATAATTGCTGGTTTCGACATAATTTCTGCCAAGTCTGGACAAATCTTTTACAATAACACAATTGATTTTTCCATGCTTGATATCTTCCATCATCTGTACGAATCCAGGACGGTCAAAATTTGTACCTGAATAGTCTGAGTCCTTATAAACTTTCGCAACCGAAATATCTTCCGTATCTGCTACAAAGTTTTTCATCAATTCCACCTGGGTTTCTATCGTTCCTCTTTCTAGTGTTTCTTCTGTTTCCATTGAAATTCTGGCATACAATCCTGCCCGGAATGGTCTGCCCACCTCTGTCTGGACGGTTGCACTGCTGACTACTTCCGGAATGTTTTTCCTGCTCTTTCGTGCCATTTTATACAACCTCCTTTACCTTGACCTGCAGATTATTATCATCATCTATTACCGTATCAACTCCCATAGCCGGTAATTGACTCAGCAATGTCTGATAACAATCATCAAAATCAAAAGTGATCTCTATATTCTTTTTATCATATACTCTGATTTTCCTGATCAGTTCTACCACCACAGAGCGGGACAGTTTTTCAATATCTTGATATTTCACAAAATAATCCAGCCAGGTATTGGCATTGTCTGCTTTTTCCAGCTCACTATCCATTTCTTTCTGGATCGCACGGATACTCTCTTCCGCATTTCTAAGCCTCTTTCCATAGGCTGCATGAAGCTCTACATAGTCTTCTTTTGATACAATGCCCTCTTTCATATCCGAATAGAGCATCATCCGTAACTCCGTACAGCGTTCTGTCTCCTGTTTTTTCTTCTCCAGCCTGTCCTGCAGCTTCTTCATATTGATCTCCTGAAATGGCACAGTACCAACAAATTCCAGGACTCTTTTCAGGTGCAGGATGTTCTGGATATGCTGTTTCAGCATCACCAGTACGGCATCTTCCAGATCCTTTTGCGGTATTCTATGACTGGAACAGCGTTTTGTTTCTTTATTTGTGGAACATAGATAATAAGCATATTTTTTTCCTGCCACAGTGGAAACCTTTCTTGTCATAGGTGCACCACAATCCGCACATACAGCAATTCCGGATAACAGATATACCTGCTTTTGGTCAGGTGAAGTACGTGTATCCATGCCCAGAAGTCTCTGAACAATTTCAAAATCACGGTCACTCACCAGTGGCTCATGATTTTTCTCAATCCGGATCCAGTCATCTTCCGGTTTCACATAAGTCTGCTTCACTTTATGGTTCGGTGTTGTCCTTTTTCCCTGCACAAGGTTTCCGATATAAACCTCGTTTTTCAGTATCCTGCGGACTGTAACAGAACTCCAAAGTGCCTGTTCTTTCTGTCGGAAGCCAGTTTCATAATGACTGCCACTGCTGATTTTATACTCAAATGGGGAAAGAATACCCAGTTCATTTAAACGATTAGCAATCGCATCCTGACTCATTCCCTGCAGCTTCATCTTAAAAATATCCTGTACTACACTGCCTGCAGATGGATCAATCTCTAATTTATGCTTATCTGTCTTTGTCTTCCTGTATCCAAAAGCTACAAACGGAGTCACGCATTCGCCTTTTTTCCTCTTAATCTCAAGATTACTCCTGATCTTAATAGAAATGTCACGGCAATAAGCATCATTGATTAAATTCTTAAATGGGATAATGATTTCGTCTGCCTGATTCTTTCCCTTGAGACTGTCATAATTGTCATTGATGGCAATGAAGCGCACACCTAGAGCCGGGAATAATCTCTCGATATACTTCCCGGAATCAATATATTCCCTTCCAAATCGTGATAAGTCTTTTACCACTACGCAGTCTACAATCCCACGCCGGATATCTTCCAGCATTGCCTGGAATGCTGGGCGCTCAAAATTAGAGCCTGAGTATCCATCATCAACTCGGACTGAAACAACTTCAATATCTTTTTTGTCTTTCAGGAAATCCAGAATCAAAGCTTTCTGGTTAGAAATGCTGTTACTTTCCAGTTTTGCTGAACTGGAAATATCGCCATCTTCTTTAGATAATCTGACATAGATGGCGGCATGATAGATTTTATTGATATTCTGATACATATCTTACCTCCTTTTATTACGTCAGAAAATCCATGTAATAAAAGGGGGCTGCATAATTTGTCCTTACCGACATTCTAACACAGTCCCCTCAATCTTGCCAGTACTTTTTCAGACACTCAGAAGCATATTCTCAAATGCCTGCTCCATAGATATACCGTTATTGGCAAATCTGACTTTTACTTTCATATTGCCGATCCGGACCAAATATGGATTTCCTACTTTATTCAGAAAAATATCTCTCCGTTCCTGAAGCGATTTATTTCTGTCTGCTTTTATCATCCGTAGATCAGTCATTTCATTGATATCTACATCACTGAAATCCTGCTCCAGATAGTTTCTATATTCCTCTGCCGTCATGCCCTTCTCCTTCCATTCCCATCTGAATCTGTACTGCTTTCAGTACCCGATCCAGGCTCCACTTGTTCACTCTTCCGCATTTCTCAATAATACATTTCGTAGAAATGCTCATAACCTGTTCAGCCAGTGCCAGGCTTCCTTTTCGGATTCCCGTCATATCATATTTGCTGATAAATACATGTGTTGGCAAATACCGTTTCTTATAAATTCTTGATGTCAGCGGAACTACCGTTATGACTGAACTGTATGTATTGGCTTTATTATTACTCACTACGATCACCGGTCTTACTCCACCCTGAACAGATGTTGTAGGAAACATACCGAGATCTGCCCATAAAATATCTCCTCTGCGGATTGTCATTTGTCCTCTCTCCAATCTATTATTTTTATTTGTAAAGCATCCATAGCGCTATATTGGCTCCACAGGAATACGGCAGAGTTTCTTTCCCATAAGGAAAGCTCTGCCGCATAACCTCTATAGCCAATTTGATTATTAAACAGTGCTCGCTCGATTCTATTTATCCTCGATACCCCGAATCGTTACTCCCGCATATGCAGGAAGGGAATAATAACCTGCCCCGATGCATACTCCGGACCACAACCCGGAAACTCTCGTTTCCAGGCTCCAGCAGTTCATAGGTTTACCAGTTACAGACTTCTCAGGATCTGCAAGTGTATCGCATCTCATACATATCATCGCATCACCAGCCTGCCAGCTGGCTTCGGTCAGTGCTTTTTCGCAGCATTACGGACTGAACTAAAAATCTTTGTTTTGTCTTATAATCCTATAGCGGCATCTTCCTCGTGCTCTTTGCATGAAATGTCACGTCAGTTATTATTGGATATTCAGTTATCATGGTTCATTTTAGGAAGTCCTTTAACTTCCTCTAATTACTAAAGTCAAATGACTTTGGCAGATGCAAAAGATTTTAAAAAATTTTTTAAAAAAATTTATTCATATACATTTCACGCATCTTATTAAGAGTGGATTTCAGCTTGTATGACAGCATCTGTCTGGAAATCCCCCTAATCTCCGCCATCTGTGTCTGTGTCTTGTTTTCAAAGAAAATGCCATAAATAATCATGCGTTCCTCTGAGTTCAGTTGATTGATCACTGTGTGAATATCCTGCTGTTCCATTTTTGTCAGTACACAGTGCTCCACATCACAGTTCAGATCTGGAAAATCCTCAATCATGAAGCCTTCTCCATCAATGGACTGACCGCTGTAAGGTACTTCTCTCAGCATCTTATCCACAACCTCACCCAGTTCATTCTTAATCTCAACTTTTTTTGCCTTGCTGCTTCTGTAAAAATTATTCATCGCATACGCAACTTCTTTTGTAATCTCGATCATTTCTCCATCAATATTTGCGTAATACTTTCCTTCGTAAAAATATGGGTGTTCAATATACATATCCGTTCCTCCTGAATTTGAAATCTTGTTGCTCGTTTCAAATCCAGAAGGCGGACCTCTGTTTAGGATCATGCCTGCTCCGCCTTTATCCTGCCGGGATACGCCCGCAGTTATTGGCTGAGAAATTCAGGCACGAAAAAAAGCCCCAGTAGTTTTTTCTTAACTACTGAGGCTTTCGTCTCTTTCTTGTATTCAGTTATCTATGCCTTCTTTCATCAGCATAATCATTGTATCAGGATAAAGTTCACAAAGTATCCGCAATATATTCCCATAAGTTCATATCATTATTGGAATCGTACATATTTCAGTATAAAAAGTTCACCGTGTTATTCTTCTACTTCTTTTCCATCTATATATAGTTGAAATTTATCAGGATTATTGACTACATCATAGTCCTTTCCGTATTCTACAGGTCTATATTCGGCTGTCATTACCGATTCCCCATCTTCAATATCCTCTTTCCATAAATAGATGTTCATATCAAGGCTCGTCGCATATCCCCTGTCTGTGGAGAATTTTGTCGAATAAAATGAATCATCCTTGTACATCTGCAAAAGTTCTCTTGCAAACGCTTCTCTATCCTCGATATGTTCCCGGTTAGCGACTACGGTTAGATTTTCATCCCGATTTACGGAAAATGTTCCTACCACATCCGGTTCGTCTTCCTTATGACCAGATTCAGATTTCCCATAAATACTTCCTGCAGCAATTATCAAGATCACTGCTCCTGAAATCAATGCAATTATCTTTTTCTTCATATTTTTATTTTCCTTTTAGTTTTTTTACTGCGTAATTGATTACTTCTTCCGGTGTGGGTCTGTCTCCTTTAAGTGTCATTTTCTTCCATTCTTCCTGCACAGCCGGATCGGGATTATCAAATCCTGCATCTATGGCTATCTGCATTTCTCTGCGTACCTCTTCTGGTGTTGTGTTGTACTTTTCTGCAATCTTCTCATAAATAGTTTTCTCTCTCATTCATTTTCCTCCAATATATAAGTAGAATTACACCTTGTTCTATAGAACTAATTTAGCATATTCCTATTATCATGAAAAGACACTTTACAACTTAAAGCTGAATAAAAGGTCAAAAAAAGAAGAGCTACTCGCTCTTCCCAGTTTGTCATATCACTCTTCCAATAATGTGTGAATTACTTTGATGATTTTTTTCTGCTCTTTGATCGGAAGTTTTTCAATTTTTTCTGTCAGCTCATTGGTAACACCTGTAACTGAATGTGCCACAACATCAATCAAAAGAGTATCTGCTGAAACATCTAATACATTTGCAATTGCAACAAAGGTATCCAATTTTGTAACTTTCAAGCCTCTCTCTATTACACTCACATGCGTTGGACTTAAATTTACTAATGCAGCCAGTTCCTCTTGCGTGAGATTTTTTGCTTCTCGTGCTGATTTGATTCGCTGTCCTACTGCTTTCAAATCCATCGTAACACCTCCTCCAGAACGAATAATCGTTCTGAATTTAGTATACTTGTGGATATCTTAAATATACAGAATCGCAAAGCCAAGTTCTAATTCTATAGAACTATATTCAAAGTTTTTCTTTGCATTTTCGTAAAAAAGCGTTATGATTGAATCAGTTAAATCAAAGGAGGTATCAAATCATGAAATCACATAAATACTGGTCCTTAGGCGCACTTTTCTGTATGTTGGGATGCATTTATTCTGGAATCAAAAAATCTATGACTGCACATAAATACTTTGCCTATTCTTCATTGCTTTGTATGGGCATGTCCATTTATTCCGGTCACAAACTGGTTTCTCCAAAGAAGAAAAAAATCACTAAATCAAATATTTCATAAGCCGATGTCTGTTTTACTTCCAGAAGTTCACATATATCGACTGCCTTTAAAAATAATTTATTCTGCATAATCAGTACCTCCTCTGTTTTGAATATTTATCTCTTCATATACTCTGTACTGGCAGATGCAAAATCGGACATCATTTTCCGAAATTTATCAAATTTTCTTGTTTTTTAATTCTCCATCAGTGTGATTACTGTGTCATGGAGTTTAAGCTCATCGAAAGTAAAGAACCTTTCTGTGGTATCTGTTTTCTAAATGCAGGCAACAAAAAAACAGTCTGCCTTGACGAAAATCACTTCAATCAAAACAAACTGTTCTTCATATTTACTCTAATTTTATTTTATGAGAATAACCGATTTCACGAAATTTGCAGGTGAATCTGGAATATAAACAAGAGAAAAAAATAATTTTTAAACTCCATTTGCACTCCATTTGGTCTTTTCGACACCCCGCAAAGCCTTTATTTATGGGCTTTTCCGCGATTTTTCAAGCTACTCAAACTCCCTAACTTAATCCTTGTCTTAAACATTTTTGTTAAGGCGTTCTGTTATGATTTGACTCCATTTGGTTTCATCTGCACCAATCACATGTGCTGTATGAGCTAATGTTATCAAATTGTTATCAGTATTATGTTATCACATGTTAAATAGATCTGCATGTGTTCCTGTATCGACCAAGGTCAATGTCAGAATACCATCTTCTTTTAAATATATTAGTAGCCAATCCGGTTGAATGTGGCACTCTCTAAATCCTTGGTATTTTCCTTTTAATTCATGGTCTCTATACTTTTCTTCTAAAGGAATATTATTCTGAAGCATAGTGACGATATCCTCTAAAAGAGATATATCAAGGCCTCTCTTCCTAGCTAATTTCAAGCTTTTCTTAAATTTTCCAGTAAGTATCAATTCATACTGCATCCATCAAGGTCCTCCATGGCATCAGAAAAGCTACTGTATCTCTTTGTTTTAGGATCCTTGCTAATTCTTTTCGCTTCTTCCATAGCCTCAATAACCTCTGGCTTATATTGTGGAACTACTACATCAAATGGAAGACCACCTCTCATAACACACTGTCTGAGGAATATATTCATTGCGCTGGACATATCCATTCCTAACTGCGAAAAGAGCTCTGTAGCCTGCTTTTTTAAATTTTCATCAATTCTTACCTGAGTAGGTACTGTAGCCATTTGAACACCTCCCATATAACACATTTGCCTATAGTATATACTCATTTCTTAATACCTATTATATGAAGAAAACCATCATTTGTCAATATTTAGGTTTACATTGTAATCCAAATGTATTATTCTATTTCCCAATACTCATTAACATTCCTTAATGTAGCACCTATTATTTTAGGATTTCTTTTGTTGGATGTCCATATCATTTCGTTGGGGACAAAGATAATGATACAATTCAACGATGAACCCTTTAGACAGCAAAAAGGGTGTTCAAATGAACACCCCTATGAAGTCTCCTGCTCTTTAATTTTATGTATATGCTGACGCATTATTTTATTATTACACCATCTGAAATCTTGGTTAGAAAGCTCTCTAACTGAGTCTTTTTTCTTCCATAACACTCATATATGCTGGTCTGATGATTTTATCCGTGCAAATCATCTCTTCTATTCTGTGTGCACTCCAACCTACGATTCTAGCTACTGCAAACATGGCTGTATAAAGTTCTACCGGTATACCCAGCATATCGTAGACAAATCCACTGTAAAAATCTACATTGGGACTGACACCTTTATAGATATGTCTTTTATCTGCTATGATCTTTGGAGCAAGCATCTCTATGTTTTCATACAATTCAAGATCTTTTTGCCTTTTCTTTTCCTCTGCCAGTTGTTTTACATAATCTTTAAATACTCTCTCCCTCGGATCAGAAATAGAATATACTGCATGTCCCATTCCATAGATTAAGCCCTTTTGGTCAAATGCATCTTTATCAACAATCCTTCTTAAGTATGCTTCTATCTCATCCTTATCTGAATAATCCTTTATATGCGCCCTAATATCATCCATCATTTCCATTACCTTAATGTTGGCGCCTCCATGTTTTGGTCCTTTTAGCGAACACATTGCTGCTGCCATCGTAGAATAAGTGTCAGACCCGGATGACGTAACGACTCTTGTGGTAAATGTAGAATTATTACCTCCTCCATGTTCCATATGCAAAATGAGTGCCGTATCTAAAACCTTTGCCTCTGTAAGGGTATATTTCCTGTCTGGTCGCAGAAGCATCAATAGATTTTCCGCGGTGGAAAGCTGTTTATCGGGATGATGAATATACATACTCTCATTTTTTTCATAATGATTGTAAGCATTATATCCATATACTGCCAACAATGGGAACTCACTGATGAGCTGGATGCACTGACGCAGCGAATTGCTGACACTTGGTTCTTTTACCTTTTTATCATAAGATGCCAGGGTAAGAATACTTCGGGTCATGGAATTCATGACATCCTCCGAAGGTGCTTTCATAATGACATCCCTTGTAAAATTGGTTGGCAATGTCCTACACTCTCCAATAATTCTATCGAAGTCTTCCTTCTCTCTTTCATCAGGCAGTTTTCCCATCAAAAGAAGATATGCTATTTTTTCAAATCCAAACTCATTTTGTCCTAAACAATGAATCAAATCTTCCACTCGATAGCCCCGGTACCACAATTCCCCATCGCAGGGAATCTTCTGATTATCAACAATTTTTGAAGACACTATTTTTGATATGTTGGTAAGTCCTGTAAGGACACCTTTCCCATTTTCATCTCTAAGCCCTTTGTTTACGCCATATTCTTCAAATAACCGCGGAGCAATGTTATCATTTTTCAGACAAACTGCTTCCAATTCTTCAAAATAATCATTCATCTGCTCCGTTGTCATCTCTATTCACCTCCAGATTCTCCACCTCACTGCTCATAATAGTTTCCAACTGCTTCATAAGCTGTAGTAACTGAATCAAATTATCCTTTCCAAACTTTTCGAACACCTTCCCGTAATACTTCTTAAGTGTTTCTTCCTGCGCCCTTAACAGGCTTCGTCCGCTTTCAGTAATTGTAACATAGGTGCCCTCACTGCCGTTACCGTCATGAGACCATAATACATATCCTACGTCTCGTAGCTTTTCTACCATTTTAGAAATCTGTCGCATCGTCATCTGAAGCTTGTCCGCTAAATCCTTCAGATAGACTCGTCCTGAATAAATGTCGGATGTCTCCTCCATTGCAATATATTGTAATGCAATGTATTCCGGGATACTCATTTTCATAAAGACATCTTTTCTATGCTCCCGGTTAAACAAGTGCCTTTGGTATATCAATTCGTTGGACAGCTTTATAATATCTGTATTTCCTATAGTTTCTGCCATATTACTCCTCCTTTATTTAAAATAAGGGAAGCAACAGACTGTCACTTCCCTTCGTAAAAGAGAATGGATTATTTTAATAGCCCATTTCCGGTTGTGCCGGCATTGCAGGTGCTGTTTCCTTAATATTTGCCACAGCAGCTTCCGTTGTTAATAAGGTTGATGACACACTAATCGCATTGGAAAGTGCACTTCTTGTAACCTTGACAGGATCAATAATTCCTGCATCGACCATATTGACGTACTGTTCAGAAATTGCATCAAAGCCTATGCCCTCATCTGACTCCTTTACCTTATTGATGATGACAGCACCCTCTAGGCCTGCATTTTCAGCAATGGCACGAAGCGGAGCCTCCAATGCCTTGGCTACAATCTCTGCTCCTGTTCTCTCATCACCCTCCATGCTTGATATCATGTCATGTACTGCCTTTTGTGCGTGAACATAAGCAGATCCGCCGCCACTGATGATGCCCTCTGACACAGCAGCCCTAGTGGCATTTAATGCATCCTCTATACGATACTTAGCTTCCTTCATCTCTGTTTCAGTTGCGGCTCCAATCTTAATAACTGCAACACCACCGCCGAGCTTAGCCACCCGGTCTACCAGCTTATCCCTGTCGTACTCAGAAGCATCTGCAGCCTGTCTCTTAATCATTGCGATTCTTTCTTCAATGTCCTGTTTCTTGCCCTCGCCATCCACGATGGTTGTATGTTCCTTTGTTACTTTAACTGATTTAGTCTGTCCAAGCATATCAACTGTGATATCCTTTAATTGCATGCCAAGGTCATCGAGTACTGCCTGTCCACCTGTCAGAATTGCAATATCCTTTAACATCTCCTTACGACCATCACCATACCCCGGTGCCTTTACAGCTACGACCTTGAGTGTGCCTCTCAACCTGTTTACGATTAGTGTTGTAAGTGCTTCACCCTCTATGTCATCTGCAATAATCAGCATTTCTCTTCCCTGCTGCATTACCTGCTCCAATATAGGAAGAATATCCTTTATATTAGATATCTTTTTGTCCGTAATCAAAATGTATGGATGATTCATATTAGCTATCATCTTTTCTTTATCATCACACATGTAAGCAGATAAATAACCGTTGTCAAACTGCATTCCCTCTACAACCTCTATCTCTGTCTGCATCGTCTTTGATTCTTCTATTGTGATGACGCCATTCTCTCCAACCTTTTCCATTGCATCGGCAATCATTGTTCCGACTTCATCATTACCTGCAGATATTGCAGCAACCTTTGCAATGTGATCTTTTCCGGTTACAGGCTTGCTCATTTTAACCAGTGCTTCAATAGTTGTATCTGCTGCTTTCTTCATTCCTTTTCGCAAAATAATTGGATTTGCACCTGCTGCTATATTTTTCATACCCTCGCCTACTAGAGCCTGTGCCAAAACAGTTGCCGTTGTCGTGCCGTCTCCTGCAATGTCATTCGTTTTGGTTGCGACCTCTTTCACAAGTTGTGCACCCATATTCTCATAAGGATCTTCCAGTTCAATCTCCTTTGCAATCGTAACACCATCGTTCGTAATCAAAGGAGTTCCGTAAGATTTATCCAATACAACGTTACGTCCCTTAGGTCCGATTGTCACCTTTACTGTATCTGCCAGCTTATCAACGCCTGCTTCCATCTTTTTTCTTGCATCGATATCAAACAAAATTTCCTTTGCCATGTTAATTCCTTCTTTCTACATATAAAATAACTGTATTTTTATTTTACTACTCCACAATTGCAATAATATCGGACTGATTTACGATGATATATTCCTCATCCTCCAACTTAACATCTGTACCGGAATACTGAGAATAAATCACACGGTCGCCTTCTTTTACCTGCATTTCTGTTTTCTTTCCATTCTTTTCACTTCCAGGTCCTACTGCAATGACAACAGCTGTCTGTGGCTTTTCTTTTGCACTATCCGGTAATATAATTCCGGACTGGGTTTTTTCTTCTGCTTCCTGCTGTTTTAAAACAACACGCTCTCCTAATGGTTTTAACTGCATAATCATTACCTCTTTTCTTTATTGTTAGCACTCTCTTGTATTGAGTGCTACTTATTTTGTAAAAAATATATGCTTCATATGAAGCATATATAAACAGTTTGTTTCCAAACTGTTTGTTTAAAAAGGATTATAGCACATAAAAAACCTATGTCAACCCATTTTTTCAAAAGAAATAAAAAAATTGCACACCGATTACTCGGTGTAACAATTCCTAGTCATTCTCCAACAATCTGTCTATATTATGACTAATCTGCTCAGACACCCGGTTAAATACCGCCAAAGAACTTTCATCAATTCCTTCCACCACCTTGGCGGTTAACTCTGCCCAGAGAATCTCCATTTCCTGACAAAGATGTTCCGACGCATCAGTCAGCTCATATTTCACATATCTACGATCTTTATCATCTCTTTTGCATACAATGTATCCTTGTTTAACAAGATTCTCTAAAGTAGTAGACATATGACCTTTATTCATCTGCGTGTACCGACATATATCCGTCAATGTTGTTATATCATCATAATGAGATAGCAAATAAACAACTTCCAGTTCCAATCTGTTTAGGTTTGTCTTATTTTTTACATCAACCATAGCTTTTTCAAGAAGACGATTAAACTTTCCACCTCTCAAATTTTTTTCAATATTCATCAAAATTTCACTCCTATTTTGTCTTTACTCTTTTTACAAAATATCAAATTAATCCATCAAAATTTTTTTCATGGGACATCTTATCGTTTATCATATCATATCGCCTACATTTTTTCCACATAAACCACCCCAGTATTTCACTGCCCGAGTGCCATCAAATCCTATTTCTATACTCTTACTTCAAATCCGTTCTTGAATATGAATCTTATATCATCCTTAGCTTTTACAACCACTTCCTGCACAAGGCTGCTCCAAATCCCGGCATCGAACTCGCAGGTTAAGCCGTCCTGCTTCTCCAAAGTGCGAATGAACCCTTTGAACAATTCTCTCTTCGCCTTCTTGCTTTCTATCTGCTCGGCGATGTCATCATACTTAGCTTTTGACTTTTCATACCTTGCCGTAAGTTCGGCATAGCGTTTTTCATACTCATCTTGGTCTAATGCCACACGGCTGTTCTCTGCAATGGCAATCTGCATCTGCTCCGAGATGATATTAAGTTCTGTGATGCTATCCTGTAAATCCCTGTCAAGTGAATCCGTCTCACAGACCATTTCCATCATATCCTTCATTTCCTCGCATAAGAATTTCGGCATCTTGATCATACGATTGCTTTTCTTCGTTTTAGGAGTCGTGACCACATCCTCACCATGAATTCTCTGATATGATTTATTGATGCGTAATACTGCTTTATCAAAATCAAAGTCTGCTGGAGTAAGCGCAAGCAGTTCTCCTTCACGGATTCCGCACCAGTAAAGAATTTCAAAAGCATAATAGGAAATCGGACGGTCCATTATGGCTTCTGCAAATTTCAGGTACTCTTCCTTTGTCCAGAATGACATTTCCTTGTTTTCCTCCTGTCCCATACATCCGGCATTTCTTGCAGGATTTATATTCAGCTGATAATATTTTGCCGCATGATTGAATAAAGCACTCAGTTCCGCATGAATTGTTTTCAGGTAACATTGTGATAATGGCTCCCCATTTGGCTTTTTCAGTTTCATCATTTCATTCTGCCAGTCAATCACATCCTTTGCCGTGATCTCTGACAGTTTCCGTTTCCCTAAATAAGGAAGAATCTTCTTTTCAATAATAACCTGCTTTGTCAGCCACGTATTTTCCTTGAGCCTCGGTCTGACATCCTGCTCATATAATTCGTAGAAAGCTTCCAGTGTCATATCAATATCAGCGGTCTTTTGCAACTTGAACTGAGCCTCCCATTCTAAAGCTTCACGCCTTGTAGCAAAACCTCTCTGGCACTTCTGTTTATTCTGTCCCGTCCAGTCCTTGTATCGCACCATCGCATACCAGGTACCATTCTTTTCATTCTTATAAACCGGCATTATGCATCCCTCCTCTCATAATTCTGAGTCTGATAAAAATGCTCATAGAAGAATTTTGTATCAATTCTTCCCTGTATGGTCTGAAATCCCAGATCCTGCATTTCTTTGTTAAGCTTTCTGATCAGCTTATAAGCGTAACTTTCTGATACTCCTAAAATCTCTTCCACATCTGAAACTCTTAAAAACATTTTTTCCATAATTTTTCTTACCTTTCTTTTTGTTGATTGATTTATTGTGTTACTTGCCGTTTCCCTTTGACACTTTCCTGGTGGGTAACCTCTGGTTTCGTTAGCCGCATCGACTGTTTTGGACTGCACCGTTTTCGCTCCCTCCATACGCTCCCTTTCGATCATCGCATACTTTTCCAGAGTCATAATCATGTCTCAGACGATCATTCAGTTTTTCATCTTAAACTAATTTGTTTAAGCCTTTGTGAAATCTATAATACTAAACATTTTTGTTAAAGTCAAGTGAATAATTAAACTTTTTTGTTTAATTTGTTCTTGAGTGTACTAAACAAATATGTTAAAATAAACAGTGTCAAACAAATACAGGTGTGATGCTTGCATCTCTACCTGTATTGTTTAGACACGTAAACCACATGAGGAAGTAGCCCACAGGGCGGATTCCGAATGGGGTCAGATTTCGGAGAAATCTGGTTTATTTTTCTTACAGCGAAAGGAGCAATTACCATGGCAATAGGAGAAAGAATCCATTTCTTCCGCACCAAACGCGGAATGACTCAAAAATATGTAGGAGGACAGATTGGCTTTGATGAAAAATCCGCCGATGTCCGTATGGCTCAATATGAAAAAGAAACCCGTGTTCCAAAAGACAATCTTATTAAGGCACTTGCAGATACATTTGATGTAAATCCGGAAGCACTGAAAGTACCGGATATTGATTCCTATGTTGGTCTTATGCATACTCTTTTTACCCTTGAAGACCGCTATGGTCTTAAAATAGAGAAAGCAGAGGACGGACAGCCTCGTCTTTATCTCGATTTAAAGCATTTTCCTGACAGCAGCCAGTTCTACGACATGATGATGGACTGGATGGATAAATCAGAAGCACTGGAATCTAAACAGATCAGCCAAGATGAATATGACCAGTGGCGCTATCACTATCCAGTTGTTGGTCAGACAACACATACTCATTTCGCAAAAGTCATCCCTCAGGAACTCAGCGACATGCTCATTGCTGAGGGCAAAAAAATCGATCA
>ENA-OQKF01000717-OQKF01000717.1-human-gut-metagenome-genome-assembly--contig:-NODE-717-length-17922-cov-6.018039_pt1 | contig 17922 bp, 15 predicted proteins | sample MGYA00242617_ERZ504784 | MGnify/ENA primary metagenome ERZ504784 (study PRJEB26092, sample SAMD00036364) | human gut metagenome | host: Homo sapiens | study: EMG produced TPA metagenomics assembly of... | reverse complement strand
CATCGTAGCGGTCGGTCCACTTGGCAAGACGCTCGATGCCTTCGGGGATGACGAGCACGTCGTCGTCCATCACCCAGAACCACTGGGCGCCCAGGTCGTAGGCGCATTTGGTGCCGGCGGAGAAGCCGCCCGCACCGCCGCCGTTTTCGAGCTGCGGGGCGTAGATGACACGGTCGGTGCCGCCCTGCGCGTCGGGCTGCTCGGTGTCGATGCCCCACAGGTTGGCCAGGCGCTCGTTGAATGCGGTGCACATGGCCTTGGTCTCGCGCGAATTCTCGTTATCGACAATCACGATGCGCCAGGGCGTTGCCGTGAGCTCGGTCATGGAGTCGAACAAGTTGGCCAGGAGTTCCTGGCGCTTGTACGTAACGACGACGATGGCGAGCTTGTCGATGGGGGCGGGAAGGGTGGAAGTCATGAACGAGAATATCCTTTCGCGTGGGCAGTAAATCGGCCCTGCGGAATAAACAACGTGTCCCATAGGACACGACTATTGTAAGCGTAGGCGGGCGCCCGCGGGTAATGTTCCGCTAATCACCAAGAACGTTTGCTACAAGCCTAGTTGACGTGCGTGCGTGGTGAGATTGCAAGCGCGCATTGTGGTATTACATAGGTGCCGATTCCTGTGGACGCGATCTTTCTGTTTGGATGCCCTGTGAATAAAACTCGTTTAGCCTCCTTTGCCGATAGCCTTCCCGTCAAGGTCATGTTGCTGTTTTTGGTTCTTCAGGCCGCATTTGTCCTGAGCAATACCGCGGCGAATTGCCTGCCGAGGCCCGTTATCGAGTCGCATGCGCAGGGTTCGGAGTCCTCGGCCCTGTTGTCTGACATGTATGACTACGACCACCGTGTTGCAGCTGGTCCTGTTTGCTTTGATAACAATCGTTTTGTCATTGAAGTCGCACAGCAAAAGGACCAAGGTTCTCCGTTTAAGACGATGGCTGTTGCCGAGATCGATGACGTTACGAAAGCCGGCGGGATTACGCACCAGCAGTACTACCGGTATTGGCACGGATGGCAGCTACTTACGAATGTCTGCCTGCTTATTGGCGGTATCGACGTTGTCGTGGCGCCCGCAGCTGCTCTGGCGATTGCCGGCTCCGCTTGCGCTTACGTTGCCTTGCGGAAGCGGTTTTCAAAACCATTGACGTTGGGTTTCCTTGCAATCCTGTTGTTCTCGACAAATCTGTTTTTCAATTTTATCGGTGATCTACTGCTGTGCATCTCGTTCTTTGTTGCGCTCATCATGATGTCTTGCATGAGTCTTCGTTTGGGGTCGGCTCCGAACGCACGGGCTTTTACAAGCCGTCTTGTCCTTTGGTCGATTGCGACGGGGGCCGTGTTTTCGTTTCTTGACTTTTTAACGATTCCTGCCGCAGTTGTCGCCCTGCATTGCTTTTTCGCCTTCATTGCGCTTCCCAAGGGTGAGCGCTCCAAGCGCTGCGTCGTCACGATGCTGCAGGCGCTCTTTGGGTTTGGGCTTTCGTTTGTGTTTACCTGGGCGATGAAATGGGTTGTCGCGGCGTTTGTGCTGGGCTGGAACGAGGTCTTTTCGAACGTTCTGGGCGAGATGGGCCTTTGGTCTGCGCATGGGACTTCGTCACTGTTGCCCCAGGCTGACTGGCCTCAGATTTTGAAGGAGTTTTATAGCATGAGTCCGCAGCTGTTCGCCGTTTGCTCAACTGCTGGTTATGCGATGATCTCGAACGTTGTTTGTCTTGTTTCGTTTGCTGCCGTATTGGCGATTTGGATTGCCGTGCTCGTTTGCTCGATACGGGGCGGAGCGCAAGGTGGTCGTCGTCGCAAGATGTTGATCCAGTCACTGCTCATGGCGCTGCCTCTGGTGGTTGTTCTGGGTTATTTCGTTGTTATGCATGACCATGCAATCGTTCATATTCCGGTATTTGGCTGTAAGAACTGGGCGATTGTCTTTGCGATTTTATTTGCTTCTGGTGTAAGCGCGCTTCGTGGTCTGAGGAGTCAGAAGGTCGCTTAGCCTTTCATGTGGGCCTTGATGGTCGCGACTACGGCCCTGCGCACGATATCCACGAGGAGCAGGGAAAGCGCGAGGCAAAGGCTCATAAGGATTCCGAGCAAAATGGCGGCGGCTGGATGGGGCTCTCCCGTTTGGATGCCAGTCGCCATGGTGTAGATTGCCTTGTCAAAGATGGGTCGCCAGACATTGCAGGTAAACGACTGTACGGCGTAGAAAGCGAGCGTTCCTGCGGCGAGGGACATGATTGTCTTGTCTGCAGCTGGGACTTCGTGGCGCGGCTGATGGAGCGCTGCGGCGGCAACGGATGCGGCGGCCAAGATAAAGGATATGACGGAAGTGGACTTGTAGGAGAGCTTCCAGAGCGCGTCGTACTGGCTATTTGCCGATAGCAGAAGCTCGAGCGCGATGGTGGCGGTAACGAGTCCGATGAGTGCGATCTTGGATTTTTGAGCGCCGGATGCGTTGCCGTGGTGTTCGAGGACAAAGCGCATTTCTCCAGCCGCAATAAACGCGACCAGGTAGGTAACAGCGCTCATGAGCTTGCGCCATAAAACGACACCGGCAACTTCGTTTGCCGTTGCCGCGATGTAGCAGTTGATTCCAAATGTTGCGAACACTAGAAGTGCTACGACAAACGGGGCCCTTTTGCTGCCGATCCGCTGCCTTGCCAGCGCAATCATCGGTACGAGCAATACGGAGGCGGCGTAGACCCAGATAAACTCGATGCCCAAGATAAACTCGATGCCCAGCGTAAGCCAGCCAATCTCGTGCAGCGAGATTTCGGGTAGGGGATAGACGTACATTGAAACAAACAGGCACGCGGTGCAATAAAAGAGCGTGGGTAAGACGATTTTCTTTAACCGTGTAAACGATTTATAAATGAGGCCCCGCGCGGATGACCTGTTTTGGAGGGCGTGTACCGCCGAGGGAATAAGGAAGTATCCCGAGATCATAAAAAAGACCTCGTTGGCCCAGCAGCCCAGCAGGTTGATAAAGCCGAGCGCGCCGGAGTAAGGGAAGACAGCGAGCGGCGCATATTCCGGTAGGCCGGTGCAGACGGCTTGGAAGGTCCATTGAAACGTGTGGAATATGGCAATCCCGGCGACCGCGACCAAGCGCAGCGCTTCGATGGAGGTATTTCTGCTTGCTTTGCTGCCCATCAGACTATTTTCCAGCGCGTGCGTTGTATGAACCAAAGTGCGATGTGATCATTTTTAGAGTTTGCTTGGGCCCCTTGTTCCATACGTTATACAGGCCCTCGCCCACGAGGTCCTTGGCGTATGCGCAGTAGCTGATTTTAGGGTCGGCGATGCCCATATACTCGGCATAGAGTTTTTTGGCCGCGGGGGTAACGCGAGGATTGGCAAATACCAGCTCTTGCGGCATGCGTTCGAACATCTTGTGGATTGCCCGCTCGATTTCGGGGTGCCCCTCAATTCCTGTGTGCTCAATCATGATGCCCATATAGGTGAAGCCGCGTGTGATTTGCGGTGTCCAGACGGCGGAGTCGGTGACGTTGAGCCGCTCAAGAATATCGACCATGTCGTTCCAGCGATTAAACGGCATCAGGGGATCACGCTTGGCCAGGGCGGCTGCCTTTTCGGGTGTTTCCTCGCGGTAGCAGTAATACGGCTTGGGCCAGTAAGCGATCGCCTTTGCCTGGCAGAGCGTTTCGACAAGGAATGGATTGTCGGCCCAGCCCGCACCGGGGATTTCCTTAAACCAGATATTGTTTTGCATCAGGAAATCGCGACGATAGATTGCCGACCAAATGGACGGATGATGGGCCAGCAGGTGTGGAGCGTCGTGAATGGTGAATGGTTGCCGAGGCGGTTTAATGCGACCGCGATATGCGCAGTGTAGTTTGACCTCTTGGGGAGTTTCGGGGTTGCGAATGATCCAATACGGGGTCTCAATAATATCGAGCTTGTTCGGATCGCCAAATTCGCGTTTGGCAAAGGCAAGCATGTCGGAGTACATTCCGGGCTCGATCCAATCATCGGGCTCGAGGATGGCAATCCAGTCGCCCTTTGCCTCGCGAATGCCCAGATTGCAGGTTGCGCCGTAACCCTGGTTTGCCTTATCGATCACTCGAACGCGTGAGTCGCGCGCGGCGAAATCTTCCATAATGGCGAGCGAGTTGTCGGTGGATCCGTCGTTAATGGCGAGGATTTCCAGTTCGATATTCTTTTCGTTTAATAGGCTGCCTATAGCCTGAGAAAGATACGGCTCGGCATTGTAAGTAGGCACGATTACGGTCAGCATTCAAACACTTTCTCTAGGCGATCTGGAAGAATTATACCTAATTGCGTTTGCAACGGTTTTAGTTGCATTTGGGTGAAGGCAACGGTAAGGGTTGCCAAGTTAGCAGATGGCCAAACGAATCGGGATCTCCGTTTCGTGCCATCTTGACTCAACACGATTCCTTTCAATGACAATTGTTCAAAAGAAGAGATAATTGATGGATAATGTTGCCACATGGATATTCATTTTGACTGGGGATTCAATATGAAAAAGGTTTTACGTGTCACAACCAGTTTTTCTCTGGCTGCTCTTCTGACATTTTCGTCATTGATGAGTCCTGTAGTTGCTGCTTACGGGTTGAACGAGGCGAAGCCCGCTGAAGCTGTGACGGATGTGGCTTCTGCAGGTGATGACGGAGTAACTTCACGCGGTGACGATGTTGAAGGCAGCGAGGCCACCGTCGACCAATCTCCGGTTGAAGGGGATAGTGAGGCTATCGACTCGTTGAGCCAAGGCGCAACTGAAAGCGATGTCAAGACCGATCAACAGGTCGATTCGGTCGAGTCGACCTTCCAATACGTTTACCTGGCCTACCCAAGCCTTCCCTCTGGAGCTGATCAGGTCATTGCTTTTGCTACCCCTAATGACGGCGAAGTTCTTTCCTCTGCTACGCTTGGCTATGTGAGTGCCAACGGCGTAAAGGGCTCTGTCGACGCGTCTTCTACGGCTGATAATTCTGCCGCCTTTACCTTTGGCGCAAAACTCGAAGCTAATACTTATTTCCTCACATCGATTTCGTATTATCTAGAGGGAGATGGGACTGAGCATAAAATCGATCTCTCTGATCGAGATTATTCATTCACCGTCGCAGATAGCTCTATGAACTCCGAGGGCACATCTGTTTATTATGCAGATGGGGACGGAAATGCTGTTGAGGCCCAGTCAATTCAGCAGGCGTTGGAGTGAGCCGATTCTCCGGATGGTGTTTCTACTTATGCCGCTCGCTCTGCTCGCAACGTTAGCGTAATCGCTCTCGATGCTGGTCACGGTGGATCTGACCCCGGTGCACAGGGCAATGGCAAAAGCGAGGCCGATCTTACCTGGAAGATTGTGACGGCATGCAAGAATAAGCTTGAGGCATATGGCTTTAAGGTCGTTCTTGCTCGTGAACAATACGGCAATTATTCCGGTAATGATTTTCTATATCGCGTCCAGCGCTGCATTGATCAGGGCGCGCAAGCATTCGTGAGCTTTCATATCAATTCCGGTCCTTCCGCCGCTCATGGCGCTGAGGTTTACGCTCCCACCGCAAATGGATCAGACTATACACAGGTTTCTGTTGAGCTTGCCAATAAGGTTATGAATAACCTTGCTGCTATGGGTCTTACGTACCGCGGCGTTTTCCAGATGCAAGTGGGAGATGAGTTTGCGGTAATCCGATGCGCCCGCGAGCAGGGGATCCCTGGCATCTTAATTGAACATGGCTTTATTTCAAATGCAGGCGATGCCTGGAATTATTTTAGCGATGAAGGCTGCAAGCAACTTGGCGAAGCTGACGCTGATGCCATCATTTCCCAGTTCCCCAAATCAACATGGTTTAATGGCTCGCTTGAATATAAAAAATCAGGTAAAAAGATCGATATGACCTTGAAATGCTCTGGTGGAGAGCCCACAAATGCTGCATTTAAGGTTGAATCTCCCTCGGGGCGTATTGATTGGGTTCAAGCGTACGATCAGAAGGACCACAGCTGGAGTGCCTCCTTTGATTTTGATAGGGAATATGGCGTTTTTAAAGTCAGCGCTTACGTTACGGTGAGCAATGAGACTTTTGAAGCGGATTCTAAGACGTTTGGTGACAATAAGTGCTCGCTGTCTTTCGATTTAACTGAGACTCAAGTTACCGTTGACGCTGGACAATGGGCCATAGAGCCGAATGTGGTTTCATATCAAATATTATCCGAGGGCGGAAAGTCCCAATGGATTCCGGCTAAACGGTCTGGCGATTCTTGGATTTGTCCCATCCCGTTAAATGATTTACAAGATGTCTTTGGAAAGAAGACTGTCAAGGCTTGGTGCATTCTGGATGGGGCCGAAGCGTTCCCTTGCGGCGAAGGCTCGTTTAGCGTCGCCCGTCCCGACGTGAAGCTGTCCTGCTCCGCGTCGTCGGGGTCCCTGTCGGTGAGCGCCACCGGCTTCAGCTCCCAGCCCTCCAACGCCGCCGTCCAGGTCGCAGCCCCCTCCGGCGCCTGCCGCTGGTACCAGGCAGCGAGGGGCTCCGACGGCTCCTGGGCCGCCGAGGTGCCCGCCGCAGCAGACTTCGGCGATGCTGGAATATATTCGATTAAGCTATGGGGAACGTTTGATACGTTTACATGCTCTTTAAAAAGTCAACAGTTGTATTTTGATGGCTCTCGTTTTCCGATAGGCTCTTCTTCAAATTCAAATCCAGCGAAAATGGCCGTTTTGTTTAAGGAGATGTCCGATTTCCCGTCATCCATATATTCCAAATATGGTGCATCTGATATTGAACAGTTTTGCAAGCTGATCTATGAAGAGGCTCTTGCGGAAGGGATAAATCCCGACGTTGTTTTTGCACAATCAATGGTTGAAACTGGTTGGCTTAAATTTGGAGGGCAGGTTTCCCCAGAACAGTGTAATTTTGCAGGTATCGGCGCGCTTGATTCAGGTGTTTGTGGGGCGTCTTTTAATGGTTATGGTTCCGAATCGGTTCGAATGGGGATAAGGGCACAAGTGCAACACCTTAAAGCATATTCAGGCACTGGTGAGCTGGTTAACCAATGTATTGACCCACGTTTTCATCTTGTTAAGAGAGGCACTGCCCCCTTTGTTGAAAATCTGAGCGGCACATGGGCGAGTGATGTTTCTTACGGAGTTAAAATACGTAGGATTCTGACAAGACTTTATCAATTAAATTAGTAATGGCAATTTAAATCATGAGAGGGATTTTGAAATGAAAAGCGCTTTAATTACGGGTATTACTGGTCAAGACGGCAGCTATCTTGCCGAATTGCTTTTAGAGAAGGGCTACGACGTACATGGTATCGTTCGCCGGAGCTCCGTTCATGGCACGGGTCGAATTGATCATTTGTTGTCTTCGTCCCGCTTACACCTGCACGATGGCGATTTATCGGATTCATCCTCGCTTATTCGGATTATTTCGAAGGTTAGGCCTTCTGAGATTTACAATCTTGCGGCCCAATCTCATGTAGGAGTTTCTTTTGATGCCGCAGAATATACCGGAGATATTGACGCGATTGGCGTGTTGAGGATACTTGAGGCCGTCCATATGCTTGGGATGGACAAAACTTGTAAAATATATCAGGCTTCTACTTCTGAGCTTTACGGGAAAGTAGAAGAAGTTCCTCAAAACGAGAATACGCCTTTCCATCCCTATAGTCCTTATGCAGTTGCCAAGCAGTATGGCTTCTGGATGATCAAAGAGTATCGTGAGGCATACGGAATGTTCGCTGCGAATGGAATCCTCTTCAATCATGAGTCTGAACGTCGTGGCGAATCGTTTGTTACTCGCAAGATTACTCGAGCGGTCGGACGAATTGCTGAGGGCCTTCAGGATCATCTTGAGCTAGGAAATCTTGATTCCCTAAGAGACTGGGGTTACGCCAAGGACTATGTTGAATGCATGTGGCTCATTCTTCAGCAGGAGACGCCCGATGATTTCGTTATTGCAACGGGCAGGCAGCATAGCGTACGAGAGTTCGTTGAGTGGGCATTTGATTATGCTGGCATTTCAATTTCTTGGCAGGGCACGGGCGTTAATGAAATTGGAATCAATCAGGCATCTGGAAAAACTGTCGTCAAAATTAATCCCGACTTTTATCGACCCACAGACGTAGTCAATCTTTGGGGAGACCCGTCAAAGGCGGAGTCAGTTCTCGGCTGGAATCCACAAAAGACGACTTGCAAGGAACTTTGTAGAATTATGACTGAGCACGATATCGATCTTGCTCGTAAGGAGAAAGGCCTGCTTTAATGCCTCAGAGAGGAAGGGTTTTAGTGCTAGGCTCCAACGGTTTTGTTGGAGCCTATTTAGCAGATGAATTCGCAAATAATGGTTACCACGTTATTGGAGCTGACATTCAGGACAAATCAGTGAATCCTGATAGGTATGATGAATATCACTCTTTTGATTTAACCAATTATGACAGTGTTAAGTCTATCGTTGAAGCCAGTTCTGCTGACTGTATTGTCAATCTTGCTGCTATTAGCTCTGTCTCCGCATCGTGGGACAATCCGTTGCTAACCTATCAAGTCAATGCTATGGGGACATTAAATCTTCTCGAGGCAGTTCGTAAGACTTCTCCAGAGTCGAAGGTGCTTTTAGTCGGTTCATCCGAAGAATACGCTGCTTCTAATGAACCTTTGAGTGAGGAAGATTTGCTTAATGCGGGTAATCCGTACGGTTTGTCCAAGATGTCCGCGGAGAACATCGCCTCTCTATATAACACTAACTATGGACTAAGGGTATATATTGCTCGCCCCTTTAACCATACTGGTGTTGGTCAATCTGAACGTTTTGTGATTCCGGGTTGGTGCAAGCAGGTCGCAGAAATCCAACGACTGGGGCGCAGTGGAGTCATTAAAGTCGGAAATATTCTAATATCTCGCGATATCTCGTCTGTCAGTGACATTGTTCGTGGATACCGTAGTCTACTTGAAAGTGACTTCAGTGGAATTCCATTTAATTTCGGCTCAGAACGATCTCTACCTCTCAGTTACTTACTTGATTGCATCATTAAATTTTCCGACTTCAATATTGAGGTGAAAGTTGATCAATCAAAATTGAGGCCAGTTGATAACCCCTTTATTGTGTCTGACTGTTCTAGAGCCCGGAGTCTATTAAAATGGTCAGCTGTTGAACCTATAGAGAATACACTCCGCCATATCTATGATTCATTTTTAGAGTAAAGTATCCTTTACGGCTTGGGAGTTGCCATCGGTATATGAGTTCTTTGATTCCGGTTGATTTTGACAATATGGTGTTTAGCCTTCAGAAAACGGGTGGAGGCTCCATTTATTGGTTCAATTTAATTTCAAGAGCAATGGACTGTGGTCTATTCGATCTTGTATTCCATGATAGGGCCGACTCTGGCTCAAATATTCAACGCTCTGAGCTAGAGGATAAGATTAAAAAGTATAGTATCTTACAATCTAGGCTTCCTGTGCGTATCGATGAAGTGACGAGCGTGCGCGTTGACCGTCCATGCATCCTGCATTCATCCTATTTTCGTACTGGGTCTAATAACAGGGCAATCAATGTCGTCACTATTTATGACTTCATCTGTGAGTACTATTTCACTGGACTAGTTAAATATTTCCAGTTAAACCAGATGAAAAAAGCTGTTAAGAATGCAGATGCCATCATCTGTATTTCGAATAGCACTAAAGACGATTTGCTAAAAATCATCCCAGAATCAATAAATAAAAAAATGACCGTGATTCCTTTGGGTTTTGATTCTGATCGGTATCGTTATCATGAAGCTGTCCGCGAGAAAAAAGTTGTATTCGTTGGTAACAGGTCTGCTTCATATAAGAACTTTAATTTAGCTGTTGAGTCTGTTGCGTTATGTTCCGATGTAGTTCTTCAGATTGTAGGCGCCCCTTTATCTGTTGCCGAGAGCGAATATTTGGATAAGAAACTTCCGGGTAGATACGTTGCGTATACTTATCCGGATTCGGCTGAAGTTGCGCGACTTTACAATTCTTCTGCCGCTTTATTGTATCTTTCGGAATACGAAGGATTTGGAATTCCTGTTCTGGAAGCTATGTCTTCTGGCTGCCCTGTCATTGCATTAAATAAAAGCTCTATTCCTGAAGTTGCTGGAAATTCAGCGATTCTTCTCAACGAACTTTCCCCTTCGCTTGTTGCTGAGCGCATAGAGGGCCTTTGTAGTTTCGATTCGTGCTTTGATTCAATTGTTATGTCGGGACTTGAACGTTCACGTCATTTCAGCTGGGATCTCATGGCTGATTCAACTTTTGATTTTTATCGATCATTGCTTTAATTCAACAATTTGAGGTTTCTTTGAACGGTTCTTCTCTTTCGGTAAAGCAGAATATGCTCTGGAATACCATTGGATGCCTATTTTATCAAGGCTGTCTATGGCTTATGACTGTTGCGGTTGTGCTTGTTTCGCATGATTATGCCAACTCGGGTATACTTGCATTCGCGATGTCGGTCGGCAATATTTATTACCCGTTTGCTACATATAATATGCGTACTATTCAAGTGTCCGATCTAAGGGAGGAGCATTCTTCCTCTGAATATATCGCTTTTCGGTTCATTACTATAGGTTTGGCCTTTATTCCAATTGTTGGTTACCTATTCTTGTCTACGAGTAATTCTCGCTTGATTGTTTCCGCAATTTTTTGGCTATTGTTTAAGGCAGATGAAGCCTTCTGCTCAGTTTTTTATGCAATGGTGCAAAAAGAGGGAAGGATGGATTACATTGGGATATCTCAAGCAATTCGAGGGCTTGGGGGGCTTGTGCTGTTTCTCCTTCCTTTGGTTTTTGGGCTATCGATCAATTACGCCTTTCTGTCCCTTGCGATTTTCTGCTGCTTCATAACTTGGCTATTCGATGCTCGTTCTGCCTCGAACTTCGGAAAGATTGTTCCTAGCATTAGTTTCCATCAGGCTTTGGTTTTAATTAAAAAGTATTTTCCGTCTGTACTTACTGCTGTGTTTTTCGGAGCTGTCGTTTCAGTTTCTCGCCAGCAGCTTGCCCAGTTAAAAGGAACAGAGGCCCTTGGTGTTTATGCTGCCGTTTCAACGCCTACGGTTCTTGTTCAGGCCGCTGCCTCCTATCTATATGGACCTTTACTCGTTGGATTTGCTGAGATATGGTCCAAGCACGAGTATGTTTCATTTGCACAACGCTATGGAAAAGTTATTTCGTGCATTTGTTTATTCACCTTGCTTGCCATTGTTTTCTGCTCTCTCTTTGGAGATAACCTATTGCAGGCCGTATTTGGCTCATCAATTTCTCAGGGATTCGATTTGCTTATTCCTGCAATTATTGCAACTGCGTTTACCACAATCTTTGCATTTTCCTTCGATTTATTAATCCTTATTCGAGAGATTCGGGGTTCATTTATTGCCACTTCAGCCGCTTTGCTAATTTCGTATCTGTGTTCCGCCTCTCTTATTAGCCGATTTGGCGCCAACGGTGTTAGCATTGCTGTTATTGTTAGTTATTCTGTCGGAATGTTAATAGCGTTGTCCTTTTTTTATCAGCGCCTTAAATCTAATTTAAAGTTCAAGCATTGAACGTTGAGCTGAGAATGATAGTTGAGAGTTTGTTAATGGTTCAATCGGTTTTTCCTCATAGATAGGGTGTTCACTTTTATGTACTTGAATTCCATTCATATCGTCTTGCTTTCTGGTGGATCCGGGACACGACTCTGGCCCTTGTCAAACGACTCTCGGTCTAAGCAGTTTCTTAAAGTGCTTAGGGATGAATGCGGCAATCACGTATCCATGGTGCAGCGTACTTTTGCTCAAATTGAGCGCACGATTCCTCAAGCAGATATTACAGTTGCGACTTGTGCCTCTCAAGAGCGTATCCTTCGGCTGCAAGTAGGGGCTGACTGTAAAGTTGTAGTTGAGCCAGAGCGTCGTGACACTGCTCCCGCTATTATGCTTGCGTGCGAGCATTTGCATAGTGTTCAGGGCATAGATAATGATGACGTTGTTATTGTTTTGCCTATTGATTCATATGTAGACGATTCATATTTCGATCGCATAGTTGATGTTGCCGCAGCTGTGAAAAATAATGTGGCAGATATATGTCTTCTGGGTGCCGAGCCGACCTATCCTTCTGAAAAATATGGCTACATTGTCCCCAGTTCGTCCACTGGCTCTCCTCGTTTAGTAGAAAGATTTATTGAGAAGCCCGATTCTAGTACGGCTGCTGATTTAATTTCTAAAGGTGCGCTTTGGAACAACTGCGTTTTCGGATTTAAGCTCGGTTATGTGCTTAACATAATCAATAATTATGGTTCATATCTGGATTTTGCCGACCTGAGGGCACGGTATTCTGAGCTTCCGATTAATTCTTTTGATTATGAAGTTGTTGAAAACGCTGATTCAATTGCGGTAGTGCCGTATTCTGGTCCTTGGGCAGATCTTGGTACGTGGAATACGCTTTCCGCCGAGATGGCGGATCGCAAGAGTGGGCATACTGTGCTTGATTCTTCTACCTGTGAGAATACGCATGTTATCAATGAGCTCGATATTCCGCTAATCGTTTCTGGTATAAACGATGCAGTTGTCGTTGCTACGGTTGACGGGATCTTGGTCTGTTCTAAGGAACAGAGCCCTCGTCTAAAAGAACTCGTATCTCTTATTTAAGGAGCTATGTTTTAATGTTCGACCCAAAAGCCGAGTATGAAAAATGGCTTAATACTATTGATTCGGCTGATGTGAAATCCGTTGATGAGTTGTGCCGCGCTCAGGTGGAGAATTATTCTGGATTTTTCAACAAACTGAAATTTGGCACCGGAGGACTTCGGGCAAAGCTCGGAATGGGTCTCGATCATATGAATATTTGGACGATTGGTGCTGCTAGCCAAGGTTTGGCAAATTATTTGCTAGAACATTTTGAAAGCCCCTCGGTTGCAATTGCCCGCGACTCGCGACTTTGCAGCGAATTATTTTCGCGTAGAACGGCTGAGATACTGGCTTCAAGTGGCATAAAGGTCCATTACTACGAATCCATACAACCTACTCCCGTGCTTTCCTATACTGTACGCGAGCTGAACTGCTCAGCGGGGGTGGTCATCACGGCGTCCCATAACCCTAAAGAATACAATGGATATAAGGTCTATGGGTCAGATGGTTGCCAAGCTACTATTGATTTGTGCAACAATGTTCAAAAAGCTATTGATGCTATTGACCCTTTTACGGTTGAGCCTGCTATCAGTTTTGATAATGCGGTTACTCACGGATTGATATCATATGTTTCGGAAGATGTTCTCGATTCTTTCATCAAAAGCACGCTTCGCGTGTCGACTCGCGTTGACTGTAGTGATTTGACAGTTGCATATTCACCCCTCAACGGCACCGGGTTGAATTTATGCAAACGAATAATGAAGGATATCTTTGTTAAAGATGTTCACGTTGTCCCGCAGCAGGAAAGAGCTGACGGTAATTTCCCAACATGTCCAAAGCCAAATCCTGAAAATGCCGATGCCATGAAGCTTGGTCTTCTGCTTGCTAAAGGTAGTCGCTGCGATATTTTGATTGCAACTGATCCAGATTGTGATCGAATTGGTGTTGCCGTCGACCACCGTGGGGAATGGAAGCAGCTGACGGGGAATGAGCTTGGTTTAGTCTTGCTTGATTACCTGGCTCGTCGTAAGTCTGAGTATGAATGCGATATGTCTCATAAGGTTGCTTGTACGTCAATTGTTTCGGGCCCAATGGCTAATGATATTGCCTTGAAGTACGGCTTTCAGCTACGTCGAACGTTGACCGGCTTTAAGTTTATTGGCGAACAAATTGCTTTACTTGAATCCGAAGGCCGAGAATCTGATTTCCTTATGGGGTTCGAAGAGAGTTGCGGGTATCTTTCGGGAACTCATGTTCGTGACAAATGCGGAATTGTTTCCACCATGCTTGCATGTGAGGCTGCTGCATGGTGGAAACAGCGTGGCAAAGATCTATTCCAAGTGATGCAAGATCTATATTTCGAGCATGGTTATTGGATTGATCGTCAGATTAATATCCAATTTGACGGCCCTGATGCGATGGCTCAAATGACAAACGTAATGAACGCCATCCGTTCCGAACCTCCCTTTGATTTGGGTGGAAAAACGATTGTGGAAATCGTTGATTATCAGTCGGGTATTCAAATGCCGGTGATTAACGATCTCCCTGGGGATTCAAGACAAACACTGCCTCCAAGCAACGTAATCCGATTTAATCTTGAGGGCGGCTCTTACGTTATTGTTCGACCGTCTGGTACTGAACCGAAAATTAAAATTTATGAGTTCGTCAAGGGGGCAACCAATGATGAGTCAAAGTATTTGGAGAAGCGTATTGTCGCTTCATTGAATTCATTACTTTGCAGCTGATTCTTAAAATCTCTTATTCTGATGGCATTTGATAGGAGTGTGGGGCTTCAGTGTTAAGCCCCACACTCCTATCCGTGTTCACATGTTTTAATTCGGGGTAGCAATTGAATTCCACTGGTTGAGGCTGCTGTCGAATTGCTTGATAGCCCTAGCGGGCGCTCCTACGCAGATGGTATTAGCAGGAACGTCTTTGGTAACTACCGAATTCGCGCCAATTATTGCACCGTTTCCAATCGTTACGCCGGCCAAAACGCAAACATTTTCGCCAATCCAGACATTATTGCCGATATTGACGGGTGAGCCATGCAGCTCGCGTTTATCTGGTGGTATCGCGGGCGAAGACTGACTATCACCCGAGTACTTGCCATGATTACAATCGCTAATGAAAATATTTGATGCTAGGAGCACATTGTCTCCGATAGATACGGTGTCAATTGCGACAATGTGAACTCTATCGCCGATATGGACGTTATTGCCTATCTTGATTTTTATATTAGAGTCGTTTTTCGAATCAGGAATTGCCTCAAAGCGACAGCCATATCCGGTTGAAAAACCCATTCCATAGCTCACTCTTTTTTTGCCTCGGATATAAAAGGGACTCCTAATTAGGCGCGCTCCAGGAAAGAAAATTCTAGTTTTGATTGTTGAATAGACGAGTTTTCCCACCTCTCCAATGGTGTAATTATTGCCGCATATAAACATCGATGCTCTCCGTTCTGCTATTCTTAAATTTGTCTATATCTATTGTACTTAGAGTATTGAGCGAGGCAAATAGTGTCGAAATTGATTATGGTTACAGGCGCTAATGGATATATCGGTAAGCATGTAATTGGCAGTCTGAGTCAACTTGGTGCCGATATTATTGCTGTCGATCGTGTCTGTTCCAGCGCCTTCAGTGATAACGCTCGCGTACGTTATGTCGAAGGGGATGTGCTCTCTCCTGAGTTTAATTTCGAATCCTTTGACATTGTTCCTGATGCTTTGCTTCATTTGGCTTGGAGAAACGGATTCGATCATAACGCTTCGTCCCACTTGGATGACATGCCACTTCATTACGCCTTTATGAAACGCGCCATTGATTCTGGTGTTGAGCATGTGTGTGGCATGGGCACTATGCATGAAGTTGGATATTGGGAAGGTGCCATTGACGAGAATACCCCATGCGATCCCCAGGGTTTATATGGAATCGGTAAGAACGCATTAAGGCAGGCGTTTTTCTCTTATGCGAAAGACCGAGGGGTGATTTGCCAGTGGATTAGAGGTTTTTATATCTACGGAGATGATATTAACTCAAGGTCTATATTCGGTAAGTTGCTGCGGGCTGATGCTGCTAGCGAATCGACATTCCCGTTTACTTCGGGGAAAAATAAATATGATTTCATTTCTGTCGATGACCTAGCAGATCAAATTGCCGCCGTCGTTATGCAAGATAAAATCAATGGGATAATTAACTGTTGTTCTGGGGTTCCAGTATCCCTAGGAGACAAGATTGAGTCCTTTATTGAAGAGCACCATTTGGATATTAGGTTGGACTACGGTGCTTATCCGGATCGCCCCTATGACTCTCCTGCTGTTTGGGGAGATGCTACGAAGATCAACTCAATTTTGGAGATTTCCTAAGATGTCATATAGCTCGGCTGATCACTCATTTGTCGTTTGTGCCTATAAGGATAATCCGTTTTTGACAAAAACAATACGGTCGCTTCAGAACCAGACGGTGCCCTCGAATGTTGTTGTCTCAACATCAACTCCATCTCCATATATTGAGGGGGTTTGTTCTGAGTGTGGCGTAAAAATGGTTATTAACTCCAAACCTCATTACGCTGGTGATGATTGGAACTTTGGCTACGACAGCGTTAATTCAAAGCTTGTTACCATCGCCCATCAGGATGACTTGTATTCTCCAACATTTCTAGAGAAAACAATTGATTGCTTTAATCGTTATATAGAAAAGGACGTATCCATTTCGTTCACTGATTACTATGAGATTAGAAATGGCTCGCGGATTAATTCGAATTTTATGCTTGCCATCAAGCGCATTATGAATCAACTATTCCTGTTGCCTAGCAACGGTACAGTGTTCTTAAAAAAGACCGTGCTCAGATTTGGATGTCCCATATGCTGTCCTTCGGTTACTTTAAATAAGGAGCTATTGGGACCGGGCGTGTTCGATACGACGCTTCGCGATAGTTGTGACTACAAGACATGGGTAAAGCTGGCTTCCACCAACGGGCGCTTCTGCTACATTCCTGAAATTCTCATGGGCCATAGGATTTACGCCGATTCAGCCACCTCTAAAAACCTCGATGAAAATATTCGCACGGGTGAAACGCTGTTGATTTTACGTGAGCTCTGGCCTGAGCCTATTGCCCGCTTTGTTAATCGTGTTTATTCAAATAGCGAGCGTCTGAATAACGTTAATTGATTGGGGAGTGATTCGAATGAAAGGTATCGTTCTTGCGGGAGGGTCTGGCACGCGCCTTCATCCTATTACTAAAGCCGTCAATAAACAGCTGTTGCCCATTTACGATAAGCCACTTATCTATTATCCAATATCTGTTCTTATGCTTGCTGGTATTAGGCAAGTTCTAATAATTACAAATCCATCTGATTTGACTTCTTATAAAACGCTCTTAGGTGATGGTTCCGATCTTGGGATGGAGATCGAATACGCTGTTCAAGAGAAGCCTAGAGGCCTTGCTGACGCTTTTGTTATTGGTCGCGAATTTCTGGCAGGAGAGCCTTGCGCGCTCGTTCTTGGCGATAACTTGTTTCATGGTCAGTCGCTTTCTAAGGTTATCAATTCTGCGAAATGCAGTGTCGAACAACAAGGCGGCGCAGTTGTATTCGGATACCCAGTCAAGGATCCGCGGGCTTTTGGCGTCGTTGAATTTGACTCTAGGAATCGAGTAATTGGCATTGAGGAAAAACCGCAATTTCCAAAATCAAACTATGCAGTACCCGGGCTCTATTTCTACGATGGCCAGGTTTCCGACATTGCGGCTGAGGTAAAGCCGTCGGCAAGGGGAGAGCTTGAAATTACCAGCGTCAACAGTGCTTATCTTAATAGGGGTGAGCTGTCTGTTGAACTTATGGGCCGAGGAATGGCATGGCTTGACACTGGCACTCCTACTGGGTTACTCAAGGCTGCTGAGTATGTTGAGGCGGTTCAGAGTCGTCAGGGGTATTACGTTGCATGTCTAGAGGAGATTGCCTATCGGCAGGGCTTCATCGATTGCTCACACCTGCGCCGTTTGGGTGAAAAGCTGAAGAAAACCGATTACGGTAAGTATATTTTATCAATTGCAGATGAAGTCGAGAGGGTCAATCGTGCCTGAGCAATTTGAACCTAAGAACATTATCGTCACTGGAGGCTGCGGCTTCATCGGCAGCAATTTCGTTCACTATGTCGTGAACAACCACCCGGACGTCCACGTCACCGTCCTGGATAAGCTGACCTACGCCGGCAACCCCGAGAACATCGCCGGGCTGCCCTCCGCACGCGTGGCGCCCGTCGTGGGCGACATCTGCGACGCCGAGCTGCTGGTTAACCTCGTCCCGGGCAC
>ENA-OQKF01000716-OQKF01000716.1-human-gut-metagenome-genome-assembly--contig:-NODE-716-length-17955-cov-3.350236_pt1 | contig 17955 bp, 16 predicted proteins | sample MGYA00242617_ERZ504784 | MGnify/ENA primary metagenome ERZ504784 (study PRJEB26092, sample SAMD00036364) | human gut metagenome | host: Homo sapiens | study: EMG produced TPA metagenomics assembly of... | reverse complement strand
AATGGAGGCAAACCGTGTAACAGTCAGCGCACGGTTAGGGCTCAGTTTCGGCGAACAGAAGACTTGGACGAAGAAATGAAGCTGATGGAGGAAGAGGAAGATACAGCAGCGCAACGCAATAATATGATCGGCTTAACAATGGGATATGGAGAATGAAAGAACTATCATTTCATGAGCGACAATTCCTGCAATGTCTGTTCCGGCAACAAGGTAGCATAAAGTATTCGTTTGACGAGTTTGTCCGTAGGATAGGACCTCTTCTGGCTAAATGGTCGGATTATGGAGGTGACCGTGTATGGATAGGCAACGCTACCATAGAGAAGCAAATCGAACGTCTGTTGGATGACCTGCATACGCAGCTCGTAAGCAATATATCCAATACGGTTACCGATGTCTGGAATTTAGGCAATAGGAAAGCGGATGAACTGGTAACAGGTTATATCAAGGATATGGCCATATCCAGTACGTTGAAGGATAAGATGTTTTCCAGAAGTGCAGATGCGCTGAATACCCTGTTGAAACGTAAGGATGAATTTGGTAAAACCATATCCTCCCGTGTCTGGGATATAACGGACGGAGCTATGGATAATCTGGAACATTATCTTTCTTCGGGTTTGTCCTCTGGTCGTCCGGCAGCGTTGATCAGCCAAGATATACGGCAATTACTAAACGAACCCAACCGTCGTTTCCGCCGTGTAAGGGACGCGAATGGCAAATTGGTCCCATCCCAGCCGATGAAAGATTATCATCCGGGGCAGGGTGTTTATCGCTCGTCTTATAAAAATGCTCTTCGCTTGGCTGCGACGGAAACAAATAAAGCGTTTCGTACTGCCGACTACGAGCGTTGGCAGAATATGGACTTCGTGACCGGTATAGAGGTGGAACGTTCACCATCGAATCATGGCCTGTGTCCTGTGTGTGATGCAAAGGCGGGGCAATATTCGAAAGATTTCAAGTTTACAGGATGGCATCCGTTTTGTATTTGCATATCTACGCCGATTATGATGGATCATGAGGAGTTTGCGGAATGGTTGCTTAGTGATAGAAAAGTAGAAAAAGATAGTATTTCAATTCAATATTCAAAAGATAGGGCAAAAGAACTACAAAATTGGGCTAAACAGTCTTTGTTAAATAGCTCATTCTCTCATAAAGATTTTCCGATACAAGTTAAAATGACAGGAAAGTCTATTAAAGAGTTCTTGAATCAGCCTCATAAGTTCAAGAAAGAGAAAAACGAATTGATTAAAAATATAGGAGCGGTATTCGCCGGTTCGGATTACAAGGGGTATACCGAATACCACAAGGATAATCCTATGATCAAATATTCTCATGTCTTTGAAATTGACTTGAAAGGTGAGAAAAGTTGGATTATTGTAAGAGAAGATATAACAGGAAAAGCGGTCCTTTATAGTATATCGGATAGTGATAAGGTTTTGACTGGTATAAAAAAGAAGTAGCCCGATAGACCATCACACGTGGAACTACAATCCACGGCTGAATCTATCAGGCTACTTTTTAGAATGATGGTGGAACTTCCGTCACTTTCCGGGATAACTTGAAGTAACACCTTTTTGCGAAAATATAAATAATCTCTTATAACACAAAATTTCAGGCCTCAACTATCGTGCTCAGTACAACGGTTGAGGTCTTTGTCGTTATGCTGAGCATAATAACCCAAAAGGCCCGGTCACCAGCCCCGTGGAACTACAATCCACGACTTAGCGAACCGGGCCTTTGCTTTTATAGTCAGCCCTCCCGGAACTGCAATCCGGGAACTTTACTAAATACGTTTACACTACAAAGATATAAACCTTTCGCACAATATCCAACTGTTGGCCGGACGCCCATAGTTCTCGCGCGCGTTTTAGGGACTGTAGAAATTCAGGATTCTCTATTATTCGATCACAATCTCATCACAAGGTATATCTGGCTGTTCAACATCCGGAACCGTTATGTCCGGATCTTCTTCCGGTAGGATATTCCCCACGAAGGGATTTACCGGATCACAGGCTTTTACCATCATTGCGAACCTCTGTCTGGTTTCCTTTCGTGGGAAAATGTTCTTCTTGGCCATTATCGGCTTCTAACATAAGGTGAACACTCATAATCCCGGACGGTAGGCTTTACCGTGTCGTTCTCATCAATAGTAAAGAAGCCGGCCACATCTACGATATTACTCGTAATCTCGCCTTTTATCATCTGGTAGAATCGGTTTAAAGCTCTCGTTGCCGCCTTATGAGCCTCATACATCTCTTTGGCCTTTGGAGTAGTCACGTAGATACTGTTCGCTTCTCTAAGGGCCTGTATCGCCTTTTCTGTGACGACAATATTTCCATTCTCGTCAACGGATATGTACTCAAGTAAATCGTAGATCACGTAAGCATCTAACTTTTTATCCAGCTTCGCTAACGCAGCTGATACCCGTCCCAGCATCTCTTCCGCTTTTCGTCTCGCCTCATCCCGTAAATACATAGAAGGCGTTTCTTTTTCGATTTGCGCCGTTATCTCTTTTCGGGTGGTGAACATATCGTTAAAAAGCAAATCTTTCAAATATGCGTCCGAAATGGGGCCCAATCGCAATCTTTCGAACTCCTGTTGTACTATCCTCACGGCTGGAAGGATGATTTCTTGAAGTTTGTGGATACTATTCCGTATCCCGAACTCGTTCACATAAACTAATACCGGTTTGTTTTGACCTTTCGGATCACTGCTTTTTCTTGCCATACTAATTTTCATTTTAAATGTTACTTACTCAAATCAACGACCCCATTGTTGAGGTCTTCTTCAGCATTCATCAGGTTGGTCCAATCCTCGACCGTTCTATCTTCCGGTCCCGTATCCGTGTGCTGGTGAATGCTCTTTACGTTCTCTCCCGGCTTATCATCCAGGTCCAAAGGCGTAACTCCGGGTGTGTCCGTACCCGGTCCGTTCATAAACTCCGTGAGTTCCTCTTGGCTCATCTCTTCTAAATTCCTCTCCATAATTCTGTTTTATTTGTTGTTAATCAAGCGCCCTTTTGAGCGATACCTTTCTGGTTCTCATAAATATCTCACATAACTCATGTACTCTATTCCGTGAACGGTTGGATAGTGTATTGATATCTGAAGCCTTATTGGTCAATCGTAATGTATAAAGTAACTCTCTGATCGCCGTAAGAACTGTTTTATACGATTCATACAAAACCATCCGGCTCTCTTTTCCCGGCCATTTGGCAAATGTTGATCCTGCAAAGAACTTAAAAGCGAACACTTGTCTTTCCAGATCGGTTAACTCCAATCGATCAAACACAAAACGGATCAAACGCATTTCCTTGAGAACGATAGCGGCTCTATCTTGCCCTTGGTCCACTTCGTCAATGAGATCCAATTGTTGCCAGTTTACATTCTCGTCTACTGGAAGGGGCTTGTATTTATGCCGGTAAGGAGATGTAACGGAAGTGATGTTGAGTTTTATCATCTGGAGCACGAAGAAATCAAGTTCCCGGTAACGGCCTTTCCTCGCTTCGTACAACTGCAATAGATAAGCCGGTTCTTTCTCCAGCAACATGGCCAGCACTTCGTTCAGTACATCTACCGCCTCATCCGGCATACATGCAAGAGAGCAATGATATTGTGAATAATCCAGCCATCGATCGTAACGGACCGTTATGTAGCTGTTGATAATATCTGTTTCCATAAGCCAAAAGTGTTATATTTTTAATCGTGCCTACTAACTCTTGCGGTATGGTCAATCCCGGTTCCTGCCGGGAAGACCGTACTTCCCATTGTCAAATAGCCTCATTTGCTCATGGATTTCTTCTATCGAATACTCAACCCGTGGATATACTCGGTCATAATGCCTCTTTGCTGATATCTCGACACACAGGTTATCGTTCGATATTGCGCCAACATACTGCAGGCAATCAAGTAAACCTTTTAAGGAGTTATCCAAATCATGAGTATAATCTGGATAAAACACATCAACTACAAGCCTAAATGGAGTAGAGATATTTTTTCCTTTGTATAGAGAGCATTGTTTCACAAAACTTCGCTCATACCGTTTCATCTCATTGCTTTTTACGATACAAGGATGACCATTTACCCTGCCGACAGTATATGAGTTGCTTTTACTCGGAATTGTACCGTATATTGTTTCTTTGACCATAATTTTATAGATTCTATATAGTCTACTGTCTACATCTATACAAGTGTCTACAGTCTACACCCCCTATATATAGGGGGGTGTGTAGACGGATAGATACACTATAGGAAAAGTAGACGGAAATAGACAAATTGTAGACGGTAGTGTAGACGCTAAAAAGGCAACTCACCGCAACATGGGTTTTCTTCTTTACAGTATAGCATCCCTGTATTATTTTCAACTAACAAACCTACTTTTATTGCTTCTTGAATGCGGCGATAAGCCATAGCCTTTTTTAGATTCCAGTCGCTCATTAAGGCATCTCTTAATGCTGTTTTAACAATTGGTTGCGTGTATTTTGAAAAAATAGTTTTCAAGGTATCTACTTTTGCTGTCTTTTCTGGTATGGTTGTAAGCTGAGGTAATCCTACATCGTCTACTCTAAAAGCAAAATTATCTACAGCAATATCTCTACATCGTTCTACTGAAACTGTAGAAATGTCTCCTTCTGCTCGGACAATAAACAGAGCTTGAGCCTTATTCAAGAAGTTGGTCCCAAGATGCCCTCTTGGTTTGTCTCCCCCTGGATTGGTATGCAATACAGAAATTATATGGTTGTCCAGTTCTTTGGTTATATCCATGAACATGGTTGCTAACTTTGCGCTTTCTGAACTATCATTTACATCTAAGATGAGGTCGGCAGCCCCGTCAACGACTACTAGGGCCGGTTTATAGAGTTTAATAGCTATATCGGTTAACTCCCGTCTCTTGGTTGGTTCATACTCTCTAAAACTCAACATTCGAAAGCGTTCCGTTTTTTTATTGGTTGGTAATCCTGCGATCCGACATATACGCCTTGCTACTTTGGCTGCATGGTATATACTTTGCTCTGTATCTATCCAAAGAACATTCCCTGCATCGTTAGGACTACTCATGTTCATGTATTCATCTGAACACAAATAAGCACCAACCATAGCGGATACACAGAATGTTTTTCGACTTTTGGCTGCACCAACTACAACGGAAAAATCACCTTTAGACATCATGACTTTGTCGCCTTGATAAAGTACTGGTGGCGGATTGGGGATATCTAAGCTGAGGTCTATTTCTGCTTTATGAATGAGTTGTATGGATTGCTGGTTGACATCTACCCCATCAACAGAAGCCACAACTGCCAATCCTAATTGTGTGTTCATAGGCTCATACCTCCTTCATCCGTATTACTGCAAACGAAATAACCGCCAGCGTTACCAATACCAACATAATTATAGTCATAGGGTGTCAAAATATCCCAACCGACTAAATCTATAATAGCAGGTTTGGCATAAACTAGTTCTTGTACTTCGTATTTTAGAGGTAACCACACACAAGCACAATCAGGATCGAACTTATGCTTTGCTGCCTCTGCTAATTTAGAATGAATCGTTGACATAATGGAAAGAGGTTCACAGGCTTTCAGTGATTGTATGATCATTTCAAGCCGGTATAATCGTTCTCTTTTTTTTGATGTATCAAAATCCGGATGTTTTTTTTCGTACCAGATCAATTCTGATCGCATTATGTCAACTTCTTTCCGGAGCAACTGAACTGGGCTTTCCATCTGCTTTTGGAGTATAGCAGTCGCTGACATTATATTTCCTATATCGGTACGCATATCAAAGCCTCCTATCCTTTATAGCTGCATCGACATCGGTAGATAGATACAATATACGGCTGCCGATCCGTTTGGATTTGAGAATGCCAATACGGGTCCAGTCGGCCAGTGTCGGTAGAGAGACACGAAGTTTGGCCGCCGTTTCTTTACGGGTGAGATACTTTGCCGGTTCCTGTTTGTTTGCCGGTTGCAAATTACTTAACTTTTCATCCAATAGTCTGGATAAGGTCGCCTCTATGTCTGACATAGAAACGTTTTGTACTAATACGGCTGATTGAGTGCCCATTTCTTGACTGTTTATATAGTTCAAAAAATGAATGTGCGCACACTCTTATTTTATCGACACTGCAAAAGAATATAATAAAAATCAGATAAAAAAGGGTAATTTTGTAAGGTATTTGTAACTGTACAAAACACTCCTTATTTCTTTCTAATAAGATGAAATAAGGGGCGTTTTTTAATGATATTTAGCAAATGGGGGTTGCCTTGGCAAAGATTCCTTGTTAAAGCAACCGATTTTTGTACAGTTTCTTATTTTTAAGCTCCTTTAATCGCTCCAAAGTTTTTCTTGTATCTATCATTGATTCACCTTTATATTGTTCTACTATACCTAAATAAATCCATCGATCAAGTGTAACTCTTGATATACCTAAGCCTCTTGCGAATAGGCTTTTTCTAATATAATACCAATGATATCCTGATTCTATTAGTTTCTTGTTTATCGAAGCAATATGAAAATCAATATTCTTAATTTGAGGTGTAATTAAGTTTATTAGATATTCATCTTCAATAAATTCACTCTCATATTTCTCTAATATTGAAATGATCTCCTTTATTCTATATCTCATGCTATGATCTATTTAGATACAACCATTTGACTAAAGAACTTGTGCGCCTTTAACTGTATAGCATTCTCCTTGTCGGATATCTTGATATACTTCATGAAAGCGGACTCTGTTTTATGTCCTGTAATTTTCATTATACTGATAGTCGGGACTCCGGCCAGAAATGCGTTGGTAGCAAAAGACCGTCTGGCTGTGTGGCTGGTAACTAAGCTGTATTTTGGAACTGTTTCTGTATAGCTGAGGCCTCCTTTTGTTGTTTGTAAGAAGATTGATTCGTCTATGTCGGCTGCTTTCGCTACTTCCTTGATGTAATCATTGAATTTTTGATTGGATAGCATTTTAGGGAGCTCATTATTGTATTTTGCCAATATTGTGCGTACAATGGTATGAATAGGAATAACAACCGTTTTTCCTGTCTTTTGAGTTTTAACAGTAATGGTTCCGTCTTCACTGATATTGTCAGATTTAAGTTGTGACAGGTCACTAAAACGTAAACCGGTATAACAGCCGATCAGAAAGATATCACGTACCCGATCTAACTTTTTTCTTTTGCTGAAATCGCAATTGTAAATTTTTACTAGCTCATCATTGTTGAGGTAAACGGAGTTTGTTTCTTCTTTGGGTTTACTAAAGCGTTTCTTTTTGAAATCAAGGTTTGTATGTAGATCACGTTCGTATGCCTCATTCATAAATAGCTTAAGCCCTTTTACCCGTGAACCGATTGTATTGGGGGAATATCCTTTAGCTGTCAAGAACTCAACAAACCCCAAATAGTAATCCAGATCGATATCATCGAATGTTGGTCGTTTCCTCATCAATTCTGCATATTCGAATATGTTATTTCGAACTATCTTATATTGTTTGATAGTCGGTTTCTTTTTGTCTGTATTTTGTATGTAGTCGTCAATGAAGGATAAAAGATCGTCTGTCTTGATAACTTCGACTTCCTTATAGCTTTTATATATCTTGTCCAGTTCACAAGTCAGCAATTCATTGGTTATTGGTTGGCCGTCATTTTCTAATCGGCGTAATACGTCTTTTGCTGTAGCTTCAATGTTGTCCAGGGCTGCTTTTAACTCTTTGTACTCAATTGAGTTTATTCGTTTGTTTTTCGCAGTTGGAGCAATGGGGGTTCCAGCTTTTGCGTCCCACTTCTCCGGAAGAATAGATTCATTGGTGTAATACTTTAATGGTAGATACTTTTTCTTTCCATTGGGTTGAATGGTAAAAGCACCATAATTTAGTAGAAAATAAATTGCGGTCGGTTTGTCTGACTTTGGCCGCGTCAAATAAAATTTTACTGTTGCCATATCCGTTGTATGTTTGGTTTAACACGATGGCAAATTTAGAGAATATTCTTACCGCAACAAACTTTTGCGGTAAGAATTGCGGTAAGAATAAGTTTTTCTTCTTTTATATTTCTTTGATTCTTATGCTTTATTATTGACTGATAATTAGTGTATAATATCTTTGATGGATAGACGTTTAGATAAAGTTCGATAAATATTTACGGTGTCCTCGTGAGACAACTCAACAATCCAGAGAGAGGGATGTCAATTGTGGCATCCCTTTTTTATTTTGTGACATTTTCTCGTATAGATAGCTTATCCGATTAATCCCTAGGGAAAATGGGGTAGTACTTACTTTGGCCATGAAGTATATCTTCTCTGCCACTTGAAGTATATCTCCTGTGGTATTCGCAGTATAATTGCGGGGATAACCTTGCGATGTGTTTTTCATCTACACTTTTATTTATTTTTTATATATTTGTGGAAATTCTGATTTAAATCAATATTGTTATGTCACGGTCATTTCTTTTGTTTGGTTTTATCCTATATAGTGTTTTCTTGAGCAGTCTGGCGAATGCTAGTGATATCGATTTGTCTGCACCCATGGATAAAGGCGGGTGGAAATTGATATGGAGTGAGGAGTTTGACTATACGGGATTTCCTGATTCTACGAAATGGTCTTATGATACGGAAGGTAATGTATATCAATGGGGAAATAACGAGGCTCAATATTATACATCCGGCAGAAAGGAGAACGCTTGGGTCTCGGATGGGGTATTGAAGATTACGGCCTTGAAAGAACCGATGGAAGGTCGTTCATATACATCGGCTCGTCTGATTACGAAAGGAAAAGGGGATTGGTTGTACGGACGTTTTGAGATTCGGGCGAAACTCCCGACCGGACGAGGGACATGGCCGGCCATCTGGATGCTTCCAACGGATTGGGAATACGGGGATTGGCCAAAAAGCGGGGAAATAGATATTATGGAAAATGTGGGCTATGATCCCGATACGATCGTAGGTTCTTCGCATACGGAAAAATATAATCATGCGATCGGAACTCAAAAAAATGCTAAAATTGCGTGTCCGGATTGTTATAAAGCGTTTCACGTGTATGCCTTGGAATGGGAGGAAGATGAGTACCGGCTTTATGTAGATGATCAATTATACTTTACATTTAAGAACGAGGGGATAGGCTATGAGGTTTGGCCTTACGATAAACGCTTTCATATCTTGCTGAATCTGGCGATCGGTGGGAATTGGGGAGGCCAAAAGGGTATTGATGATTCTCTTTTTCCACATGTGTTTGAGATTGATTATGTGAGAGTTTATAAGAAGTAGGGTGTAACGTGATGTTTTTTTATTTACTTTTGTGGTACATAACATTCTGTACTATATAGTGAAGGAGATACTTAAGAGGACGTTGGTTCGTATGTTGATTTGTTGCGTTATTGCCTTGTTGTTTTGTATAACGGGGAATGCGAAGGTACCCTATATTCCTAAAATCATCAATTATTCCGTAAGCGATTACAAAGCGGGAAACCAGAATTGGGCCGTCTCCCAAGGTCCGGGAGGAAAGATGTATATTGGGAATAACCGGGGGCTTTTGGTTTTTGACGGTATTCACTGGGATCTTGTGAAATTACCGAATAATCTAGGTGTCCGTGCTTTGTATATATCGAAGGACGGACGTATTTATGTTGGCTCTTTCGAGGAGTTCGGGTATTTTGAGATGGATGACGAGAATGATCTGATTTATCATTCACTCAGTTCGTCTGAGATGAACGTCTATCTTAATAATGATGAGTTCTGGACGATTAATGAATATAAGGGTGAGATTTATTTTCAATCATTCCGGAGCTTTTTTATTTATGACGGGGAAAAAGTAAGAAAAGGTGTATCCGACCTGTCTCCATTGTATATTTTCACATTAGACGATCATCTATACGTTCAGTTCATGGAGGGAGGAAGCTTTTGTCGAATGGATGACGGCCAGTTTACAGAGTTACTATCGAAAAAGGTTTTGGAGGATGATGTGGTTTCGGTCTTGCCATTTGATCATCAGCTATTATTGGTCTCGGCTCGTAGTGGATGTTTTATCTATGATGAGGTGCGTAAAAAATTGTCTGTGTGGAATACACCAGCCAATGAGATATTAAAGGAAGGGATCGCAAACAGGGGAGTCATGATGAAAGATTCTACTTTTATTGTGGGTACGATTTCTAATGGGGTTGTAGCGATTAATAAGCAGGGGGAAACTTTGTGGCATATCAACCGGGAGAATGGCTTGATTAATAATACGGTATTGAGAGTATTTGCTGATAATTCGGATAATTTATGGGTTACATTGGATAATGGTATCGCGCAGATACATGTGAATTCTCCGATCTATTTTTATGAACCGCTTGAGGCCCAGATTGGTATGGTGCATGATATGGTGATAGAGAAGGGTATTGTTTATTTAGCTACGAACCAAGGTCTTTATGCGTTATCTGAGAATGATAGTTATCCAACCTTGATTCCCGGTACTCAAGAACCGACATGGTATATCTCCGATGTCGGAAATCAACTGATTGCCGGACATAATACAGGTACCTTACAGCTAGAGGGCCGAAAAGCTACTCAGATACCGGGGCCCAATGGAGGGGGTACCGCATTACGTAAGACAATTATCCATGGAAAGGAAGTTTTACTCCAGATGTCTTACCGTCCACTCAGTGTTTTCACCCGGGATATGGTTACTAATCGTTGGAAATTTAGCCATAATGTAGAAGGATTCTCTAATTTGATCAAATCGTTTGAGGTTGACCCTACCGGCAATATATGGGCTAGCCATATGTATAAAGGTATCTATCGTCTTCGCTTGAATGAGGATTTGAGGAGCGTGAAAGAGATGGAGTATATCGGAAAACTGGAGGAAGGTAATGAGAGTGGTACGATTAATGTAATGAAATTACGCGGACGTATTGTTTTCTCGGATGGGAGTAAGTTTTATACTTATGAGGATTTGACTGGAAAGATCGTTCCTTATGATTTGTTGAATGAGGATTTTCCCGAGTTAAGCGATACCTATCGGGTTGTTTCCTTGAATAATGATTTATATTGGTTTATCCGGAATTCGGAATATGTATTGTTAGGATATGAGTCTGGGCGATTCCAGTTAAAACAGCGTATTCCTTTTACTTTGTTTGATAATCCGACCATAGAGGATAGGGGAAATATTTATGTGGCTTCCGACGGGACGTCTTATTTTTGTCTAAACGGGGGGATCGCTCGTTATGACAGATACCGGAATTATGTGGATACGACTCGAGTTCCATTAAGTTTGTCGCAGGTAAGGGCCTATAATCGGCATGAAAATGAGTTCGCTCCGCTCCCTTGCAAGGGAGCGGACGCACCGGCTTCCGGTGCGTCCGTATTGAGTTATAGCTATAATACGATTCTTTTTAAGTTTTCGTATCCGGATTTTACGGGGCGCCGTTTCCTGATCTATTATAAACTGGACGGGTTTGATAATGAATGGATAGAAGGCACCAGTAATTTTCAACGGACTTATTCTAATTTACCGTATGGTAATTTTGTGTTACATGCGGTTGTGAAAGACGATCGAGGAAAAGAGCTATCTTCTCTGTCTTATCCATTCAAGATCGAACGTCCATTTTATAGCTCTTGGTGGGCTCTGATCATCTATTTTGCTTTGTTTTTATGTATACTGGTCGTATTAGTGAGAATGTATACAATGTGGATTGTCATGCGTGAGAAGAAAGTTAACGAGGAGCAAAAGAGATTGCAAGAAGAGCAATTGAGGGCGCAAGAGCAATTAATTGTCAAGCTAGAGAATGAAAAATTAGAAGATGACCTTACTTATAAGAGTAAGGCATTAGCCAGCGCTACTTTGTCTGTTATCTCTCATAATGATTTCCTTGAAGGTCTAAAAAAGGAAATACAAGCTCAACAATTATCAGGAAGTTATACGAAACGATTCTTTGATAAACTAATCCGGATGATCGAAGAGAATATATCAGGTGAGGATGAATGGGCCATTTTCCAGACTAATTTCGATCGTATCCACGAAAAGTTCTTTACGAATCTAAAAGAGCGGTATCCCGATTTGACTCCGGGCGATTTACGATTATGCGCTTTATTACGTTTGAATATGCCAACTAAGGATATGGCTCGTATGCAAAATCTTTCCGTACGTGGTATCGAGGCGGCGCGCTATCGATTGCGTAAAAAACTAAATCTACCGGAGGGGCAAAGCTTGGTAGATTTCATGATCCAGTTCCACTAAGAAATTTCATAGTTATGAATGAAAAATATCATAACTATGAAATAAGAAAATCATAACTATGAGTTTTCCTTGTCATTTTTGTTTTCCCATATTTAGTGAAATGTGTTTAATAACATATAATGTTCTCCTTTTGAATTAACAAATGTATTATAACTGAAAATAAGATAATTAATATGTATTGCAGTAGTATAAAAGTAGTAATTTTCTGCTTGCGCAAGGCTTGCAGTAGTGTTGAAGTATACAAAAATTTGCCCTTTTTTAGGTTTGGGTGTTCATTTGCCTCAAATTTAATAATGAGTGTAAAAACAAATGTTCAACTTTAAAACTAGAATGAATGAAAGCTAAATTAATGCTTTGTTTATGCCTGTTACTTGCTGCGACTACTATGTTTGCGCAGAATCTGACAGTTACTGGTGTGGTAACTGAAAAGGCCACAGGATACCCGGCTATCGGGGTAAGTGTTTTGGTTAAGGGTACGACGAATGGTACCATAACCTCTATGGATGGAGACTATACTTTGAGTAATGTTCCCAAGAACGCAACTTTAGTATTTAGTTATGTAGGTATGACTACACAAGAAGTCCCGGTTAACGGACAGACTGTAGTAAATGTTCTTATGAGTGAGGATACGCAAAACTTGGAAGAGGTTGTCGTTATCGGTTATGGTACGAGTAAGGCTAAGGATTTGACAGCGCCTATTACTATGATAAAGGCCGATGAGATCACAAAACATGCGACAACTTCTCCAATGGGAGCTTTGCAAGGAAAGGTTCCCGGTGTACAGATTACTAACAGTGGTCAGCCAGGATCTGGTCCATCTGTTCGTATTCGTGGTATTGGATCTATGAATGCTGATAGTCAGCCTTTGTATGTGGTGGATGGTATGTTTTTTGATAATATTGATTTCTTGAATAATAGTGATATTCAAGACCTTTCTATTTTGAAAGATGCCTCGGCTGCTTCTATTTATGGTGTGCGTGCCGCTAATGGTGTTGTTTTGATCACGACAAAAAAAGGAGCGTTAAATCGCCCGGCTACTATTACATATGATGGTTATGTAGGTTTCCAGAAAGCCACGAATGTGTTAGAAATGGCTAGCGGTGATCAGTATCGTATGATGGCGAATGAGATCGGCGATGCTACTTTGATTGATAAGGTAAACCAAGCTAATAAGTTATGGGGAAATTTGAATACAAATTGGTACGACGAACTACTTCGTACAGCTATGATACATAACCACTCATTGGATATTTCCGGAGGTACGGAAAAAGTTACTTATTCTGTCGGAGCTTCTTATTTGTATCAGGATGGTATTTTAGATGCGGAGAATAGCTATAACCGTTTGAACTTGCGTACACAGGCAGACTACCGGGTATTTAATTGGTTGAAGGTGGGTACGAATATCATGTTTAGTAATTCAAATCAAATAATACCAAATCATACTGTTTGGCAACATGCGTTTCGTATGCCAGGAATTATGCCAGCTTTTGATGAAAATAGTACACTGAATCCTTATCCGGTAAAATATGCGTCTCCTGCCCAGATCGGGTTAAGTGAATTCTATTCTAATCCGGTCGCCGCTGCTAATTATTATGATTCTAAGAATAAGTCTTTGCGTATTATGCCTTCTTTCTATGCTCAATTGGACTTGCTTCCTGATAATAAATTAGTATGGAAGACACAGTATAGCCAAGATGTCAATATCCAGCAGGTTCGTACATTCACTCCGGAATATAGAGTAGGTGGTACGCAAGCAGCTTCTACTTCAACGTTAAAGAAACAGAATGATACATATTGGAGCTATATTGTTGATAATACTTTGACTTATAAAGATCAATTTGGTGATCATGGTTTGACGGCTATGTTGGGAAACTCAGTTCGTGAGGAGAATTGGCGTAATCTTTGGGGAAATGCGACAGGAGTTCCCGAAGGTTTTGAAGAGTACTATTATTTAAATCAAGGTAATGCGGATGGACGTACGACCGGAGATGATGGTACGACTTATCGCGGTGTTTCTTGGTTTGGCCGTATTTCTTATGATTATCAAGGAAAATATTTGTTGTCTGCTACAATGCGTGCTGATGGTTCTTCTAAATATCAGGATAAATGGGGATATTTTCCTTCTGTTGGTGCAGCTTGGAATATCTCAGAGGAAAGTTTTATGAAGGATCAAAAATGGATTGACTATTTAAAACTTCGTGCTAGCTGGGGTAAATTAGGTAATGATAAGATCCAAGCAAGTGATGGTTTCGCGTCTGTTACCCAAGATATGACTACGACTGGTATTTTCGGAGGTTCAGCTATACCGGGATATACAAATTTGGTCTATTTTAGTTGGTTAGGTTGGGAGACAGTAAATGAAACTAATGTTGGTTTGGATTTCCGTACGTTGAATAGCCGTTTAAGCTTAGAGGCTGATTGGTATTATCGTTTAACACAGAATGCGGTAATTGATGCTCCATTACCAATGGGCTTAGGGGATGGTAGTTTGTTAGGTAACCGTGGAGAGATTTTGAATACGGGAGTTGAATTATCATTGAATTGGTCTGATAAGATTGGTAAGGATTTTACTTATTATATAGGTGGTAATATTACGACTTTACATAATGAAGTGAAAAGTTTAGATGGAGCTCCTTATATTTATGGAGGTTCTGCGGAGTTCCGTACAATTTCTCGTGTAGGTAGTGAGTTGAATTCCTACTATGGTTATGAGTTAGCCGGTGTTTATCAAAATACGGCAGAGATTGCCGCAGATCCGATTGCGGTGGCCAATGGCCTTGAACCGGGTGATTTCAAATATGTTGATCAAAATGGAGATGGTAAGATTGATGCGCAAGATCGTGTGATTTTAGGCTCTTATGTCCCGAATTTCACGTATGGAATTAATTTAGGATTCTCTTATAAGAATTTTGATTTCTCAATGGTAATGCAGGGGCAGACAGGAAACCAGATCGTAAATCGTAAACGTGGCGACCGACGTTGGCATTCTGAACTGAATTATGATGCGGATCAAGTTGAGAATCGTTGGACAGGTGAAGGTTCTACAAATGACTATCCATCAGCGAAAGGCTCTGTAAAGGCTTGGAATATAGCTAACTTTAACTCTTTCTTCGTAGAGGATGGTTCTTATTTCCGTATCCAAAATATACAGTTAGCATATACTTTTCCGAAAAAGGATTTAGGTAAATTTAAGATGCCTAGCATTCGTTTAAGTTTGACGGCTGATAGGCCATTGACAATTTTCAAGGCGAATAGTTTTAGCCCTGAATTGATGAGTGGTGTTAATGCGGATGGTACACAATCCTTGTCTTCAACATCTTATGGATTTGATGAGCAAGTTTATCCACTATCGTCTTCTTATACATTCGGAGTTCGTATTATTTATTAATCTTTAAAGACTAAATATTATATGAAAAATATATTGAATAAAAAGTTACTTTGGGCGTTGCCATTGGCTTTTTCTTTGACAGTTTCTAGCTGTAGTGATTTTTTGGATAAAATTCCAGAAAATTCTGTAGAAGTAGAGTCTGTGGACTATTCTAATACGGCAAATATGTATATGCCAGTTTCTGGTATATATGCTAAATCAAGAAATTTACTGGCGGCATGGTCTACTTATGGTTGTTTACTTGTTCGTGGTGATGATGTGGATAAAGGAGGATCTCCTACGGACCAGATGGAATATGAGTATGCTAGTAAGTTTCAATATGGTCAATTGTCTTCATTTTGGGCATTGAATGGTACTTGGCAGAATTATTATAATGTAATTTCGTTGGTAAATTCGGCATTGAGTTCTTTAGATAATTATGCTCAACATCTGACATCGGAGAATGATAAGCAACTGAATGCTCAGTATCAAGCGGAAGCTCGTTTTTTCCGGGCATTGGCTTATTTCTATTTAGTGAACTTGTGGGGGGATGTGCCTATCTTAGTTGATAATCAAGAATTAGGTATTTTTAGGAGTCCAAAAGAAGATGTCTTGCAATATATGTATGATGAATTGGACTATTGTATCGCTAATTTACCTGCTATTCGTCCGAATGAGTCCAGTCATCCGGGGGCGGTTACAAAATATACGGCAGAGACATTGAAAGCTAAAGTAAAGATGTATAACAATGAATGGGAAGATGTCTTGGCATTAACGAATAACATTATCGATAGTGGTAAGTTCGAATTGTATAATGATTTTTATGAGTTGTTTAAGATTCCGGGAAAGTTGTGTAATGAATCATTATTAGAGTATCAGTTTACGGATTTTGGTACAGGTAGTGGTGATATTGTACAATCTGATAACTGGTTCTCCTTTCAAGGTCCTCGCGGGGAGGCACCTATCTCGGGCTGGGCTTTTATGGAGCCAACTCAGAAAATACAAGATTTATTTACAAAACGTGGTGAGACCGTACGTGCGGAAACAACTTTCTTAAAAACAGGGGAAACAACTCGTGATGGTGATTATATCCAGCCAGCGACAGGTGAGGAGCCTACTGTTTACAATGGTAAGGCTTATACGCCAGCAAATCAAATGACAGAAGGTCGTTTGAATTATGGTGACAACAATAATATCCGAGTGTTCCGTTATGCCGATGTTTTATTGATGAATGCGGAAGCAAGAGTTCGTTTAGGGCAAAGTGGAGATGCTCCATTGAATTTGGTTCGTGAACGTGCGGGAATGGCTCCGCTGACGAATGCTACCTTAGATCAAATCTTAGAGGAGCGTCAAGTAGAGTTGGCTGTCGAATGGGGAGAGCGATTCTTTGATTTGGTTCGTACAGATCGTGCTACTCAAGAGTTGGATGGATTTGTCAAAGGGGAACATGAGTATTATCCGATACCACAAGATCAGATTGACTTAAATGCAAATTTAGAGGCTGATCCTGTTCCTTTTGAATCAGAGACTGCTTCTGAGTGATTCATATAAGATTCTCATTATTTACTAGACCTTTGTAGTTTGGCAAGGCGGTGTCAACCCGTTTGGCACCGCCTATTTTATCTCAAATCATATCGTTTATTTATATAAATATCAGCATCATGAAACACATCGCATTACTAACTACTCTCTTATTGTCCGCCAGCTTGCAAGCGGTGGAGAAACCTTACGACTATGTTTTCTTCGAGAATAGCTTGATGAAAGGGGATTACTTTTATTCTCAAGCGAAATATACCTCACCCTCTTGGATTAAAAATGCGAGACATCATCTTCCGGTTGCCGGCTCTGTCGCTTTTACGCCCGGCAATTCCTTGGAGCTTACCTATGTATCCGCTCCCGGTGGAGATTGGTATAGCGAGATACAATATTGCCCGGTCCGTGGCAATGACTTCTTTCGTGAACCCTCTACGCTCTCTATGCAAGTGCGGTTGAGAGAGAGCATGAATGCTGCCGCTCTTCCCAATATCGCTATTCGTTATGCGGACAGCACGTATACCCAATACCTAAACCTGAGAAATTATCTGAAAGATACACGTCCCGGCGTATGGCATTCCGTATCCATTCCATTGGAGGATTTCGGATTAAACGCCGTGAACGATACGAACATCAAGAAATTAGCGGCCGTAGCCCTTCGTCCCGGTACGGCCGATGGAAACGAATATACGATTTATCTGGACGATATAGAGCTTTTGCCGGCTTCCCTCCCGTCGGTAAGTGCCTTAAACGCTCCGGTCTTGCAGGAAGCCAAGGCGTATGAGCGTCATATCGATATCAAATGGATTCCTCAATCGAAGGAGGATATAAAATACTATCGCATTTACCGTTCTTTC
>ENA-OQKF01000713-OQKF01000713.1-human-gut-metagenome-genome-assembly--contig:-NODE-713-length-18026-cov-3.111124_pt1 | contig 18026 bp, 15 predicted proteins | sample MGYA00242617_ERZ504784 | MGnify/ENA primary metagenome ERZ504784 (study PRJEB26092, sample SAMD00036364) | human gut metagenome | host: Homo sapiens | study: EMG produced TPA metagenomics assembly of... | reverse complement strand
CCGTACGGCCCCATCAAAAAGCGGCCAAGTGCTGTATAGATCGCAACATCTCCCATACCTGCTGGCACAAGTACTTCCTCATATACTTTTCTGACCCCTTCCCCGATCGCATGGATATCGTTCGGTTCTTGATCCGGGCGATACGGAATTCCAATTCCACCGGACAGGTTGATAAATTTAATATGGACTCCTGTTTCCTTCTGCAACTTCACTGCCACTTCAAACAAAACTTTTGCAAGCATCGGATAATATTCATTTGTCACTGTGTTGCTTGCAAGAAAGGCATGAATTCCGAAGTGCTTCGCCCCTTTTTCTTTTAAAATCCGGAATGCATCAAACAGCTGCTCTGTCGTCATTCCATATTTTGCATCCCCAGGATTGTCCATAATATCATTGCTGATCTGAAACAGTCCACCCGGATTGTACCGACAGCTGATGGTCTCCGGGATATGTCCGATTGCCTTCTCCAGAAAATCAATATGGGTAAAATCATCCAGATTGATAATTCCTCCCAACTTATCCGCATAAACAAATTCTTCTGCCGGAGTTGCATTGGAAGAAAACATAATATCTTCTCCCACAGCTCCTATCGCTTCTGACATCATCAATTCTGTATAAGAAGAACAGTCGCAACCGCATCCGTATTCTCTTAAAATCTGAATCAAAAATGGGTTGGGTGTTGCCTTGACTGCAAAATATTCTTTATATCCCTTATTCCAAGAAAAAGCTTCCTTTAGTGCTCTCACATTTTCACGAATTCCTCTCTCGTCATAAATGTGAAACGGAGTCGGATAGATTTTTGCAATCTCTTCCAGTTGCTCTTTTGTCACAAATGGTTTCTTCGTCATCGTTTCTTCTCCTTTTCTATTGCAGAGAAGGCATGACCGAACAGCTGTCTGCCGTCTTGTCATGCCCTCTCGGACTATTTTATTCCACTACAGCGATTCTCATCATATTACTTACGCCGTCACGTGATTTTTTGATCGTTGGGGACGGAATTCCCGCTGTCATTACGACAATATCACCCGGCTCCACAAGTCTCTTTGCTGTCACAAGATCGATCGCATCGTTACAGATATCTTCTGTCGTGTTGTACTCAATCGATTTTACTGGTGTTACACCCCAGTAGATCTGCATTTTTCTCAAAGTTTCTTCACACGGTGTCACACCGATAATATCTGCCTTTGGTTTGAACTTAGACACTACTCTTGCTGTTGCACCAGTTACAGACGGTGTGATGATACATTTTGCTGAAAGATTCATTGCAGTTGCCACAGAAGAATATCCGATCGCACTAGAAATTCCTTTCTTTCTATGCTCCTGCGCTTTTTCAAGAAGCACATCATAATCAAGATGTTTCTCTGTGTTTTCAATAATGTGTACCATCATCTGTAAAGCTTCCACCGGATATTTTCCCTGCGCCGTTTCCCCTGAAAGCATCACTGCATCTGTTCCATCGTAAACAGCATTGGCAACATCTGTCACTTCCGCTCTTGTCGGACGCGGATTACGGATCATGGAGTCTAACATTTGTGTTGCAGTGATTACCGGCTTATAGTTATCATTACATTTCTTGATCAGCATTTTCTGTAAGTACGGTACTTTCTCTGCCGGGATTTCCACACCGAGATCTCCTCTCGCAACCATGATACCGTCTGCACAGTGAATGATCTCATCGATATTTTTGATTCCCTCTGCATTTTCAATCTTCGCAATAATCGGTGTATGTGGTGCTCCACACTCTTTTAATAATGCTCGGATTTCCAAAATTCCTTCTGCAGAACGAACAAAGGATGCTGCAATAAAGTCAATTCCCTGTTCCACACCAAAAATAATATCTTCACGGTCTTTCTTCGTAAGTGCAGGAAGACGTACCGGAACATTTGGAACATTGACACCCTTTCTTTCTCCAAGTTCTCCTCCATTTAACACTTTACAAGTGATTTCATTTCCGTTGATGTTCTTTACTTCTAACTCAATCAATCCATCATCGATCAGGATTCTCTTGCCTGGTTCTACATCTTCTGCAAGTCCATCGTACGTGATAGATACTTTTTTTGCATCTCCTTCAATTTCTTCTGTTGTCAGCGTAAACATCTCTCCTGCTTCTAACATTACCTTCTTTCCGTCTTTCAGCACACCTGTACGGATCTCTGGTCCTTTTGTGTCGAGCAGAATCGCAATCGGCTTCCCAATCTCCTCACGAACAGATTTCAGAAGATCCATTCTTCCTTTCTGCTCCTCGTGAGAGCCATGCGAAAAGTTAAAGCGCGCTATATTCATGCCTTCTTCCGCGAGACGCTTCATCATAGCTCTATCGTTCGTATTTGGTCCCATCGTACATATAATTTTTGTCTTTCTCATCTTTTACTTTTCCTTTCTTATCTCACTTCAGTCTCAAAATCATTTGACATGCTCATGCGTAAATAAATGATCCTGGCAATATTCGTAATCGCCATTGCACTTTGTACAATACCGAAACTCCAGATTCGGATCGTCCAGTTCTGTTCTGCCACACACAGCACATCTGTGTCTTGCTCCATTGGCATAAGTGTGTTCTGCCCGGTGCACTTGTTTCTTATATGCTTGTTTCCTTCTGATTTCTTTTGGTGAGTAAGCCTTCATATTCCTTGATGATACATAGAAGATCAGGAAATTCAAAAGAGATACGAATGCTGCGATTGCGTCTGCTTTATACATAATTCCAAAGACCCCTCCTGCGTAAGCCGGAAGAATTCCCTGCAAGATCGTGAATGCAAAAAATGCCCCATCCAGCAATGCCAGATATTTGACCTTAATCGGAATGACAAAGAACAACAAAAACTCTACATTCGGATACAATGCCGCAAAGGCAAAAAACAGTGACAGATTCAAGTACGAAGTCCCGATTGGGAATGAAATTCCTGTCAGGAAGTATACGATCAGCGCCGCAATCAAGTGAAACAATACCCCGGTAAAAAAGTACAGATTAAACCGGAACGCTCCCCATGCCGCCTCTAGATTCTGTCCGATCATGTAATACAAATACAATGCAAAAACAATAAAAATCGGGCTTCCGTCTGGTGGCTGAAGCAAAAATGTCACAATTCTCCAAATCTGCCCATGCAGAATTGCGTTAGCATTCAGGCTCAGATACTCCATATAAAAACCAGGTGCGATCAGGTTCAGAACGAAGCCAACCGCATAAAGGATGATAATGTAATGCATCAGATTGTGTATTGCATATCTTCCAAATTTACGTTCTAGTTTGTTGATCCAATTCATATGAATAACTACTCCTCTTGACCTTTCTTAAAATTTACTCATACTAATTGTACCTGCAAGCTCCTCTTTTGTCAATTCTAACAGTTTATTATTTTTTCGTTGTATTTTGCAAATTGTTGTCATATAATGAAAATTGTTTTTTTAAGCAGACTATATTTTAATAGGTTAAAACAGACCTTATTTCTTCTAAAAGGAGCAATATTTATGAATTACAAACAACTATATAAACTGGGAATCGACATTGGTTCTACCACTGTAAAGATTGCAATTCTTGATACAGAAAATAATGTACTCTTTTCTGACTACGAGCGTCATTTTGCTAATATTCAGGAGACTCTTTCCGATCTTCTCGGGCGAGCGCTTTATAAACTCGGTCCAATCTTAGTATCTCCTGTCATGACTGGTTCTGGCGGGCTGACACTTGCCAATCACCTGGAAGTTCCTTTTGTACAGGAAGTCATCGCAGTCTCTACCGCTCTTCAGGACTACGCACCTCAGACCGATGTTGCAATCGAGCTCGGTGGAGAAGATGCAAAAATCATCTACTTTGAAGGCGGAAATGTCGAACAGCGCATGAACGGAATCTGCGCCGGTGGTACTGGTTCTTTCATTGATCAGATGGCTTCTCTTCTGCAGACAGACGCTACCGGATTAAATTCCTACGCAAAAAATTATCAGGCGCTTTACTCCATCGCTGCACGCTGTGGTGTCTTTGCGAAATCAGATATCCAGCCTCTGATCAATGAGGGCGCTACAAAAGAAGATCTCGCTGCTTCTATTTTTCAGGCAGTCGTAAATCAGACGATCAGTGGGCTTGCCTGCGGAAAACCGATCCGCGGACATGTCGCCTTCCTTGGCGGTCCTCTCCACTTTTTGTCAGAGCTGCGAAATAGCTTTATCCGCACTCTAAATCTCGACGATGAACATATCATCGCACCGAAGCATTCCCACTTGTTTGCTGCGATCGGGTCTGCACTTAACTCTAAGGGAGATCACGAAACCTCTCTGACAACCCTTCAGACAAGACTGGCAGAACATATCCATATGGATTTTGAAGTAGAACGTATGGAACCACTGTTTGCAAGTGAAGCAGAGTATCAGAGCTTCAAGACCAGGCACGAACGACATCAGGTTCCTGTACTTGATCTCTCCTCCTACAAGGGAAACTGTTTTCTCGGGATTGATGCAGGATCTACCACAACAAAAGCGGCACTTGTCGGCGAAGACGGAAATCTTCTTTACTCTTTTTATCACAGCAATGATGGTGATCCGTTAGGAACAACGATCAAGGCAATTAAAGATATTTATACAAAACTTCCAGATGGGGTTAAAATTGACCACTCTTGCTCCACAGGATACGGAGAAGCCCTTATAAAAGCCGCCCTTTTACTTGATGAGGGTGAAGTGGAGACTATTTCCCACTATTATGCTGCCGCTTTTTTCAATCCAGATGTTGATTGCATTTTAGACATCGGCGGACAGGATATGAAATGCATTAAAATCAAAAATCACACTGTGGACAGTGTACAGTTAAATGAAGCTTGTTCTTCTGGCTGCGGATCCTTCATTGAGACATTTGCGAAATCTTTAAATTATAGCGTGGAAGACTTTGCACATGAAGCACTTTTTGCCAAGCATCCGAGCGACCTTGGAACACGCTGTACTGTTTTTATGAACTCAAAAGTCAAACAAGCACAAAAGGAAGGGGCATCTGTCTCGGACATTTCTGCCGGACTCGCCTATTCTGTCATCAAAAATGCACTGTATAAAGTTATCAAGGTATCAGATGCCAGTATGCTTGGGAAAAACATTGTCGTACAGGGAGGTACTTTCTACAATGATGCCGTGCTTAGAAGTTTTGAAAAAATTGCAGACTGCGAATGTATTCGACCAGATATCGCAGGAATTATGGGCGCTTTCGGCGCTGCTCTGATTGCCCGCGAGCGTTTCAATGAAAGTAAAGGAACAACCATGCTTCCGATAGAAGAAATTGAAGCGCTTACATACAGCACAACAATGACAAAGTGCCGCGGATGCACAAATAACTGTCGGCTTACTGTCAACCGTTTCAGCGGCGGAAGAAGTTTTGTTACCGGAAACCGCTGTGAACGCGGACTTGGAAAAGAGAAAAAGGAACAGGAACTTCCAAATTTATTCGCATACAAAAACGAACGTTGCTTCGGTTATGAACCGCTTTCCGAACAAGAAGCCGTACGCGGAACGGTCGGTCTTCCTCGTGTTTTGAACATGTATGAAAATTACCCGTTCTGGTTTACTTTCTTCCATGAACTGAAATTCCGTGTTGTGCTCTCGCCACCGTCTAGCCGTAAGATTTATGAACTCGGAATCGAATCTATTCCAAGTGAATCTGAATGTTATCCGGCAAAACTGGCACATGGACATGTGGAATGGCTGATCAATCAGGGAGTGACCTTTATTTTCTATCCTTGCATTCCTTATGAACGGGAAGAATTTAAAGATGCAAACAATCATTATAACTGCCCGATGGTTACATCCTATGCTGAAAACATCAAAAACAATATGGATGCGATCACCAATGGAACGATTCACTTTAAAAAGCCATTCCTCTCGTTCCAAAGTGAGGAAGGGCTGTCCAAGAGGCTCACAGAAGAAATTTAAAAAGAATTCCAGATTCCAGAACAGGAAATTCGCCATGCAGTAAAAAAAGCATGGGACGAACTTGCCGCCTGCCGGGAAGATATCCGAAAAAAAGGAGAAGAGACGATCGCATGGCTTGAAAAACATCATAAGAGGGGAATCGTTCTTGCCGGACGCCCATATCACATTGACCCGGAAGTCAATCACGGAATCCCAGAACTGATCAACTCCTACGGGATCGCTGTACTTACAGAAGACTCCGTCTCACACTTACACAAAGTAGAGCGCCCTTTGATCGTCATGGACCAGTGGATGTACCATTCCCGCCTCTATGCTGCGGCAAACTATGTCAAGACAAAAGATAACCTGGATCTGATCCAACTTACTTCTTTTGGATGCGGACTAGATGCAGTAACTTCTGATGCGGTCTCTGATATTCTGACAAACTCAGGAAAGATTTATACTTCCCTGAAGATTGATGAAGTCAATAACCTCGGAGCTGCCCGCATCCGTATCCGATCCTTGATCGCAGCGATCCGCGTTCACGAAAAGATACACACAACTCGTACGATCCAGCCATCTTCCATCCAAAAGGCAGTATTTACAAAAGAGATGAGAAAAGACTATACGATTCTCTGTCCGCAGATGTCTCCGATCCACTTTGACCTTTTGGAGCCGGCGATCCGCTCCTGCGGCTACCAACTGGAAATTCTTCCGAATGATAATAAAGAAGCGGTCAATGTAGGTCTAAAATACGTCAACAACGACGCATGCTATCCGTCACTGATCGTTGTCGGACAGATTATGGATGCCATCTTATCGGGAAAATATAACACCGATAAGCTCGCTGTGATCATATCGCAGACTGGTGGCGGCTGTCGTGCTTCGAATTATATTGGCTTTATCCGGCGGGCACTCAAAAAAGCCGGCTACCCTCACATTCCGGTCATTTCCCTGAATTTGAGCGGCCTTGAGAGCAACCCTGGATTCCAGATCACTCTCCCTCTTGCACTGAAGGGAATTTATGCTGTTGTTCTGGGAGATGTCTTCATGAAATGTCTGTACCGTGTCAGACCATACGAAGCAGTCCCTGGTTCTGCCAATGCGCTTCATGAAAAATGGAGAAAGAGGTGTAAAGAATTTTTATCTGGTGGTTATCCATCCAGGCGAACTTTCTCATCGCTGTGCGCACAGATCATACATGAATTTGACGAACTTCCGATTCTCGATAGAAAAAAACCGCGTGTTGGAATCGTAGGAGAGATCCTTGTAAAATTTCTCCCTGCAGCCAACAATCATCTTGTGGAACTGTTAGAACAGGAAGGTGCTGAAGCTGTTGTTCCGGATCTCCTGGACTTTTTTGCCTACTGCTTCTATAACAACAATTTCAAAGCAAGCCACCTTGGAATGAAAAAATCTTCGGCCACAAAGGGAAACCTTGGAATTCACGCACTGGACTGGTTCCGGGCACCGGCTTCTGCTGCCTTTGCAAAGAGCAAACGTTTTTCTGAACCAGCAAAAATCTCGGATCTGGCAGCAATGGCACAAGACATTGTGTCTGTTGGAAATCAGACTGGGGAAGGATGGTTTCTGACCGGAGAAATGTTAGAACTGATCCATAGCGGTACTACAAATATCGTCTGTGCACAGCCATTTGGCTGCCTCCCAAATCATATTGTCGGAAAAGGTGTCATCAAAGAGCTGCGACACCGCTATCCGCTTGCAAACATTGTTGCCATCGACTATGATCCAGGCGCAAGTGAAGTCAACCAGCTGAATCGGATCAAACTGATGCTGTCTACTGCACAAAAGAATCTGGAGCGAGAAGAAGACTAATTTTTAGTCTTCTTTCTGCTCTTTTATTTTCAACACTGCCATACCGATACTGATACATGCTGCTGCAAACAAACACTGAATCCCAAATGATTTCCAGATTTCGCTCTGTCTCTCCGGTGTAATCTCCCGGAACCCGGCAAGCAGATTGTTGACTTCTTCATACCAATAAACCGGAAGTATTCTGGAGAATTTCAATATCCCTTTATCTAATACAGATGTTGGAGTGAACACCCCTCCAAGAAAAGAAACTGCCAACGCTGTCACATTCACAATAATATTGATGACGTTCTCACTCTCTGCGACTGCTCCAATCAAAAATGCCATTGCAAGACTCGTTAGAACCATCAGGAAACTGTTTCCTGCCAGATACGCAGCATGCGGGCTTTCGAAAAAACTATTTTTTGAAAAAATTATGGCAACTCCGATCATCGCTGCCCAGAAAATAATCCCTACAACTAGAAATGCAAGCATTGCTTCCACCGTCTGGCGACGCAGAGAAACTGCAGAACATTGCAGCCGCTGTCTGATTTCTTTCTTCCGGTATGCATTCATCGGAATACTTAAGATCAGACACAATACTGCAATGGAAAGGTATGGAAGGAAACGAAAAATATAATAATAAGATTCCCATTTCCCCTGATTCCCATTGAGATTTAAAAGTCTGACCGATTTCTCTTCCAACTGTTGGTTTACAAGCGCAAATGCTTCCTGCATGGAATACCCATTTTCTGTACAAAACTGCACTTGATTCAGAAACAAATTGATCTGCTGTTTCAAATAATCCGCTTCTGCATATCCCGGTATTAGGTTACAGATGTGACCGAATTTAAGTATGGGACGACTTTCGATACCATACACAAGCTATATTTAAGTGCTATCTTAGATTTATGTGATCGCCGTCCTGTCGCATATGTTATTGGAGATAGTATAATAATGAACTTGTGTTTGAAACATTCGATATGGCAGTTGCTGCGAATCCAAATGCCCATCCGATTTTTCACAGTGACAGAGGATATCAATACACATCCCGAACATTCCATCAGAAGTTAGAAGCTGTCGGAATGACACAAAGCATGTCACGAGTGGCTCATTGCACAGATAATGATCCGATGGAAGGTTTTTGGGGAATTCTAAAACGAGAAATGTACTACAAACAAAAGTTTCATACTAGAGAAGAATTAGTTCAGGCAATTATGGAATATATGGATTACTATACAAACGACCGTCCGCAGCATGGGCTTGGAATCCTGACACCGATGGAATTTTACGAAAAACAATTATTAGCAGCATAAAAATATTGCCCGGCATATACCGGGCAACACAAAAACTTTATATTTTTTATTTGTCTACTTGATGGGGTGCACACAAAAAAACTATCAGGGTATTTATTATATATCAAAACCATTATTCCCATTTCCACTTCCACCTAATATATTTGAACCAATTGCAGATGCAAGAGAAACTACTATTCCAGCAGCTACAGTTCCAGAAATCGCCAATGCTTTCAGGAGAAAGTTCTTATGTTCTGTATCTTTCTTATCAACTTTATCAGCTACTTCTTTCATTTGCTCTAAAATAAATTTTTGCTCTTCAAAAGATAAGTTTTCTTTGTTCAGCATTTTCTCCAAGTTATCCATCACTCGATTATACATTTCATTAACCGATTTAACTTCTTCACTACCCTTTTCTACTACTGTTTCAAAGAAAGCTTTATATTCTTTCATCACCTCTAATGAAGTTTTTGCAAAATCAGGGAATTGCTCTAATGCTTTTTTTGCCACTTCTGGGTCCATGTTAGGCAACATAGATGCAAAAGTAATAATCTTGTCCTTTGTTACATGACGAAAATCTGGAATATCCATTTTTTTTAATACTTGCTGTTCAGTCAACATTCTTTTCATTTTCTTATACCTTCCTCTCCTCTAATAGCCGATTTAAGCTATTTAAATATATAATTCAGAATTATTATCCTATAGTTAATTACAAGCCAAATTTCAGCAAAATACACAATTCAAAGACTATTCTTCTCTATCTACACAATATACTATTTTTTTAATTATAACACAGACAAAAAAAATAAGCTATGAGATTAGCTCATAACTTAAATATTTGTAAAATAAATCTATATATAATCTTTTTTAATTTCAGGAGCCGACTTTCCTAAATGAGTAAATCTTAACCATAAATCTATATAACCATTTTCTTTATCAGTTTTATTACTAAATTTATATTTGTGCTTATGTAAAATTGGTACTTCTGGCAATTTATTTTTTTCAAAAAAGTTATCCCATTTTTTATATACATCAAAAGTATCTATTTTTAATGGATTAAAACTTATTCTTATTTTTGAAACCAAATTATCATCAAGCGAGTCAACATCAATATCTGTAATATCTTTATCTTCACAGAAATTATAATATAAAGCATCATTTAAGGTTTCTAGTAATCTCCATTTTGTTTAACACAAACAAAATCACTTGTATATTCTGCATCCAAACCCAATCCATCCAAAAGTACATTACATCTAATCTTTTTAATTTCTTCTTGATTACACAAAAAATCAGCAGCATCAAATTGAACAGAGTCATAAGTCCTACAAGTATCTTCACATTTTGAAATTACTCTTTTTTCACATCTAGTTTTCCTATCTTTTCTTCTCAAAATAACACCTCCTAAAAACATTAAAACTCCCTAAAAAAGAGACATTTTTAGGAATAAATAGTTACGAAAAGGCTGTAAATATAAGGATATTTCCCTATTTTCCTTCCTAAAAACAGGATTTAGGAAAAACACTATAATGAAAAACATCAGAGAATCTTCAAAAATATCTCAAAAGACCAAAGAAAAAATTGTCGAAAAGGTAAAAGAAAATATCGCAAAAAGAAAGAAGAATAAAAGAAAAGACCCTGAATAGAGGAGTTTCCTCTATCCAAGGTCGTAAATTCTTCTGAATATTCTCTTTTGCCTTTTGGGGAATATTTCACTTTGCCCCCTAACAACAAATTAGCCTCTCGCTATTTTACAAGCAGGGATCTTCCTGTCATTTCTTCCGGCTGTTCCATTCCCATCAGTTCGATCAGCGTTGGAGCAATGTCTGCCAGACATCCGTCTTCTCTTAACTTGTATGCAGGGTCTGCATTGACAAGAATAAATGGAACCGGATTTGTTGTATGTGCTGTAAACGGCTCTCCTGTTTCATAATCTACAAGCTGCTCTGCATTTCCATGGTCAGCACAGATAAACATCTGTCCATTCACTTCTTTGATCGCTTCCACAGTTCTTCCGACACATTCGTCTACTGCTTCAATTGCTTTGATCGCTGCATTCTCAACTCCGGTATGTCCTACCATATCTGGATTTGCAAAGTTAATGATAATTACATCGTATTTGTCAGATTTGATCGCATCTACCAGTTTATCGCACACTTCAAAAGCACTCATCTCCGGCTGAAGGTCATACGTTGCCACTTTTGGAGACTTTACAAGAATACGATTCTCTCCTTTATTCGGCTCTTCCACACCGCCGTTAAAGAAGAATGTCACATGTGCGTACTTCTCTGTCTCAGCAATTCTTGCCTGTGTCATGTTGTGTGCCGCAAGGAATTCACCAAATGTATTTGTAATTTCTGTCTTGTGGAATGCAACAAGTTTATTCGGGATCGTCACATCGTACTCTGTGAAACATACATAAGTTGTCTTCACACGCTCTCCTCTGTCAAATCCATCAAACGCATCATCACAAAATGTTCTTGTGATCTCTCTTGCTCTGTCCGGGCGGAAATTGAAGAAAATCACAGAATCCTTGTCTTTGATCGTTGCAATCGGAGCCCCATCTCTTACAACAACAGTCGGCACAACAAACTCATCTGTCTTTCCTGCATCGTAAGATTTCTGCACTGCGCAAACTCCACATTCCGCCTGCTCTCCTTCTCCTTTTACCATTGCATTGTATGCAAGTTCTACACGATCCCATCGGTTATCGCGGTCCATTGCATAATAACGTCCCATTACAGAAGCCACTTCTCCAACACCAATTTCTTTCATCTTGTCAGATAATTCCTGCACATAATCTTTTCCTGAAGCCGGTGGAGTATCACGGCCATCAAGGAAGCAGTGTACATAGACTTTGTCAAGCCCTTCTTTCTTTGCAAGTTCTAAAAGTCCGTAAATGTGGCTGTTGTGACTGTGCACTCCACCATCGGATACCAGTCCAAACAGATGAAGCGCAGAATTGTTTTCCTTTGCGTTTCTGCACGCTGTAAGCAGCGCCTCATTTTCAAAGAAATCTCCGTCCTGAATTGCTTTCGTGATCTTTGTCAGATCCTGATACACAATTCTTCCAGCGCCCATATTCAGATGTCCTACTTCTGAGTTTCCCATCTGTCCTTCCGGGAGTCCCACAGACATTCCACTTGCATTTCCCTCTACAAACGGATACTCTTTCATCAGGCTGTCCATAACCGGTGTCTTTGCCTCGCACACCGCATTTGCCTCACACTTTTCATTCAGACCATATCCGTCAAGAATCATTAAAACCGTAGGTTTCTTACTCATATAGCAAATCTCCTTTATGTTAAAAAAATGTCGTAATTTCTACGAAGTTTATTTTACATGATTTTTTCTCTCGTTGCAAGACTCAAATATGCATTCGGCGGCGCACTTCCTCCCGCAGTCTTGAAATCCGCATTACAGTAATCAGAGACACTGCAATGATCGCTGCACAGACAACAACCGCTGCGGACCATGTCAGACAGAATTTTTCATGAAGATAATAATAGACACTCAGATCAATGCCCGCACAGAACACTGCCATCTCGATCACAACAACCATCGCCGTGAACAAAATAGATCTGCTGACATGTTGATAGACATATAACAGGACTGCCACAAGAACCGTTCCGAGCAGAATAACCGGGACTGCAATCTGCACATACCAGTCCATCCCATGATTCACCCATGCCACAAGCGCCAAATAAAAAAGAACTGCACACCCATCTATCAGTACCATCAAAATATACGGCAGCTTCCGATACACCATGATCGGAATGGAAAACACTAAAAATACAAGACATGCCCCGATCACATACAGCGACCATAAACTTCCCTTGTATACAAACAAATTCAAAAGTCCACAGCCCACAGCTGTACTTCCAAAAAGCACGATCAAAAGGATTGCAAGGTCTGTCCGTTTTACCTTCTCCACTGTTCCGCGCTCAGATGGATAGGGCGGAACTTTTTTCTCTGTTTTTTCCTCCTGTGGATGATACACCGGAGTATTGCAAAGCGGACATTTGGTCAGCGTTTCCTCCAGTTTCACTCCACAATTTACACAATAAGCCATCTCACACCTCTAATCTCGGTTGCTCTGAATTGTCACAGCAACCCCTTCTTCTACCAATTTTCTGAAAAATACCCGCTCAATGTCATTCTCCACAATACTGCTCGCAAAATTGATGGTCGTAAGACCGTTATAACTTACGATCGCACAATTCGTCCGAGCGGAAAATGGCTGTCCCATCAGCACATCAAATCGTTCCAGATACGGTTCCATCTCCGCAGGAACTTTGATGATTCCAGGATTGGTAAGCCCCGCGGAAGACTGACAATCCTGCACATGTTTGTAAAACTGTTTAACGACAATATCCTTAATACAAAGCGGAACAATACGGATCAGCGGACTCTGCAGTGTCTTTGCATTCGTCGTAATATCTGCATTCAAAAACTTCTCATTGATATGATATCGCATATAATAGTGGATCTCTTTTAAGATCTCCTCAAAACTATATTCTCCCATCCGCGGATCCACTCCGGGATAAATCATTGTAATAAAATTCCGAAGTGTCTTTGATGGGAAAAACTGTCTCAGATTGACTGGCATCGCAATCCTCACCGGCTTTTCCCTCCACACCTTGCTGCGCTTCTGATTCTCAATCAATGCATAGACCAATACGGCATTTAAATACTCCGTGATCGTCACACCGTATTTTTTCGATGCTGTCTTAAGATCACTGACACTCATACTTCCACTGATAATATTCAGTGTATAGAACGGTTCTTTTGTCCCACGCACCCTATAGGCACTGCCCTGACTCCTCTTTGGTGTCACCTTAGAATTGGCATACTTCATATAAGAATCTTCCAGTTCCTCTCTTTTTGGTTCCTCCTCTACAGAAAGAATACCCTCCTCATCCGGAATCTTCACACCGCGCATCCGCAGATAAACTGCTGTCAGTGTCTTTAAAAAAGTAACTGCCCCAAGACCATCGGCCAGAGAATGAAACACTTCAAAAGAAATCTGACATTCATAATAATACAGACGGATCAGATAGCGGTGCTTTGTCTTAAAATCCATCGGCATGCATGGATTTTTGACATCCCGCTCCACCTGCGGCACCGGGTTTTTATTTGGCTCCAGATAACGCCAAAACAATCCTTTTCGCAATGCAACTTTCAAGGATGGAAATCTCGGAAGGGTCTTCTCATAAGCTTTCTGGAGAATCTGAGGATCTACCTTTTCTTTCAAGGTGACAGAAACGCGGAATACCGATGAGAAACTTTTTCTCTGAAGTGTCGGATAAACATTGCCCGACAAATCCAGTTTTAACCATTGATTTCTGTTATTCATCTTTTTCTTCCTTTCCTAGCTTTATTATAAAGAATTTGATTGTATATGACAACTGCTTTGTGATAGAATAAATTACTACAAGAAAGGATACGAGGATTTATGCCAAATCAAGAGAAAAAACAACAGGGACTGATGAAGATCATCAAGGCTATTCATAATTTTACAGTCAATGACGATTTAGAAAAATACAGACGCTCTCAGGCAAACCTCGGGCGACTGCTCGGGACAAAGCAAAGCGAAGCATCCTACACTGAATTTTTGATCGATGATATTCCCTCAGAGTGGATCCGCCTGAATCGTCCACACCAGAACGAGACAATTATCTTATACTGTCACGGCGGCGGCTTCTTTACCGGAAGTCTCGAATATTCCCGTACACTGACAACAAAGCTTGCATCTGCTTCTTCCTCTGACATTTTAAGTTTCAACTACCGCCTTGCCCCGGAGCATCCCTCCCCGGCAGCATTGGAAGATGCATTAAAAGTGTGGGGGTATCTGATGCACTTGGGATACGGTGCAAAAAATGTTATTCTCGCTGGGGATTCTGCCGGCGGTAATCTGGCTCTCTCACTTGCGTTGAAGCTCAAGGAAGATGGACGGATTCTGCCAAAAGCTCTTGTTCTCTTTTCTCCGTGGACAGATCTGACATTAAGTGGCGCATCCCACGAAAAAAAAGCGGCGTTGGATCCAATCCTGACTAAGGATTATCTTGAACGCGCGCGGTGTGCCTATGTACCAGAGAGCAATAGTGATGCCAGCATTTATGCAGATCCTTTTGTCTCCCCGCTTTACGGAGATTACACGGGGTTTCCTCCTGTCTATATCCAGGTTGGAACCAATGAGATCCTTTTGAATGACTCCACAGACTTACACAAGAAACTTCTTCGACAGGATGTCGCTGCAAAGCTGACTATCTACAAAGGAATGTGGCATGTTTTTCAAATGTCAAATATGAAGACGGCGACAGAAGCCATTAACGAAGCCGCACAGTTTTTATTCCGCTTATAACGTACATTTGCTATGGGATCTTCTTCCTGTTCCCGATCAAAATTACATTTTTCAAAAATAAGCAGAAACTGGGCATATCACAAATGACCGGCAGAGGGATAGATTCAAATTCTATCGTTTTCCCTCTGCCGGTCATTTCATTTTTCATAAAGCCATCTGCTGCAACACGCTTTCCTAATGCGTTGCTGCAGCATCCGCAATGATTCCACAAAAGTGTTTCTATTATTTATTATAGTTCACGATCGCTCCAAAATCTGGTTTCAAGGAAGCTCCTCCTACAAGTCCTCCATCGATATCTGGCTGTGCAAATAACTCCGGTGCACTTGCTGCAGACACACTGCCGCCATACTGGATGCGGATTGCCTCAGCAGTTGCTTCATCATAGATTTCAGCGATACATGCACGGATTGCTGCACACACTTCCTGTGCCTGCTCTGTTGTAGCCACTTTACCAGTTCCGATTGCCCAAATAGGTTCATATGCAATCACTGCTGTCTTTGCCTGATCTGCTGTCACATCAAGAAATGCGATTTTAATCTGCTGACGGATAAAGTCGATTGTTACTCCCTGCTCTCTCTGTGTCAGAGTTTCTCCACAGCATACGATTGGTGTAATACCATGCTCAAATGCTTTTTTTACTTTTTTATTGACTGTCTCGTCTGTCTCCGCAAAATATTCACGTCTCTCAGAGTGTCCAATGATAACATATTTCACACCAACATCTGTAAGCATTGCAGGAGAGATCTCTCCTGTGTAAGCTCCACTCTCTTCGAAGTACATATTCTCTGCTCCGATTGCAATATTGCTTCCCTTTGCTGCTTCCATTGCCGGAATAATGCTGATTGCCGGTACACAAAATACAACATCTGCATCTTCTGTTGCCACTAATGGTTTTAACTCATTTACAAGTGCCACTGCCTCACTTGGAGTTTTGTTCATTTTCCAGTTTCCTGCGATAATTTTTCTTCTTGCCATTTTTAACGTCCTCTTTCCTAAAAATATCTCTATGTAAACAGGTCTGCCGCCAAGTGTATCTTTTCTACAAGCTAGCATCTGCCACCCATTTAACATTGCTGGTCCCTTGTAAAAACTTTCTATTTTGCAGCACCCCTGCTTTGCGCTAAAGTATTTTCTTATTTGTCGTTTGCTGCTGCAACACCTGGTAATTCTTTTCCTTCTAAGAATTCAAGAGAAGCTCCACCACCTGTTGAAATGTGCGTCATCTTGTCACCGTATCCTAACTGGTTTACTGCTGCTGCAGAATCTCCACCACCAATGATTGTAACTGCTTCTGTATCTGCAAGTGCTTTTGCAACTGCTTCTGTACCTGCTGCAAATTTCGGCATCTCAAATGCTCCCATCGGTCCATTCCATACAACTGTCTTTGCTGTCTTTACTGTCTCAGCAAACAACTCTGCTGTCTTCGGTCCGATATCGAGTCCTTCCCATCCGTCCGGAATCTCTCCGCTTGCAACAACTTTTGTATTTGCATCGTTAGAGAAATCATCTGCAATTACATTATCAACTGGAAGTAATAATTTTACACCTTTTTCTTCTGCCTTTTTGATCATGTTCAGTGCGTATTCACAGTAATCTTCTTCTAATAAAGATTTTCCGACTGTTCCACCCTGCGCTTTGCTGAATGTATAAGACATACCTCCACCAATGATCAGAACATCTACTTTCTCTAACAGATTTTCAATAACAGAAATCTTGCTTGATACTTTTGCTCCTCCGAGAATTGCAACAAACGGTCTCTCTGGATTGTTTACTGCATTTCCTAAGAAGTCAATCTCTTTCTGCATTAAGTATCCTACTACTGCTGTATCAACGAACTGTGTCACACCAACATTTGAGCAGTGTGCTCTATGTGCTGTACCGAACGCATCGTTTACGAATACTTCACATAAAGAAGCAAGTTCTTTGCTGAATGCTTCTCCGTTCTTTGTCTCTTCTGCTCTGTAACGTGTATTTTCAAGAAGAATCACATCCCCGTCTTCCATAGCTTCCACTGCTGCTTTTGCATTTGGTCCAACAACTTCTGGATCTGCTGCAAATTTCACTTGCTGTCCTAATAACTCAGAAAGTCTTGCTGCAACCGGTGCTAAAGATAATTCCGGTTTTGGCTCTCCCTTTGGCTTTCCAAGGTGTGAGCAGAGAATCACTCTTCCACCGTCTGCGATTAATTTCTTAATTGTAGGAAGCGCTGCTACAAGACGGTTCTCATCTGTAATCTTTCCATCGATCAGCGGTACATTGAAGTCACATCTTACAAGTACCTTTTTCCCTTTTACATTAATATCATCTACTGATTTTTTGTTAAGCATGTTTATATCCTCCTTGACTATAAAAATAAAAGTCAACTTATCTTTTTTAAACCCGCAAAGGGTCCGGCCCATAAGACCGGACCCTTTTGGATCTTCTTATTCCGAATCTTTTAAAATTAAGCTAATTCAGAGAAGTATTTGATTGTTCTTACCATCTGGCTTGTGTAAGAATTCTCATTGTCATACCAAGCTACAACCTGAACTTCTGTTGTTCCATTGTCTAATGGAAGAGCCATTGTCTGTGTAGCATCGAATAATGAACCATATCTCATTCCAACGATATCGCTTGATACGATCTCATCTTCGTTGTATCCATAAGATTCGTTTGCTGCTGCTTTCATAGCTGCA
>ENA-OQKF01000710-OQKF01000710.1-human-gut-metagenome-genome-assembly--contig:-NODE-710-length-18085-cov-2.548780_pt1 | contig 18085 bp, 14 predicted proteins | sample MGYA00242617_ERZ504784 | MGnify/ENA primary metagenome ERZ504784 (study PRJEB26092, sample SAMD00036364) | human gut metagenome | host: Homo sapiens | study: EMG produced TPA metagenomics assembly of... | reverse complement strand
AGGATCTTCATAAAATCCTTAAAGAAATATATTATTTTCCGGCTTTCTCAGCAGCAGCTTTCTTATTGATCTTCTTCTTCTGCAACTCGTAAGCGATCGGAGTAGCGACGAACAAAGTAGAGTATGTACCGATAATGATACCTAATAAGATAGCGAACGTAAAGCTTCGGATCGTGCTACCGCCCAAGATGAAGATACACAATACAACCACCAACGTAGTCAATGATGTATTAAATGTACGACACAAGGTAGAGTTCAACGCATCATTGATCACTTGATAACGATCACGCTTCGGATACAAAGCGATCGTCTCACGGATACGGTCGAATACAACCACGGTATCATTGATAGAGTAACCGATAATCGTCAAGATAGCTGCGATAAACGTCTGGTCTACCTCCATTGAGAACGGAAGAACCTTCCATAACAAGGTATAGAAAGAAATGATACACAATGTAGTCGTAGCAACAGAGGCGAACGCACCCACAGAGAATGACACATCACGGAAACGAAGCAGGATATAAGCGGCCATACAGATCATGGCGAAGATTACCGCTAAGATAGCGCTATTCTTGATATCGTCTGCCATGCTAGGACCCACCTTCTGCGAACTCTGTATGAAAGTAGTCGTGAACTCATCTAATGTAGTTCCTTCCGGAAGTAAGGATTTCACGCCCTCAAACAATTTATTCTCGATCTCTTGATCTACCGTAGGATCGTTATCATTGATCTTATAGTTGGTAGACACACGTACTTGATCAGCTGTACAGATCTGGATAACACTAACAGAACCGTCTAACTGAGCGTCCAGCATATTACGAACATCGTCAGTCTTCACCTCTTGATTGACACGGATCACGTACTTACGTCCACCCGTGAAATCGATACCATTATTCAAGCCGATCGTCATAAAAGAGATAGCACCTAAAACGATGATTGCCGCCGGAATTAAATAACCGACTTTGCGAGCACCCAAGAAATTGATCTTCGGGTTTGTCAACAAGTCTTTCGTAATAGAAGTCGTGAATGTCACGTTCTTCAATTTATCTTTCGCTAACAATGCCTCATAAACGATACGAGTCAAGAACACGGCTGTAAGGAATGAAGCGAACAAACCGATGATCATCGTCGTAGCGAAACCACGGATAGGACCCGTACCGAAATAGAACAATACGATACCGGTAATGATAGATGTCAAGTTTGAGTCGAAGATAGCGGAGAACGCATTGCTGTAACCGTCGGCGATAGCCTTTCCTAAAGACTTACCGGCACGAAGTTCCTCTTTCGTACGCTCATATATCAATACGTTAGCATCGACTGCCATACCCAGCGTCAACACCATACCGGCAATACCCGGCAAGGTAAGAACGGCTTGGAAAGAAGCAAGGATACCCATCGTGAAGAAGATGTTCAATACCAAAGCACCGTCGGCGATCAATCCCGGAATCAATCCGTAGAATGCGCACATATAAACCATCAACAGCACCAATGCCAAAACGAAAGAAATCACACCGGCATTGATAGCCTCTTGTCCCAAAGACGGACCAACGACATCTTCTTGAACGATATGTACGGAAGCAGCCATCTTACCCGATTTCAATACGTTCGCTAAGTCCTTCGCCTCTTCCGGTGTAAAGTGACCGGTGATTTGTGAACGACCTCCCGTGATCTCATCGTTTACGTTCGGAGCGGAATAAACCATCTCATCCAAAACGATAGCGATCTGGCGACCGATATTCTCTTTCGTCAAACGAGCCCAAGCCTTAGAGCCTTCGGCATTCATAACCATGTTAACCATTTGCTCTGAACGACCGGCTTGTTGCATAAAGTCAGCGTTAGCATCTGTTACTACGTCACCACCTAAAGCGGGACTTCCGTCACGGTTCGTTACCTTCAAGGCATATAACTCAAAGAACTGCTCTTTATCATCGATCGCCTTTACACCCCATTTTAAAGCCAAGTTACGAGGCAATACCTCTTTCACTTGTTTCATGTTCAGGTATTCGCTGATCTTCTCCATATCTTTTGCTTGAGCGATACCTACCGTCGAACCCGGAGACAACTGACCGTTGTACTGGCTAATCTGCAATAATGCAAATAATGGATGTTGCTTAGCGAACTCTTCCATGCTTTGATTAGCTTCCGTATCTTTTTTATCTTGACCGAGCTCAGCCAACAAAGAATCGGCCTCACTTACATTCGCATCAGCGGCATCAGCGATTTTCTCAACATTATCGGTAGCAACAGAATCAGCGGAAGCCTCCTTACTTAGGATAGTAGCCAATACATTATCAGCGGCAACCAATTGTTGATAGATTTCCGGCAACTTATAAGTTTCCCAGAATTCCAAGTTAGCGCTACCTTGAAGCAACTTACGAACACGTTCCGGTTCTTTCACACCCGGCAACTCAACCAAGATACGACCCGCTGTCTCCAAACGTTGGATGTTCGGAGAAACCACACCGAAACGGTCGATACGAGTACGCAATACGTTGAATGAGTTATCAATCGCACTCTGCAACTCTTGTTTCAAAACAGAAACAACCTGAGCGTCTGAGCTCTGGGGCGTGATTTTATCTTTTAACTCGAATGTACTGAAAATAGCGGAAAGACGTGCGCCGCTATCCAACTTCTTATACTCCTCAGCGAAAAGGTCGATGAAATCTTTTTGGCTAGTCGCTTGATGCGCATAAGCTAAATCCAACGCCTTGTTGAAATTCTCGTCTTGGTTGTTGTTAGACAACGAACGGATTACATCCGCCACGTTCAACTCAAGGACAACGTTCATACCGCCCTTTAAGTCAAGACCTAAACTAATTTCCATTTCACGGCATTGCTTAAGCGTATAGCCTAACCATACCTTCTGAGTAGATAGTGAGTCTAAATAAGCACTCTCTTTCGCAGGATCTCCACCCGCATACTCAGCGGCTTTACTGTTGTAATGTTGCGTCACGAACGAGAACGACAAATAGAACAAACAGACAAGCGTAAGTAACACCGCGAAGACCTTTACAAATCCTTTGTTTTGCATCTGAATCTTAGGTTTATGTTATTACATTATTTATATTCGTTTTTTCACAGGGTGCAAATATAGACTTTTTTTCTTTGATAAAGAGCAATTAGTATAATTATTTGTCACGCTCATAGTTTATTTCAAACGCAAATGTATATCTTTGGGGCTAAAATAATAAGGAAAATATACCATGAAACAGTTATTATTCGCTCTGTTATTTATCCCCGCCCTGCTATTCGCACAAGAGGATCAACACTATCTGGCAGGGGCCGTTCCGGTTGCAGACGGTAAAGTCGTTTTTACCCGAGAGATTAATGCCCCCTCTTTAAGCAAGGCACAAATCTACCAACAACTATTAAAATGGGGACAAGAAAATTTTAACACAAAGGAAAGTAGAGTAGCTTATCAAAATGAGGCAAAAGGCGAGATCGCCATTATCGGAGAAGAATATATAGTATTCTCCAGCACAGCCTTATCCCTCGATCGGGCGATGATGAAATACCGTATTATCATTGAATGTAAGGAACATGCTTGTACCCTGCAACTTGCGGGCATCCGATATGAATATAACGTGTCTTACCAGAACGAGCCGGAGAAATACCTAGCCGAGGAATGGATCACGGACGAGTATGCCTTGAATAAGAGCAAGACGAAATTGAACCGTATCAGCGGTAAGTTCCGTAAGGCCACGATTGACTTCGCGGATAAGACGTTCGATAGCGCAGCCAACGTATTAGGCGCACAGTTGCTGACAGCCGCACCGGTAGAACCAGTATCCGCTCCGCAACGGGAAACACGACCTGTGGCACCGATGGAAGGTTTCGTAGCGTTCCAAGCGGACAAAATACCTAGCACGATCCTCCAAATGTTACCGGACAACGCTTTACAGATCAAAGCCGTAAAAGGAAATACGACCGACGCAAACGTTGAATGGAAAGGCATAGGCAATATGTTCGGTAAAACGATCAGTACAATCTCCATATCCAAAGATAGTCCTGCTTATAAAGCGATTGGCAATAACGATGTATATCGATTATCCTTCTCCAAGCCCGACACATCGGCCGATGCGCCATGGATTATTATCGAGTGCCGTAAACAAGGCGAGACCTCCGAAGGACAGCAAACGATGTTAATCGGCGAGATTACGAATGTATGGATCAAATAACGAAAAAGAGAGTTGCATTTATGAAAAAGATTCTATTATTAATATATATGATGTTCCCTGTGCTAGTCATGGCGCAGGGGCATAAAGGCGAGGTAGACGAATGCGCCCCCATGAAAAACGGGAAGGTATGCTATAGTGATGATGTAGAGATCGAGAATACCTCTAAACTAGAAATATTCAACGCTATTAACGCATGGGCTAAGAAATCTTATGGAAAAGATGTCTTCTTATCCAACGTAAACTCGAACAAGAACAAAGGGACCATCTTCGTAAGCTCTAAGGTTGAATTATTGTTGAATGATACAGACAAGACTATCATTAAATATAAAATGCGTATCACCTGCTTCGACAACCGATACACGATCGAGGCAAGCGATATCGTATATCAATATGATCCGCTAAACGATAAAAAGTACAAGACCTATAAAGCGGAAGATGTGATCGCCAATAATGGGGATAGCAATACGATAGCGCTGATCAAAGATCCTAAGCTATTCTGTAACGCTACCTTCTTCTTTGTCGAGAACTTGTTCGCCGACGTATTTGACGCTGCGCAGAACGCAGAATCCGAGTGATGAAACCCTTTTATTCAAGTTTCAAATAACACCATAACGGGTAGTGGTCTGAATAAGCGACCTTATCCACGGAACAATTCATAGAGGTCATGTTCGGGGAATGCAGGATATTATCGATACGGAACCAGAAGAAATTTTGATTATAGGTAATACCCATTCCCCGGCCAGACTCGGCAAAGGCATCCATCAAATCCCCTTGGATCGTACGGTGCGCATAAGCAATAGGCGTATCATTAAAGTCACCGCATACTAAGACATAATCTCCTTTTGCGTTCTTAATCTCTTTTGATACCGCTTCCGCTTGCTTAGCCCGAATCCGGAAAGCAGGTCCTAGCTTTTGCTCGAACGCTCCTTTCAAATCGTCCAACCCATCCGAGCTAAAGCTCTTTATAAGGGATGAATAACGGGTCCGATCCTCCATCGTCAGTTTAAACGATTCCAAATGGTTATTAATCAAGGTCAACTTCTTTCCCTTGATGTTCACTTCATGTACGGAAGAGCCGTTATAATCCGAATCGTATTTCACCATCCGGGAATTCGACAGCGGATATTTGGAGAACACAGCGATGCCGAAACTCTGGAATTTCGTGGAGCTTTGATAAAATACGGAACGATAAGGATACATGCTCAACGCATCATAGATCTTAGAGGCAGTAAGGCTCTTCTCTGATTTAGCCGTGGCATATTCCTGCAAACAAACAATATCTGCGTCCGAGTTAGCGATATATTGGATAATCTTGTTCGGAGCTATCTTCGTATGATTCTTGTACCCAAAAGCCATCACATTATAAGTCAGCACCTTCAGTACCTCTTCCCGAGGAACATCCTTATGCGAGTGAAACGGAAAATAGCGTTTCACGGGACCCCAACATAACAAGAAGGAGAATATGCCGATCAATAAGAACTTCCATTCCCATAAGAACAGCCAATAGATAATAAAGCAAAGATTGACTACACATAAGACTGGAAAGGCTAATCCCAGATAAGATAACGTCATACTCGTCTCAGGAGACACCCGATCCGAGTAAGCCGAGACTATCAACAACACGACAGCCACCACATTCGCTACGACAAATAAGAATTGAAGAAAAATCCGTAGAGTTTTCATAAGTATCTGTTATTTCTTACTGGCGTCGAAAAGTCGCTTTTTCTCTTCAGCGGAAAGGCTCTCATAACCGGAACGTTTCAATTTATCCAGTATAGTATCTAGATCCACCGACTCCTGATGTTTGCGTGCGTTATACTCATAATCCGTTTCGTTACGTTTATAAGTCACACGCATCTTCGGTTTCCGTTTGCCCAAATTCACGAACCAGTCGATCAACCGATTCATTGGAGCGGTCAAGTCCTTTCCATTACGAAGACGGGAAGCGAACCACATACCAAACAAAGCCCCGCCGATATGGGCGATATGTCCTCCCGCATTATCAGAAGTCATCGCCAACAAATCGATCACCAGCGTAAAGATAGCCAAATAAATTAATTTGATCCTTCCGATCAAGAATAAATTAATCTCCAAATCCTTCCGGTAAAACGACACGGCGAAAACGATCGCCATAACAGATGCCGAAGCCCCCATCAAATAGCTAAAAGAAGCCACGTTCTGGAAATAAGGGAAAATATTATAAGCAAGGACAAACAATACCGCACCGGCAAGACCTCCCAATATATACAAGCCTCCCAACTGCCGCTCACTGAAGAAATTCAAGAACAATCCCCCGAACCAATACAACCAAAGCATATTGAACAAGATATGCAAGAAGTCAAAATGAGTGAACATATAAGTAAACAACGTCCACGGACGGAAGAGCAAAAGTTCCGGAGAAGCCGGTAACTGCAAATACTGCAAAAAAGGTACCCCTTGCACATTAAAGAGCATAAACAATACGCTGGCCAAACGTATCAAGATAAACAAGCCTACATTTATATATATCAGTTTCGACAGGATATTACCCGACTGAAACATACGCTTCAAATTAGTAAAAATACCGTCCATTGTCTGCATCTTTCTTTTTCCAATAACGAATTAGGAAATAACCGAATAACATACCCCCCAAATGAGCGAAATGCGCTACCGTATCGCCACCAAAACTAGCCACACCCATAAATAGTTCGGCAAGACCATAAAATATTACGAAATATTTGGCTTTAATCGGGATCGGTATGAACATCAAGTACAAAGGAACATTCGGGAAGATCATCGCGAATGCCAACAAGATTCCGAATACGGCACCCGAAGCGCCAATGGTCACGAAATAATTCAAGAACTCGCTTTTGCTGATAATCTGGGCTCCATTCAAGTTTATCATGTCTTGGCTAGCGAAGATCACATCCCGCAAATTAAAGAACCATACCACCTCTTGTACCAAACCGGCGCCTATACCCGTCACGAAGTAAAAAATCAAGAAACGTTTGGGGCCCCATACGTTCTCCAATACCCGGCCGAACATATAAACGGCGAACATATTAAAAAACACATGCGCGAACGAATGGGTATCGTGCATGAACATATAAGAAACGATCTGATAAGCCTTGAAGTCGGTAGCACCCGGGAAGTGAAGCCCTAATAAATCCACCAAATCGATGCCGACTTTCGGCAGTGCAAGGCTGGCTACCCAAAATAGCAAGTTTATAATGATAAGATTTTTCGTTACCGGCGGGATACTATTCAAGAACCCCGAATTTGTCTGATTCATCATATACTACGTTAATTTAGCGGCAAAGGTAAATATATTTTAGCCGTTTTTGCCCATAATAATACTAAAACATATGTAAATCGGTAAAAAAAGTAGGTTTTTCTTTTGTGATATTTCAAAATAAAACTACATTTGGAGCCGTCTATCGGTTATCATAGTTTTGTTTAATATATTAACAGTCAAACCATCATGAACAAATCAGAATTTATTAGTGCAGTCGCTGAAAAATCAGGTCTCAGCAAAGTGGATGCTAAAAAGGCAGTAGAAGCTTTTGTTGACACAGTTTCTAACGAATTAAAAGAAGGCGGTAAAGTCGCTCTACTTGGCTTCGGTTCATTCTCTGTGTCAGAGAAGGCCGCTCGTAAAGGTGTTAACCCGAAAACTAAAGAAACCATTGAAATCGCAGCTCGCAAGGCCGTGAAGTTCAAGGCTGGTGCTGAATTGAACGAGCTAATCAAATAAGAAACACCATTATTCTCTATAGAAGAAGGATACGATGCAAATTGTATCCTTTTTTTGTGTACCTTCGCGTGCAAATAAAATCCGAATTATAGTTAGACGAATATGGTTATCGAACAACAGATTACCGGAGCTATCATAGCCGGCATCAAAGAGCTGTACGGAGCGGATGTCACCGCTAGCCAAGTGCAGTTACAAAAAACGAAAAAAGAATTCAAGGGGCACTTGACCCTAGTCGTATTCCCATTCCTTCGCATGTCGAAGAAATCTCCGGAGCAGACCGCTCAGGAAATCGGTGAGTACTTGTTGAGAAACGAGCCAGCGGTAGCTGAATTCAATGTAATCAAAGGATTCCTTAACCTGACGGTCGCTTGCTCTTGCTGGATCGATTTACTAAACTCGATCAATGAGCAGCCCGCTTACGGTATCATTCCGGTTACCGAGCAGTCGCCTTTGGTTATGATCGAATATTCTTCTCCCAATACAAATAAACCGCTTCACTTGGGCCATGTCCGCAATAACTTATTAGGATACAGCTTATCGAAGATCATGAAAGCGAACGGTAACCAGATCGTAAAGACGAATATCGTAAACGATCGTGGTATCCATATCTGTAAATCCATGTTGGCTTGGCAGAAATGGGGAAATGGAGCTACCCCAGAGTCTACCGGAAAAAAGGGCGACCATCTGATCGGTGACTTTTACGTATTATTCAGCAACAAATTAAAAGAGGAGACCCATGCGTTAGAAGCGAAAGGCCTTACCAAGGAAGAAGCCGAGGCTCAATCCACCTTGATGGCGGAAGCCCGTGAGATGCTTCGTAAATGGGAAGCCGGAGACAAAGAGGTGCGTGCGCTTTGGGAAATGATGAATAATTGGGTATACGCCGGGTTCAACGAGACTTATAAGATGATGGGCGTAGATTTCGATAAGATTTATTACGAGTCTCAAACGTATCTGGAAGGAAAAGGCAAGGTGATGGAAGGCCTAGAGAAAGGGATTTTCTATCGCCGTGAAGACGGCTCCGTATGGGCTGATTTGACGAAAGACGGGCTGGATGAGAAATTATTGCTTCGTGCGGATGGAACTTCCGTCTATATGACGCAGGATATCGGTACCGCCAAGCTGCGCTTCGATGATTACCCGATCAATAAGATGATCTATGTGGTAGGGAACGAGCAGAATTATCACTTCCAAGTATTATCGATCTTATTGGATAAGTTAGGCTTCGAGTTCGGCAAAGGATTGGTCCACTTCTCCTACGGAATGGTAGAGCTACCGGACGGTAAGATGAAGAGCCGTGAGGGAACGGTCGTAGACGCCGATGATTTGATGGCCGAGATGATCAGTACCGCACGCGAGATTTCCCAAGAATTAGGGAAATTGGACGAGATGACTCCGGAAGAGGCTGAGAATATCGCCCGTATCGTAGGTCTTGGCTCCTTGAAATATTTCATATTAAAGGTAGACCCTCGCAAGAATATGACGTTCAACCCGAAAGAGTCTATCGACTTCAATGGGAATACGGGACCATTCATCCAATATACCTACGCCCGTATCCGTTCCGTATTGCGCAAAGCGGCGGAACAGGGCATCGTATTACCGGAGCAGTTACCGCTTACTTTCGCCATTTCCGAGAAAGAAGAGAACCTGATCCAAATGATCGCCGATTATGCGGAGATCGTGAAAGAGGCAGGTAAGCTATACAGCCCGGCCTGTGTCGCCAACTATATTTACGATCTGGTAAAGGAATACAATCAATTCTATCACGATTTCTCCATCCTTCGCGAAGAGAATCCGGAATTGAAGAACTTCCGTTTAGTCTTATCCGCCAATGTAGCTAAGATCGTGAAATCCGGTATGGATTTATTAGGCATCGAGGTTCCGGAAAGAATGTAACGATAGAAGATGAACATAAACGAGAAAACAAGAAAGGCTCTCCTTCGATTTCAACAAAATGAAATCACGGAGAGCCTTCTCTATACGCAACTCGCCGCTATCGAGAAAGATCCAAGCAACAAGGAAGTATTACTACAGATAGCGAATGACGAGAAAGGACATTATACGATCCTGAAAAAGTATACGGGGCAAGAGATCTCCCCGAATAAATTACGCGTCACCAAATACTACTGGTTGGCACGTATCTTGGGGATTACTTTCGCCATTAAGCTAATGGAAGATAGCGAGGAAAGCGCCAAGAATGATTACGCCTCTTATGATGAGTATCCGGATTTGCAACAAATCGCACGTGACGAGGATGAGCATGAGCAGAGGTTGATCGCCTTGATCAATGAGGAACGGTTGGAATATATGGGTTCTGTCGTACTGGGGCTAAATGACGCTTTAGTAGAATTTACAGGTGCTTTAGCTGGCTTTACCCTTGCCTTGAGCGACTCTAGATTAATAGCGTTGACCGGAAGCATCACTGGAATAGCCGCCGCATTATCCATGGCTTCCTCCGAATATCTATCTACCAAGTCCGAGAATGGAAATGAAAACGGGAAACATCCTGTTAAGGCATCGATCTATACGGGAATAGCTTATATCTTTACGGTAGTCGCCTTGGTCGCTCCATTTATCTTTATATCGAACGTATTAATGGCTTTAGGGCTTATGCTCATCATAGCGTTAAGCATCATCGCCCTTTTCAACTATTATTATTCCATAGCGAGAAGCGAGAGTTTCCGGAAGCGTTTTACCGAGATGGCAGTACTTAGTTTTAGCGTGGCCGCATTAAGCTTCTTGATCGGATATGCGTTAAAAGAATTTACGGGCATCGATGTCTAAAAAAATCATAGTTATGTTTTGAAAAATTCATAGTTATGAGTTTAGTAAATCATAACTATGAATTTTTAGAGCTATAATCAAGCCTTTTTCCGTGTCGTACGTTTCTTCGTCGCAGCAGGTTTTTCTCCCGCCTCGGCGATTATCTTCTGGCATTCCTCCAAGGTCAAGTTCTCTGGTTTCTCTATCGTCTTAGGAATTCTGTAATTCTTTTTCTTATAAGAGATATAAGGGCCGAAGCGACCATTCAAGATTTCCATTTCCGGATCCTCATCGAACTTCTTGATAAATCGTTGCTCATCTTTTTGTTTTTTTGCCTCGATCAACTCGATAGCTTCCTCGGCTGTTATCGACAAAGGATTCAAGCCCTTCGGTATGGATACGAACTTTCCGTCATGACGGATAAATGGGCCAAAACGTCCGACAGCGGCAACCATGACCTTACCTTCATATTCACCGATCGTACGGGGTAGATCAAACAATTTCAAGGCTTCTTCCAAAGTAATCGTCTCGATAGACTGCCCCTTCATCAAGGTAGCGAATTGAGGTTTAGGAGCCTCTTTATCCTCTGGGTGCGCCTGCCCGATCTGTACGACTGGGCCATAACGACCGATCTTCACGAAAACAGGTTTGCCGCTCTTCGGATCGATACCCAATTCACGCTCACCCACTTTATGCTCCGTACGGACAGAGGCTGCCTCTTCCACGATCGGATGGAATAGTTTATAGAATTTATCGATCGCGTCCGTCCATACCATCTCGCCTTCCGCTACGGCATCGAATTCCTTCTCCACGCTCGCCGTGAAGTTATAATCCATAACACCCGGGAAATACTCCATCAAGAAATCATTCACGACCGTACCGATATCGGTTGGCATCAACTTATTCCGGTCCGCTCCTACGATCTCCGTCTTTTGGACTTCCTTGATCGTATGCTGAGCCAAGGTTATGATATTATAAGTACGCTCCGTTCCTTCCTTATCCCCTTTCACGACATACTCCCGATTCTGGATCGTCTGGATCGTAGGCGCATAGGTAGAAGGACGACCGATTCCCAATTCCTCCAAACGGCGAACCAAACTTGCTTCCGTATAGCGGGGCGGACGTTGCGTGAAACGTTCGGTAGCGACGATGTCCTTCATACTCAATACCTCGTTCAAGGTAACCGGAGGAAGAAGGCCGTTTTCCTGTTCCTTCTCATTCTCGTCATCAAAACTCTCGCGGTACACCTGAAGGAAACCGTCGAAAGTAATGACCTCACCGGTAGCCACGAACTTCTCTTTCTTGCCGCCGATGCCTACGGAGATCGTCGTACGCTCCAACTCGGCGTCCGCCATCTGGCAAGCGATCGTACGTTTGCGGATCAATTCGTATAATCTCTTTTCCTGAGCGGTCCCGCTTATCTCATCATGGCTGATATAGGTCGGACGAATCGCCTCGTGCGCTTCTTGCGCTCCCTTGCTCTTGGTATGATATTGACGGAATTTATAATATTTCTCACCGTAGGTATCCAAGATAGCTTCTTTTGCCGTCCCCAAAGCCAAATCACTTAAGTTCACGGAGTCAGTACGCATATACGTGATCAATCCGGACTCATACAGGCGTTGGGCGATCATCATGGTCTGCGAGACCGAATACCCCAACTTACGGGCGGCCTCCTGCTGCAAGGTAGATGTCGTAAAAGGAGGGGCTGGTGTCTTACGCACCGGCTTTTTCGAGATATCATCGATCGTGAAAGAAGCGTCCTTGCAAGATTCAAGGAATGCCTCCACCTCTTCCTTATCTTTCAAACGACGGTTCAGCTCCGCCTTGAGGATTGTCGTACCATCCGGCAAGATAAAGCTAGCGATCACACGGTAGGCGGCCTCCGAGACAAACTCGTTGATCTCTCGCTCCCGCTCTACGATCAGACGTACGGCAACCGATTGCACGCGCCCCGCGGATAACGCCGGCTTCACCTTACGCCAAAGAATGGGGGATAGCTCGAAACCCACGATACGGTCTAAGATACGACGGGCTTGCTGCGCGTTCACCAAATCGATATTGATATCTCTCGGCGTCTCGATCGCATGTAATATAGCGTTCTTGGTAATTTCATGAAAAACGATACGTTTCGTATTCTCAGGTTTCAATCCTAATACCTCATATAAATGCCAAGAGATGGCCTCTCCCTCCCGGTCCTCATCGGAAGCCAACCAAACCTGCTCGGCTTTCTTCGCTTCGTTCTTCAATTCGGTCACGAGTTTCTTCTTGTCAGAGGGAATCACGTATTCCGGGGCATAATTGTGTTCGAGGTCTATACTGAAATCTTTCGTTTTCAAGTCGCGGATATGACCATAGCTAGACATAACCTTATAGTCCTTTCCGAGGAACTTCTCGATGGTTTTTGCCTTGGCGGGTGACTCCACTATTACCAAATTCTTTTGCATATCTATTTTTTGCTGGTTAGAAATCGGGTGCAAACTTACACAAATAATTAACGTACGCGGTATATCGGTCACTAAAAAAGCGTTTTTTCCTATACATTATATATATAGTCACTCGTTTCTATTTACCTTCGCGAGACAAAATCAAAAGGTTATTCAAAAATATGGAAGAGATAAAGCGACTTATTTCAGAGAATAAACTAGAAGAAGCGATCCGGCTCTTGGACGCTTACCTCACGGAGCAACCGAGATCCGACGAGGCTTGGTTTCTCCTCGGAAAAGCTCATTATAAACTAGGCAACGTACGCCTAGCCCTCAACAGCTACCTACAAGCGATAGAGATCAATCCGGAAAGCCCGGCACAAGCGGCCTACGATATGGCGATCAAGGTGCTGGATTTTTATAATAAGGATATGTACAACCATTAAGAAGACAGAGCACCCGTACCCAAATAAATTCTAGAAGTACAAGTAACTCGACTTTATGCATTTATGAAGTTAGTTGTTATTGATATAGCGTTTATTTGTATAATGCTCATTTACAACCTATAACGTAAGCTCTTCATAATAGGCATCGTTAAAGGCTTCCAATGGGCATTATAACGTGCTTATAATGGGCAATGTTAGGTGCTAAGAATGCCCATCGTAATTTGTAGAGACGGGGCGTGCCCCGTCTCTACAAGATATACAATGAATTTATGTTTCTTTAGATTTCAATCTTCCATGGGAGTAATCGTATAGTCATGCAGACAGAAGAATTCCTCTGTCAACATAGTAGGTGGAATCTTTCCCTCTTCCAAGGAATAGCCCACTCCACTGAAACGAACATTCAGCCCCTCCTGCTGATAAGCCATCGGCATATCCTCCACATAGTAATTACCCACGAAATCGATTGGTTTGGAACAAACTATGGCCCATAGATTCACCCGATCGTCCCAACGAATACGACCAAACTCATCAACTAGATCCGTCCTTCGCCCATGCTCATGCTTATCCTCATGCTCATCATCACCGCAAGCGGTAAAGCCTAGCATGGTAATAGTACACAGGCAAAATGATAAAAATACAGAAAATGCTTTTTTCATATAAGTAAACTTTAAGAAATTACCTTTATCCAGATGATTATCCTTTATAAGTCAGCGCCAACATCGTAATATCATCGCTCTGCGTAGCGCCGTTCACGAATGAATGGACGGATTCGGATATACCTTCGATCATGGATTTGGGGGATTGGTTCTTTACGGAGCTACAAGCCTCTACCAAACGGATATCTCCATATTGCTCATTCCGCAGGTTCATCGCCTCACTGATTCCATCCGTATAGAGGAACAAGCTGTCTCCCGCCTCCAGTTTCAAGGATTGTTCTTTATAAGCTAATCCCGGCACGACTCCCAAGGCCATCCCACCAGTCATCGGCAAAAGAGATACCTTATCGTTCTTACGAATCCAAACCGGACGATTATGCCCCCCATTGCAATAAACCACGTCGCCCGTATGGATATTCAAGATCGCATAAAAAGTAGTGACAAACATCCCATTGACACTCTCACGGCACAATAGATCATTCGATTCCTTCATGCAGACCGCCGGGGAAAGCTGCCTAAGCGCCGTAGCACGGATCACCGTACGGCTGATCGCCATGAAAATAGCGGCGGGAATCCCCATATCCGACACGTCCGCGATCGTAAAACCCAGATGATTATCGTCCACCAAGAAGAAATCATAGAAATCACCCCCCACGGCTTTCGCCGCACTCATGGTCGCATAAAGATCGAATTGCTTATATTGCGGGAACGGAGGGAACTGCTTCGGCAAGATCGATTGCTGTATCTCACGTGCCACGTTCAAGTCGTATTGTATCTCCTCTAGCTGATGATGTTCCTTTTGGGCCTCCTTGATAAAAGAAATCTGCTCGACCGCCTTCTCGATCGTACGTTCCAGATCCTCCATATCGATCGGCTTGGTAGCGAAGTCGAAAGCACCATGGTTCATGGCGGTACGAATATTCTCCATATCCCCGTAAGCCGATACGATGATACATTTCAAGGCCGGGTTACGCATCTCGTTAATCTTCGTCAGCAATGTCAAACCATCCATCTCCGGCATATTGATATCGCTCAATATGATATCAAAGTCCGGATGGTCCAACATCATCCTCAACGCCTCCAAGCCATTATGGGCAAAGGAGAACTCATACTCTCCCTTACGGATCTTCCGACGGAAATATTGGGTTAGCAACGCTTCCAGATCCTGTTCGTCGTCTACGCTTAATATCTTGATCGCCATAATTCTTCTGTTTATTTCGTTAATGGAATAAGGAATATGAAACGGGTAAACTCACCCTCTTTCGATTCCACCTCTATCTTCCCGTCATGCTTCTCCTCTATAATGGATCGAGTGATAGATAGCCCCAAGCCAGTTCCCTCTCCCACCGGTTTCGTGGTGAAAAACGCGGAGAATATCTGCTCCCGGATATTCTCCGGCATACCGATACCATTATCCTCGATACTTAATCTTAAAGAATCTCCCTCCTTCCGTAGATCCACGGATATAACCGGCTCATACCCGATCGGCGAGAGCTTGGATTTACTATAGACCGCATAGCAAGCGGTATTCATGACATACAATACCGCACGGCTCAAATCCTGCGGGATCACTTTCAGCATCGGAAGCCCCTCCTCGTAATGCTCCCGGATCGCAATATTGAAACCTTTATAGTTCGCTCGCATCGAATGATAAGCCAGCCAAACATATTCCTTCACCAGATTCTTGATAACCGTAGGAATGTACTCGTCATCCTTTACTCTGGAATAAAGCAAGATACCCCGGATGATACTTGTCGCCCGGTTTCCATGTTCCTCGATCTTCTTCAAGTTACCATGCAAATCGTTAACGATCTCGCTAAACTCCTCATGCAAGGCGGTCAGCTTCTCCCAAGATTCCGGAGGTAAGACATCTTTCTCTTCTTCTAATATATCTTCCAAGTCATCCACTAACTTAGAGGACAGCTTACTGAAATTGATGACAAAGTTGAGCGGATTCTGGATCTCATGCGCCATCCCGGCACTCAACATACCTAAAGAAGATAATTTCTCTAAGTTCTTCACTTGCAAACGTAGCCGTTCTATTTCCTTACTCTGGTCTTCCATATCTATTCCTCCTCTTTAGGCGGTGTAATTGTTTTCGGTTGATATACAGGGATCGTAATTAGAAACTGGGTATATTCTCCTTTCTTACTCTCCACCTCGATGGTTCCCCGATGGTTTTGCACGATCTCACGGCATAGGTAAAGCCCTACGCCGGCCGCTTCCCCCGTTGTCTTTGTCGTGAAGAAAGGAGCGAATATCTTATCTTTTATATTCTCGTCGATACCTGACCCGTTATCCCGGATCGTTATTTCCAGCATATCCTTATTGACTTTCAATCCAAGGAATATCTCCGGACTAAAAGTCACGGTCTCCGATTTCTTCAACAGGGCATACATGGAATTTTTCAATATCCCGGCCAGAACCTTACTGAACTGCTCCACGTTTACCTCCATCATCAAAGACAGCGTCAAATTATCGAAAACAATCCGGATATTCTTCTCTTGAATATCCTGCTCATACGTTTTCTTCAATTTATCCAAGGCGATCCGGCATAATCCGTTTATGTTGGTAAGCGTAAGATTACCTCTTCGGTCTTTCAGCAATTCCTCCATCGCCTTAACGATACGGACCGTATTGAAACCATGCTCAGAGATCTTCTCCAAATTACTGGTCATCATATTCAGCAAATCTACCGAGTCATCATACACATCCGGTTTCAGATGCTCTTTCTGACTATCCAGATTTTCCCGGAGATCCTTGGCCAGCCCCGATGTCAGATTCGCGAAGTTATTGATATAATTCAGTGGGTTCAAGATACGGTCCACCAAACCTTGGGTCAATTGCCCTACGGTAGCCATCCGTTCCTTACGGACCAGCTCGTCCTGCGCCTCACCCAAGGCTTTCAAAGCCGCCGCCAATTTCTCGGATTCCTCTTGGATCGCGTCTTTCTCCGAACGGATCTCCTGCGTACGCTCCTCTACCTCTTTTACCAAATACTCTTTTTGTTTGAGTTTCCGCTTGAAAACCAACTTAGAGATCTGGCAAAACAGAATCAAGAAAAGCAATCCGATCCATTCTTGATGACCGAACTTCACAGATACACAAATACCGACCAAGCTACCCAGCGTAACCCGCTCGCAAAGTTTAATCCGCCTTTTTAACCGATCGATCTCGGTATGTAAATCCTGTATCATGATGAACCTCCTTTCCTAACTATAAATAGGCAACGTAATCGTAACTTCCGTATATTTATCTTTCTCCGACTCGATAGCGATCGTACCCTTATGGTTCAACACGACCTCCCGACTCAAGTAAAGACCTGTTCCTGCCGCTTCCGCGGTCGGTTTGGTGGTAAAGAACGGAGAAAAGACTTTCGTCTTTATCGTTTCTTCTATACCGACGCCATTATCACGGATAACCACTTGCAACTTATCCGCTTGAATACGCAATACCAACGAGACAGAAGGCTGATATCCCGGCTCTCCGGCCTTTTTCAAGACCGCATATATACTATTATCCAATATCTGCGACAAGGCTTTTCCCATCTGATCGATATTCACCTCGATTGTCAACGGTACGGAAAGCCCGGAGAATGATAGATCTACTTGATTCTTCTCGATCTCCTTCGCGTAATTCTTTCGCAAGATATCCAGATTGACCCTACATAAATCATTAATATCCACGCAGGTTCGATTCGCCGAATGATCTTTCAGCAATTCTTCCATCGCTTTTACGATTCGCACCGTGTTATCACCATGCTGGGCGATCTGATCCAGATTGCCGGTCAAAAGAACCAGCAGTTCTTGCGTATCATTATAATTATCGTGTTTACCGGTCTCTTCGTCCTCATCGATATTCTGCTTGATATCTTTCGCTAATG
>ENA-OQKF01000709-OQKF01000709.1-human-gut-metagenome-genome-assembly--contig:-NODE-709-length-18111-cov-3.701290_pt1 | contig 18111 bp, 13 predicted proteins | sample MGYA00242617_ERZ504784 | MGnify/ENA primary metagenome ERZ504784 (study PRJEB26092, sample SAMD00036364) | human gut metagenome | host: Homo sapiens | study: EMG produced TPA metagenomics assembly of... | reverse complement strand
GCGGTTGGAGGCTAGTCCACTCATGCCGGGCTGCGCGATACCATGATGGAGGCGAGGGCGTGACAGCATTTCATAGCCTTTTCCAGCCATGTCCGGGCGGGCAAGACCTGTGACCATTACGCCCTTTGCCTTGATGGACACTGCCGTGTACTGCATGTTGGCATCGTCCCGCACCTTAAACGGGTGGGGGCGGAATGTGTGGAACGGATGCATTTCGGAAAGCTTCAGATAGACCAGCTTTCCCTCCTCCACAGGACGGGGCGGAGCGGCTGGCTCAGGCGGAGCCTGTTCCGGGGCCGGAGCCGCATTTTCGGGTGGGGCCTTTTCGGGTTCCGGGGCAGCTTTAACCTCCGCAGCCTTTTTCCCACTTCGGGACAATTTGTCTCGCTTAGTCGGCGTGGCCTCGCCGGGGGCCGCCTTATCCGCCTTGGGTGGGCGGCCCTTGCGGGGCTTCGCCGCCTCCTTGCCAGCAGGCTCCGCTTTTTCCTCTTTTGGGGGACGGCCCCGACGGGCCTTTTTAGGTTCATCATCCCCAGCGGTGGGAGGTTCCTCCTGCGTTTTCTCCTTCGGCTCTTTTGCCGCCTCCTCTTTTTCTACCTCGGCCCGGGCTGTCTGCCGCTTTTCATTCATCAGCTCATTGATTTTGTCAAAGGACACCACCACATCACCGGGCTCGGGCTGGGCAGGCCCCTCCTGCTGGGGTGTGGGAGCGGCAGTTTGTTCGGGAGCCGGAGCCTGGGGCTCGTCAACCGTAACAGGAGCGGGAGCCTCCGGGAGCTTCTCCTCACCGGGGCCTGTGTTCAATTTTTCATCTGCCATTCACTAACCTCCTTTTCGTGAAAGTTGCACAATTTTGCGGGTTAAATTTCTGTAATTATTTTTCTGCCTCCTTCCGGTCTATCCACGCAAAAAAGCCGCCCGATTTGAACGCCGGACGGCTTTTTGTGTAATGTGATAGATCAAATATTATTTTTTGTGGTTCGTAGGCTCCGAAAAGCCTTGTATTTACAGCGTTCCTAATAGGAAACAATCATATCTCTTTAGGTGTTCCATCCTTTTTTATCACACGACCCACGCCAAGCCAACGGCTAACATTTGCCTGTGTCCCGCCGCCATATTTCTTTCTATATTCTTTCAAAAACGCCTCTTGCGTATATCCATTTTCTTTCATCAATCTACCGAATCGCTCGCACCAAATAGAAGCTTTCTTCTCGTTTATATCATTCATTGTATAATTCTCCGATATTTCTTGTTGAATTTATGTCATCTATATATCATACTTGATATTTACATAATAGAGAATACCAGCTATAATAGTAGTTGTCAAGCAACTTCCACATCATATAGAAACTCGCACAAAAGGAGGACAGCCATGAACAGCAAGTCAATCACACCTTTCACAAATGCTCCAAGCTCTATGCAAAATGAAGTATTCAATGAAATGAGCATCATAGTTTCTAATGCGTTCAACGAATCTGAAAAAGCGTCAAAGGAACTTTACAATGAGAAGTCAAAGCTAATTATTTCCGCTAAAGACATGTCTACTGCCGAAAAACTTACTGCCTTGAACGAAAACTATTGCACACGTCATCAGCAACAATCGCAAAATGTCTGTTCTCACATTGTAGGTTTTGGAATCATTGTATACGTCTCTGTTGTAACACCTGTAATTGTAAAATTTACGCAGAAAATGCTTGTGGCATAACCACTAAGCAGGTTCTTTACATATAACTCTTTTTCCAAAAAAGGAAAACAATAAATCCAACCTCCATCAAATTCCAAGCGACCTTTTTCCTTCTGATACAAAAATGCAGCTCGCAAAGCATTTATCGCCTTACGGGCTGCATTTCATTACACATAAAAGAAAATGAGAACGGCGTCAGTAACGTCGTCCTCACAAAAGATATAGTATCTTTTTGATTACATTAGTATTATATGCATATTATGAGAAAAAGTCAACTTCCTTTCTTATAAAAAGTAAGGTGGATTCTACCAACTGGTTGCCATCATCCCCAGTGAAATAGTCCATATGTTTTATCATTCGCCCATCTGCAAACTCTTTCAACGCAGCCATCCGATTTTCCTTAACTTTCGGACTCACAACCAATTGGTATTCATAAAGCAGGCAGATAATTTCAAACACCGGTCTACTGGAAAGTTTCTTTGTTCTTTCTATTCTGGAAATGCCGGGAACTCTCGCTGCCATTCTGGAAATCACCTGCGGCGGTCTGGTTGTTTTGCTTGGCCTAAGCGAAGTAAACAGGCAATTATTATGGGCGCAGGCGTTCCGCAGACTCTTTACCGGATTGATAATGTTCCTATCCAGCGCCACTGCAAAGAACTGACGATAATTTGTGCTGTAGAACTCACACAGCTTTATCAAATCGCCAAAGCTAATGATTTCCGCCAACACCCAAACAGGGCAGTCCACATTGATGATTTTTACCGAGCAAGCATTTGTCCGGCTATCCACCACATAGCATAAATTGAAGTATTTGTTTATCAAGTCACCCGTAAATATCGCATCTGCTTTTTGCTCAATCGAGCGCTTTACCTGCGGATACTTCTCCAAAAAGTCGCATACGATTTTATAGCCATCCTCCTGCGGGTTCTGCTCAATCTCTGCCAGCAGTGCCACTTTCAGTGCATGTTCAATATCAATGCACATCTTCAAGAGATGCTCCCGTAAGTAGAAGTCAATGTTTGACAGTTCTGCAAGATAGGCAAAATCCAGATTGATGTACTTTCCGACCTGCGCGCCGGTCTCATGCTTTGCATAGTTCTTTCGATAAGAGGCCGTCCGCATATAATTATTTCTCTTGGAAAGATATTCTGCTGCCTCTGTCTCTGACATAATGGAAAAGGTTATGCCCTTTTCATCCTTTAGCATCGCAACAAGTTCCTGCGATGTTTTCTTCGGCTTATACTCGTAGTTAAAAATGGCAAAACACTTCCTATCCGTTCGTTATTCTTTACATATAGCATACGTTTAAACGGGCAGTATTGTCAAGTGCTTTTAATTTAAAAGTGCATTTATAAAAGTTACAGTTTATCGTCACATATTGACTTATATTCTTTTCTATATTACTATGATACAGGGCGTTCACCGAAGGACAAAGAGACAAGTTAAGAATCCACACGCAGGCCCCTCCGCCATCCGGCTCTGGGGCCTGCTTTCTTTTTTGTTTCCAATCCTCTCTCATTCTGTCCCATGCGGGAAAACATGAGATAATGCGTTGATTTTGCTTGGTGTGGACTTGGAATGTTCTTGGAGTTGGCTTGGAGATTAGGCGGATTGCGAGCGGAACGGAGTGGAGCGAGCTCCTATGCGCTCTCTTGATTTCCTCTGCGCCTTTCTGGATTTTTTCGTGTACCCGCGCATATAGTACGGTCAATACAAAATCGGAAAATGTGGAATTCTGTTTTGCCTCTTAATACATCTTTATGCCATTACAGCGATAAATCTATGAGGCAAGCAAAAATTCAAGATTTTCCAAAAGGCACACTGAAATTCCACATTTTCCAAATTTCGCTCTTTTCAATTCGATTTTTGGAAAATGTGGAACAGAGGTTTGCCCCAAAAGGGCACAGGTGATTTTCCTTTTTCTTCGGTGAACGGACGCCCCAAATTTACAACAGGGAGCGTCAAAGAAATGCGAAAACAAGTCCAAAAAGAGCGCTGTACCAAAATCATGCTCACCAAATGTAAGGCCGTCTGCTGTCTGTATGACAAAGTGCAGCTTACCGCCGCGAAAATGCTGGATGCAGAACCGGCAATTTTTCAATTTGAATGTAATGTTCCTATCCTCTGCAATGATATTCCTGCCAACGACTTAAATCTTCCCAGCGAGACCTACACCACAGATTTTGTTCTGCACTATGACGATGGGCACACGGCAGTCCGTGAGGCTGTCTTTCGGTCTTATTTAAGCCGCCCCTCGGTTGCTGAAAAGCTGGAACTGTCCCGCCGATACTGGCAGCAGCAAGGCATCTCCGATTGGGGTATCATCATCGACAAGGAGGATACCAGCCATGAGGAATCTTGACATCCTTGCCGCTGAAAGCGGCGAACACGTCCGCGTTTTGCTTTGCAGAGAAGAGCAGAGCTATGTTGTCAGCTGCCAACACTTTCGGATGCCGTACCCCGTTGCATCGGATTTGCTTGCAGAATTACAGCCCGTCCCTGCCGAAACATACTCTGTTTTTGTTCTGGACGAGGACATCACCAACCGCCAGCGCGAGGGGCGCAATCGCAAGCTCGACCTGATTGCGCCACTGTTGGAGGATGCCTGTATCTATGATAAATCCCATCGCAACGAGGTTGTCCGCCAGATTGCTGCCGAGCATGGCATTGCCCGCCGCACGGTACTCCAATACCTTTGGCGCTATTGGGTATACCAAAGTAAAAATGCACTTTTACCCGCAGAGCGTCCCGCGCCAGAACAACATGAGCTTACTGCCGATGAAAAGGCCATCCGCTGGGCACTGAACAAGTATTACTACACCCCACAGCGGCAGAGCTTGCAGACTGCCTACAAGATGATGCTACGGGCGAAATACTGCGACACACACGGCACATTGAAGCCGGAATATCCCACGTTCTGGCAGTTCCGCTATTTCTTTCGCAAGAACCGTGACCCCATCAGTGAGACCATCAGCAGACAGGGGCTTAAAGCCTACCAGCGCAATCACCGTCCGTTTACCGGCTCGGTCTGCGATTACGCGCATACCATTGGCGTATACATGACCGATGCCACCGTTGCTGACATCTACATCGTCAGCCGTCTTTCCCGCAAACCTATTGGCCGACCTGTCATTTACACAATGGTCGATGCCTACAGCCGCCTGATTACCGGCGTATATGTCGGTCTGGAGGGCGGACAATATGCGCTGCGTCTGCTGCTTCAGAACACTTTTACGGATAAGGTCAGTTTTTGCCATCAGCACGGGATAGACATTGACCCGCAGGACTGGCCGAGCCATCATCTACCCACCAAAATTATGACAGACCGGGGCAGTGAGTTCACCAGTGGCCCGCTGGAAAATCTGTGCGAGAGTTACCACATCGAGATTGAAACTCTTCCTGCGTATCGCCCGGATTTACAAGGTGTAGTTGAAAAGCTGTTCGATTTGATTCAGAGTGCCTACAAGCCGCCACGTAAAGGAAAAGGTGTCATCGAATCCGACACACAGGAACGCGGTGCGCCGGACTACCGCAGACAAGGCACTTTGGATTTAGAGCAGTTCACGGCTGTTGTTCTGCGCTGTGTCCTTTTTTATAATGCAAAATCTGTACAGACAGGATTTACCCGCACGCCAGCCATGATAGAAGCCAACACACCACCGCTGGCAGCAAGTATCTGGTCGTTCTGCGAGACACAGGATGATTGCCCTGTGCATGAGGCCACAGACAAAAAGCTGCTTTATACGCTGTTGCCCCGTGCAGAGGGCAGAATCACACAGCATGGGTTGGAAATCTTCGGTCTGCGTTTTTCAAACTGCACTTTTAAAAAGCGTTTTGTCGCTGCCGGTCTCGGCGGGCGGGAGACTGTACAGGTTGCCTATGCGCCGGAATGTATGGATACCGTGTGGTTGTATGAAAACGGCACTTACTCGGCTTTTGACTTGGTGCAAAAAGCCTATCTGGGCAAATCACTGGCAGAAATTGCGGACGCACAACAGCTGGAAAAAGTAGAGCGCACCGATTGGAAGAAGCAGGAATTGCAGGCACAGCTTGACCTTATGAGCGATATACAAGCCATTGCAGACTGCTCCGAACGCACAATGCCAGACCGCAGCAATATCAGCAAGCAGATACAACGAAACCGCAGCACAGCCCGCAAGCAAGAAAGCGTATCTCTAATGGATTTACTGGCCGAGCAACAGGAGGACGATTTCGATGCACGCTGATTATATTGTAAATCCGCTTTATGACAACAACCCATTCATCGAAGCTCTGCCGCCGATGCTGTCTGGCAGAGACTTGATTCACGCTCTGGCGGTCATCCCGCCCTATAGCGATAGTGACCGTGACCGCAGCACCGGGGAGCGTTTGCAGCTGTTGTCCTCGCTGTACGAATTTTATCAGCCGTTGTCCATGACGATTGACCTGTACTGCGAAGTCTACACTGCCATGCAGCATTGCTATGGGCAGTATTCAATCCAGAGCGAAGCTGCCGCCATGCAGAATGGTTACTCGATGATGCACGGCAATGCTCTTGCTGCATCCATCGGCGGCGGCAATTCTTTTTCAGTCATCGGTGTATCAGGACTTGGCAAGTCCACCGCATTGCAGCGTGTATTATCGTTATATCCGCAGGTCATCGAACACACTGTGTATCATGGGCAAAAGTTCTACTGCCACCAAATCCCTTACTTGGTTGTGCAGACCCCGCATGATGCGTCTATTAAAGCTCTGATTTTGGATATTTATTTACAGATTGACAGCCTGATTGGAACCTGCTACCAAAAGGATGCCCTATCGCGCAGATTGAGCATTGATGTTCTTGTCAGCCAGCTTAACCAAATTGTGCGCGTCAATCATATAGGGTTACTGGTGATAGACGAGTTGCAGAACATTACCTATCATAAAAGTGATGGCGGTATACGCTTTTTGAATTTTCTCGTTCACCTTATCAACGGGGCAGGGGTAAGTGTCTGCATGGTCGGAACACCGCGCGTTTTGCAGGTATTGCAGCAGGAGTTTCGCGCCGCACGGCGTACCACTGGGCTTGTCTATGACCGGTTGCCCAACGATAAGGAATTTTCATTGCTCCTGCATGGGCTATGGTATTATCAGTACACGCAATATGTCACCGACCTGACTCCAGAGCTTACAAACTGGCTGTATCGCAAGACACAGGGCATCCCGGATATACTCTCCAAATTGCTGTATAATGCCCAAAAGCAAGCTATTCTTGATGGACGCGAAAAGCTCGACTTAGAGGTTTTTGAAAGTGCATTTATAAAAAATCTGGGGATGGTGTCAGAATACATAAGCGAGCTTTCCACCAAGCCCGTTGTTAAGCGGCAGGCAAAGACCACGCCAGAGGTATCCGTAGGTTCCGCAGCCCCCTCCAAGATTGTTGGAAATGATATACGGGTGCTGCTCAAAAAAGCGAAAAAGTGCGGCGAATCACCTGTATCTGCTTATGCTGAGTATATCAAGGGCGAGGTAGCAATATGATTAGCTTCTTTCCCTCGCCGTACCCTGATGAACTATGGTACAGCGTCATTTGCCGCTACCATGTTCACAGTGGCAACTACTGTGCTAAGCACACCCTGCGGCAGCTATATGGGGACAATTTCTGTGCTCCCAGTCTAATGCTCTGCGGGCCTATAAATACGCTGTTGGCACAGCTTCCGCAAGGGTTCTTGTCTGCAAAGGATGTTGTAATGCAGCAAACATTTTATCCCTATTACGCGCGGTTTTTCCCTACGCAGCGTAAGCGTTCCACCTATGCCTATGTTGTCAATGGCAATCCATTAGCTGTACATCGGATGGGCATTTCACAGGCCACCAGAAATCATTGCCCCGTAATGCGCTATTGCCCCGTCTGCTATCAAGAGGACTTGCAACTATATGGTGAGCCTTATTGGCATCGCAGCCACCAATTGCCGGATATGCAGATTTGCACCAAGCACTGCTGTTGGCTGGTCGATACCGATGTCACATACAACAGCACACGGCAGCAGGAACTATTTCCTGCAACATTCACCATGCGGCTTAAAAAGCAGCCAGCAAAACCCGTGCCGGATTGCCTGCTGGCATTAGCTTTATTGCTACATAATACTTTGGATTCCAGTTTTGATTATAGAGATGGCTCTGTTTACCACACCGTCCTTGACTGCGCATTACGTTCCCGTGGCTGGCGTTCCCTGACCGGTGGACGTACATACGCCACCAAAATCGAAAATGCACTTTTAAACCTATATGGCAGTTATGTTCCTGCGACTGACATATCCGCAAAGCAGCTGCACGCCACACTATGCAACAAGTCCGTTGCACCGCGATATGTTCTGCAACTTGCCGTTCTGCTGAGACTGTCTCTCTATGACCTGCTGCACGCGCCCGATGCCGTGCCAGACTATAAGGCCGAGATGAAAGCAATGTATCAATCAGGAGCCACCATGTACCATATAGCGCAGCTGTACGGCATGGACGCAAAGACTGTGGCAAGATGGGTCAAATAGTTCCCCCTTATAAGAAACAAGCCCTCCACCTTTGCTGGTTGAGGGCTTGTTTCTTTCGTTGGCATCGTTGGTATCGTTGAATCACAATTACCCCATTAAAAGTACCGTTGATTTCGTTGACTTATCACTCACATTTTAATTTTGTTTAGGCTGATATGCGTAGCACCCAGAGCAGTTTTAAATCATTTTCTCAGAACATAGGAACTCGCAAGCCAAGCTGCGGTAATAATGTTAGGTAGTATGCTGTCAACCACAGGCCACGCTCAAATAACAGGTATTTTATTCTGCACTATTTAAAAAGCATTTATATTAACCATAGTTGATGTATATGCTTTTATCCAGACCAGCCAAAAACATCGCATATAAGAATACGTTCTGGAAAGCGTCATTCTACCACTATGTTTCGATGTTTCCAATGAGTAAGTGCTCACGGTTAGGTTTTCCCGTTCTGAGAGCAGCCATGAGGCTGCTCCACCAGACCGTATTACCAACGGTTGCAACGGTAAAAAGTAAGGGGTTGCTCAATATATGTTCTTTCCCTCCTATATTCTTATGTTGTAGATTCCACTGCACTATTTTATAGTATCGCAAACTCAATCATAATTGGATTGCCTTTATCATTCGACCTTCAAATCAGCATAATCAGCTTCCGCCGCATCCAAAAGTTTTAACGCTTCCCGTGAGAAGCGAAACCGTTCTCTTTCGATTTCCTCACTGTCATCACCACTATAGCACGCAGGACACTTTTCTATATATTCTCGATACTGTTGCACCATGAGCTGCATCTCAAGCACCTTTTTTTGAGTTGTTCGTTGCTTGGCATTGTATGATAGCTCTCCAAAAACCTCCAGAAAATCTATAAATTGTTCCCGATTTTTTAGCAATTGGTTAAAGTAGAACACTATATCATACGGCGAGTCAATATATTTTTCATTAATTTCACAACATTCGTCATCTTCTTTGATGTCCTCCTCACCGCACGAACTCTTTCCTCCCATAAAACTAATGAGACAAATCGTTTTAAGTGCTTCTTCTGAAAGCCCACCAATTTGTTGGCACACCTGCTGTATATTTATATTAGGTGATTTCACATCGGTCAATCCGAGCAAATAGTCTGTGGAAACATTGAAATACTGTGCCAGCTTTACTAAATTTCCCGCCTTTATCTCGCGCTTCTCATTGTGATACTGCGAAAAAGTGTTGGATGGAATGCCCGTCTCAATTGAGATTTGTTTTTGCTTTATTCCTTTCTTCTCCGCTTCCATCATTAAGATATCTAACCTACGAGCAACTGCAGTCTTAATATCATTATCGTCCATACCAATCACCTACACAACCGTAATCATTATAAAAATCAGTATTTCCAAAGGTCTGTCCTCCGCCATGGTTTTATTCTCGTTTGAGAACAGTTTTCCGTTTTGTTCTCAAAGTTGCAGCATTGAGCGTATTTCTGACTTAACCGGCCATCTTTGCTATAATGCAGACAGTGAGGATATACAAATATATAGCTTCAAACCGTCCTCGCTAATACGGCCATATTACATCAACGTTTCTGATAAAATAACCCTCATATAACAACAAGGAGATACAAAAATGTTCAACAACACTACGAATGAGTACAACTACTACGATGACCAAGGCAGCTACATCGGAACAAAGCGCATCGTCCATCTTCCCAACGGAGCAATTCAGTCCCTGTGGCTTACTAAATATGATAACGGAACCGAAGACTCGCTTCATGTAGCAGATGAATTGTTTTTCTATCATTTGCCTAATTTAGCCAATACTAAAAATGGTGATACCGTATACCTCGTTGGGGGAGAGAAAGCTGCCGATGCGTTAGCTATCCGCGGTTCAATTTCTGTGAGTGCACCTGACAGTGCAGACCCCAAAAAATTTCCCAGCGAGGCAGTCCCGTACTTTGCAATGCTGAATGTCGCCATCATTCAAAATAACGATGATGTTGGTAAGCAGTTCGCTTTAGCAGAAGCCTCCCTCATTCACCCGGTTGCCGCTTCCGTAAAAATCATCGACCTTTCCGAAATTTGGGAGAGCATGCCTGAACACGCTAACATTAGTGATTATCTCCAGCTTTATGGGGATGCCGGATTTGAGCAGGTCAAACTCCTGATTGAAAAGACGGTCTGCTGGATTCCTCCTAAAACCAATGTCCAGAGCAAGAATAAGAGTTTAGCCATCCGCTCCGTGAAAGATTTGATGACTCAGCATTTTGTGCCTACAGAATTTCTCGTAAATGGCATTCTCCCTTTGGGATTGACTCTTTTAGCAAGCCCTCCCAAATTCGGTAAATCGTGGTTCTCTCTCATGCTGTGTCTCGCTGTTGCGAAAGGTGCGCCTTTCCTTGGTCTCGGCACTACCAAATCAGATGTTCTCTATCTTGATTTGGAAGATGGCGATGCCGATTTGCAAGAACGGATTAAAAAACTGAATATGGGTGAAGAAGCTCCGGCAGGTCTCCTGTATTCAACGGAAGCTCCCACCCTTGCCGATGGACTGATTGACACGCTGAATCAAACGCTTAGCTCTAACCCCAGCATCAAGTTGGTCGTCATTGATACTCTTGGTGTGGTGCTTGGCGCGCAGAATAATGATTCCAGTCAATTTGCACAGGAATATGCCTTGTACGGTAGTCTTAAAAAAGTTGCAAATAGCCACTCCATTGCGTTGTTGGTAATTCATCATCTCCGCAAAACCGGCGATGACAATAATCCTTTCAACCGCATTTATGGCGGCGTTGCCACTCAGGCCGCGCTCGATACGATGATGGTTTTGGAAAAGGACACGCATGCTTCGGACACCGCTCGTTTACATGTTTCTGGTCGCCGCTGCCCCCAGCAGGATTATGTGTTGTCTTTCGATGCTGACACCTGCATTTGGTCTATGGTCGGTAATTCCGCTGAAGCTGACGAAAAGTTTCATCGGAATCAATACGAGCGCAGCGAGGCAGTAGTCACCATCAAAGAAGCAGTAGCCCGTGGCAACGGTTCGTGGAGTGGCTCCATGAGTGACCTCAGCCGCATGGCAGAAACCATCCCCTGTATCGGGCACGGTCTCGGTCATCCGCGCAGCCTTTCGAACGAAGTGAATCACTTCAAAAATGACCTCTGCCGCTATGATGGGATTACCATTACAATTGCCAAAAACGGTACGGGCGGTCGAAAGTACACTTTTAGTAAAGCCCCTCACTAATTAGGGATTTCCTTACGCCACTCAAGCACTAACTCCTGCACTATTTTTTTCACAAATAGAAAAGCTGAGCAGTCTTCGTAAGGTCTGCCCAGCTTTTCTTCTATATAGCAGAGCATCGCACATATAGGAGTAGCATTACTACACAAGCCCGAAGTATTTGTCAAAGAACGCTTGCAATTTTGCAATAATGCCATCCTTTTTGGCCGCTCGGTTGCCGCCGCCAAAGCGCGAGACCGGCGGCAGGATGCGGTCAACATCTGTGCCGGTAGTCTTTAATACACCATCCCGGAAAGAGTTATCCACAAACTTGCGCGTTTCGTCCGGCTTGAGCTTTTCCTCTACGATAAGTGTATCAAGGTCGGTTTTCTTTTGCTCGGTGACGAACTTTATCCAGTCGTCATCCACCTTAGTAGCCGTATTGACCGTTGCGATAAAGTTTTCAATCAGGTCTTTCTTGCTGCGCAGCTGCATACTGGAATCCACGGCCTTGCGGATGTCAACAAGAATTTCTTTATCCTCGCAGTTGCTATCGTGATACTTGGCAACCAGCATAAGGATATAATCAATGTTGATTTCCACCTGACGGATAAGCTCCATTTCAAAAACTATATCGTCATTGATGACTTCCTTATCGGGGTTCTTAGGCCGCAGCTGTTGGTATAGGTCAATATAGTTGCTCTGGTAGTCCTGCATATCGCGCGGGGAGAGCAGTTCATTGCCCGCAAAGTCGTCAAACGAGGTAAGGATATTCCGCAGCCGCAGGATTGCGCCAAACAGCGCGATAAAGTCCTTTTGGTTTTGTTCGCCAATAATGGGCTGACCCAGCGGGAACTTTGCTTGCAGCTTGGCAATCAGGTCTTCATAGCCATCGTGGTGTTTGCCGTCCTCGTCATAGCCATCGTAATAGGCTTTATAGTTTTTCAGCAGAACGATACTACCCGCATTGCGGTCACCAAACAAGGCAATGGCTTTGTTGGTTTCCTCCTCCAGATTGCGGAAGCAGACAATGTTGCCGTATGTCTTTACGGAGTTCAGGATACGGTTTGTGCGCGAGAACGCCTGTATCAAGCCGTGCATGACAAGGTTTTTATCCACCCAGAGCGTATTTAGCGTGGTAGCGTCAAAGCCCGTCAGGAACATATTTACGACAATCAGGATGTCAACCTCGCGGTTTTTCATGCGCAGGGAAAGGTCTTTATAATAGTTCTGGAATCTGTCGGCCGAGGTGTCATAATGCGTCTTAAAAAGTGCATTATAATCCTTGATTGCAGCCTCCAAAAAGTCCCGCGAGCCTGCGTCAAGCTGGCTGGTGTCGTCAGAATTTTCCTCGCCCAGCATGCCGTTTGCATCTTCCACGTCCTCGTTGGGGGCGTAGCTGAAAATCGTTGCCACGCGCAGGCGCTTTGCTTCGGGCAAGTCCTGCATCTGGCGCTTAAATTCCAGATAATACGCCTTTGCCATTGCAATCGAGCTGACCGCAAAGATGGAGTTAAAGCCCGACAGACGTACACTGTCCTTGACTTCTGCGACCTGCCCGCGTGTTTTATCGGTTGCCACTGCCTCAATATTGCGCAGCGCACGGAAAGAATACGTTTTACCGTTGCGTTTTGTTTTCTGGTCAAAATGCTCTAAGATGTATTTGACGATTTCTTTTACGCGGCGCGGGTCGGCAAGTGCTTTTTCGGTGTCGATGGCCTTGACCTGCTTATCGCCGATGCCTGCTTTGCGGTTGACCGTATCCACATAGTCGATACGGAACGGCAGAACGTTGTAATCGTTGATAGCGTCAACAATCGTATAGGTATGCAGCGGCAAGACTTTCTTGCCGTTGGCATCAGGCTCACCGCCAAACGCCTGCGGAGTGGTTTTCAGCGTAGGTTTGCCGCGCGTACTGGCGTTGGCCGCAAAAATCGGCGTGCCTGTAAAGCCAAACAGGTGATAGTTCTTAAAATATTTTGTGATGTCCTCGTGCATATCGCCAAACTGGCTGCGATGGCACTCATCAAAAATCAAGACAACATGCTTTTGGAAAATCTCATGTCCTTTATTGCAGGCAACAAACAACGCCAGCTTTTGAATCGTTGTAATGATGATTTTATAAGTATGTGGGTTGCCTTTGGCATCCCGGTCTTCCAGCTGGCGTTGCAGCACCTGCGTGGAGGTGTTGCCGTTGGCCGCGCCTTTTTCAAAGCGGTCATATTCTTTCATGGTCTGGTAGTCCAAATCCTTGCGGTCTACCACAAACAGAACCTTATCAATATAGGGTAGATTGGACGCCAGCTGCGCCGTTTTGAAGGAGGTCAGCGTTTTGCCACTGCCCGTGGTATGCCAGATGTACCCGCCTGCGGCCAGCGTTCCCGTCTGCTTGTAATTGGTCGATACTTCAATACGGGATAAAATACGCTCGGTGGCCGCAATCTGGTACGGACGCATCACAAGCAGCAGGTCTTCGGACGTAAAGACGCAATACTTCGTCAGGATGTTCAGCAGCGTATGGCGGGCAAAGAACGTGCGGGTAAAGTCCACCAAATCGGGAATGACGCGATTTTTCCCATCAGCCCAAAAGGACGTAAATTCAAAGCTGTTGCTTGTCTTTTTGCCGCTCTTCCGGGTCGTTCCGGCGCTCTCTTTAATATGGCTGTCGCGGGTCGTGTTGGAGTAGTATTTTGTATTCGTGCCGTTGGAGATAACGAAAATCTGTACATACTCATACAGGCCGCTGCCAGCCCAAAAGCTATCCCGCTGATAGCGGTTGATTTGATTGAACGCCTCTTTGATGGGCACACCGCGCCGCTTCAATTCCACATGAACCAGCGGCAGACCGTTTACCAGAATTGTGACATCATAGCGGTTATCATAGTTGCCGCCGTTCTCCACATACTGGTTAATGACCTGCAAGCGGTTGTTGTGGATGTTCTTTTTATCCAGCAGTGTAATGTTGACCGTAGAGCCGTCCTCACGGGTCAAGTTCTGAATGTTGTCCTCTTGGATGCGGCGGGTCTTTTCTTGATGCCATCGTTCGCGTTGGCGATTTTATCCTTAAAAAAGAAGTCCCATTCTTTATCCGTGAAAGTATAGTTGTTCAGCAGTTCCAACTGGCGGCGCAGGTTTGCCACAAGGTCAGCGTTATCATGGATAGGGAGGTAGACATAGCCCTGCTCCTCCAGCATCTTGATAAATGCCTGCTCCAGCGCAGCCTCGCTCTGGTAGGCATCAGAACGCTTGCTTTGCGGTTCGTATTCTGTTACAACGGTACTTTCGTTGCTGGCAGCAACTACATTGTAAGTGCTCATGCACCCAACTCCTTAAATGTTAAGAGCTTATCCCGATAGTATTCGTATTGCTTTTGCCGTGCTTCGATTTCGGCAGGCAGACCCTTGGTGAGGTCGTTGCAGAGGGTGTCGAAGTGTTTCAACACCGAAACTATTTCATTTTGCTTTTTAAGTGTAGGTACAGTTATACGCACATTGAGCAAGTCTGCAACTTTCAAATGCGGCACAGACCCCTTTGAAATTTTAGGCTCAAATTGATTTTTTGCATCTGCACTATATAGCATATACATCAAAAATTCCGGCATTACGATAGTTTCATCTGCTTTAATCGCATAAAGTGTTTCGCTGATGCCCCAGTCATTTTGATATTCATGCACTATTGCCATCCGTCCTACTGTGCCGGTTCCTGTACTCGCAAAGAGCAGCAATCCCGGCTGTAACGCTGCACGCCTGTTTATCAGTTGCAGCGCTTCTTCTGTAATACGGTCTGTTCTTTCAGAAATATTGACGCTATTGTTATAGATGTCTTTTCCTGTAATGTAGGGAATTGTACCTCCTACATTCAACTTGAAATTCTGTCGCGGGTTCAGGCCAGTTTTCAGGCTATAAATAATATCGCTAACAGGCAGTTTTACATATCCAAACACATACTGCAAGATCTTAATGATGCTCTGTCTGTCTGTCTGTCTGTCTGTCTGTCTGTCTGTCTGTCTGTCTGTCTGTCTGTCTGTCTGTCTGTCTGTCTGTCTGTCAAGATTATGTCGTCAGCCGCAGCAAACGTCAAGAGCATATCCCGATAATATTCATACTGTTTTTTTCGGGCTTCAATTTCCGCAGGAAGACCAATGTTCAGGTCAGAACAGATTGCATCAAAGTTATCCAGCACTTTTGCAATTCGGTCTTGGATTTCCTTTTCCGGCACTGGAATTTTAACTTTTTCCAGCTTTGCAACAGAAAGTCCCGGTTGCGCTCCTGCGGTCTTATACTGGTTAAGATTTGCATGAACCAGCGCATGATATAAGAATCTGCTATTGAAAAATCCTTTATCTGATACAACAACAGCGTGTTCGGTAGCGTAATAGGAACCTGTTGCATAGCAAACATTTCCGCATAACGCACCTTGCCGCCCAACTAAAGGTTTATCTCCTTGCTGGTTAGCTGTTTTTACATATCCACGAAGCCCATTCCCGCCATAACACGGAACAGAATATTCCTTAGTTTGTACAGGGGATATTTCAATCGCCGGAATTGCTTTGCCCGCTTGTAAGCCACAAACCTCTCCCAGCGTTCTCCACTTTGTCTCAAATGTTCCCTCCCTGTGGACACCAAAAGTCAAAAGTGTATCGCGGTAATATTCATACTGCTTTTTGCGTGCTGTAAGCTCCGCTGTAAGCTCCGCTGTAAGCTCCGCTGTAAGCTCCGCTGTAAGCTCCGTGAAATTGTCCAGTACCCGGACAATTTCACGTTGGATAGGCAACGGTGGCACAGACACAAAATATTGCATTACTGCGTCTTTATTTCCGCGTGGCATTTTCGCCCCTTTTGAGTTTTGAATATCATACAAGAAGAAATCTTCTGAACTCAAAACATAGTACAAATACTTCGGCAACACCTGTTCTGTATCCACTATGTGTATTGCCAGAACATCACCATTTGTGCCGCCATCATACATTGCCAACCACACTTTCCTTAAATAAGGACGAATATTTCCTATTAAAATGTCATCTTTAAAAAATTGAATGACGGAGCCTTCTTTGGGGGTTGATGCCGCAACTGTCTTTCCCATCTTATTGGGCAACAAATTCTCTACGCCAACGTAAGTGTTTTCATTAACATTTTGTGCAGGTATTCGATTTTTTTCATAATATGCTAACTCTGTCAACGGTTTCTTTTCAACCCCATTAGGACACAATTCTAGCACCAATGTATTTATCCCCGATTTCATTTCTTTGCGTCCTTTCCTAACAAAGCTTTTACTATACCTACAGAAGTAAATGATTGCGTATTCTTCTTTTTCTCGCAACCAACAAATTTCATTCTTGAAATTCCTTTTTCGTATAGCACAATATTATAGTCTGAGCATTCTATACCAATTGTTTCCATCGGAAGATAACAAGAGCTGTACCGAATTCCTTCCGAAGATTTCTTTTCAAAAGTCTCACAGAGCAAATTTGTTAGTTTGTAATAGTTCCCTTTCTGATTAAGCACTCCGAATTTAAACGGAAGTTTTATATCATCATATATGTGCAATTCGTCAACCGTCAATTTTCCGTAGTATTCATCTAAAAAAGAAAATAGTTCTGCATTTTTGTCGTTCCTTGCTGGTGCTATGAGAAACGCATTTAATACCATTCCTATAAGATTATGCAGTTGATTGTTTCTATCCATCTGCAAAAAGCCCGCCAATGTAATGTCATCCACGCATTCATATGTCGCCAGCATATAGGGCGCACCTTTTTCTATATGCGTCTCTAACAAGCAAACCATTTCTGTACTTCCTAAGTACAATGCACATTGCCCTTGCTCATTTGCTCGGTTCTTCGGTCTTGACGGCGGAGGTTCCCACTGTTTCGCATCTGAATAATCCACCTTTTCATCGTATGTGCGAATCCGATAGAACCTTTCACCTTTGCGTATTATGTCCACCCCATAATCAAAAGGCACTCCCAACTTGCTCAAAAAAGTATAGTCCGATACCCATTCCAGAATATTGCTTGCAGCTTTGAACACTTCATATTTTGCCACATTTATCGCCGCTGGATAGTGTGAATTTAAGTCGACATTCAAGTTACAAATTGCTGCTTCTTTAGATGTCAAATTGTCCATAGTCTTCACACCCTCCTAATTGTATTATCTTCATTCTGCAAAACCAATGCGGAGTGGTTGTTGTATTTTTTACATTAACCACTTTTCCTTGGCTTTCAAATGGTTGTTCTACCCATTACTCGGCCTCAATCTCCGCAATAATCTTATCAATCTCGTCACGCAGCACCTGTTCCCGCGCCACAATGCGTTTGATTTCTGCGTTCAGCTCGGTAATGTTGATAACCTCGCGGGTGTCCTCCTGCTCCACATAGGTGGATACAGACAGGTTATAATCCTGCGTTGCAATCTCGTCATTGGGCACAAGGCGGCAGAAATAGTCCTTATCCTCGCGGTCAACAAACGAGGCCACGATTTTTGCAATGTTATCCCCGGTCAACTTGTTGTTGTTCGTGACCTTGACAAATTCTTTCGAGGCATCAATAAATAACGTCTTGTTCTCGGCCTTGCTCTTCTTCAGCACCATAATACAGGTTGCAATACTTGTGCCAAAGAACAGGTTGCCGGGCAGTTGGATAATGCAGTCGATAAAGTAGTTATCAATTCGATACTGGCGAATCTTCTTTTCCGAGACGCCGAGATACATAATACAGGGGAAGAAGACGCTAGCAGC
>ENA-OQKF01000707-OQKF01000707.1-human-gut-metagenome-genome-assembly--contig:-NODE-707-length-18225-cov-3.552326_pt1 | contig 18225 bp, 14 predicted proteins | sample MGYA00242617_ERZ504784 | MGnify/ENA primary metagenome ERZ504784 (study PRJEB26092, sample SAMD00036364) | human gut metagenome | host: Homo sapiens | study: EMG produced TPA metagenomics assembly of... | reverse complement strand
TGGCTATACGGTGCTTAACCGTTCCTGGCGGTGGAAATCAGCAGCGATGACATGAACCATCAACGGGGTTGTTCAGAACCTTCCAGGTACATATCTGCCGCGTGGCCGGCAAATTCCGGACGCACGTCAACAACAGACGCGTGCGTTGAACCGGAGTCAAACCACACGTCCAGGGTATCAGGCACTTTCTCGTAGTTGTCTGCATCAGCGCCCAGGATGTCGCGGGAATCGAGATCCCACCATGCCTGAATGCCGTCAACTTCAACACGCTTCGCGACTTCTTCCATCAGCGCCAGGGTGTTCGGGTGCAGTTCCTGTGTCTCTTTGTGCACGAACAGAGACATTGGTACGCCCCAGGTACGCTGACGGGAGATACACCAGTCAGGACGGTTAGCGACCATGGATTCGATACGCGCCTGACCCCAGTCCGGGATCCACTGCACGCCTTTGATCTCTTTCAGGGACTGCTCGCGCAGGCCTTTCTGATCCATGCTGATGAACCACTGTGGGGTCGCACGGAAGATGATCGGTGATTTGTGACGCCAGCAGCACGGATAGCTGTGCTGCATTTTCTCAACGTGCAGCAGCGCGCCGCTGGTGCGCAGCATGTCAACGATGATGTCGTTCGCTTTGAAGACGTTGATACCATCCAGCGCCGGGTAGGTACCAGGCAGGTAAGAGCCGTCAGGACCCACCGGGTTAGCGATTTCAAGACCGTATTTCAGGCTGATGCTGTAGTCGTCAGGACCGTGGCCACCGGCGGTATGTACCGCACCGGTACCCGCATCCAGCGTCACGTGATCGCCCAGAATCGCCGGCACATCGAAGTCCAGGAACGGGTGTTTGAAGCGCATCAGCTCCAGCGCGTCACCTTTCACGGTGCCCAGCACGGTGTAGTCGGCGATGTTCGCGCGTTTCAGCACGCTTTCGACCAGATCTTTCGCCAGGATCAGCGCCTGACCGTCAACCTGCACCAGCGCGTACTCGAACTCACCGGACAGGGAGATCGCGCGGTTTGCTGGCAGTGTCCACGGGGTGGTGGTCCAGATAACCAGCGAGATGGTGCCCTTGACAGAGGTCACGCCAAATTTGGCTTTCACCGCCTCCTGATCGACCGCGTGGAAGGCCACGTCGATAGACGGAGAGGTTTTGTCGTAATACTCCACTTCCGCTTCTGCCAGCGCAGAACGGCAGTCCACGCACCAGTGCACCGGCTTCGCGCCTTTGTGAAGATGGCCGTTACCGATGATTTTACCCAGCGCACGGATGATGTTGGCTTCGGTTTTGAAGTCCATGGTCAGGTACGGACGTGACCAGTCACCCAGCACGCCCAGGCGGATAAAGTCCTGACGCTGACCGTCAACCTGCGTGGCCGCGTATTCGCGACATTTTGCGCGGAATTCTGCCGCGGTGAACTTCTCACCCGGCTTACCAAACTCTTGCTCAACTTTCAGTTCGATTGGCAGACCATGGCAGTCCCAGCCCGGAACGTAAGGCGAGTCATATCCCGCGAGGCCTTTGGACTTCACGATAATGTCTTTCAGAATCTTGTTTACAGAGTGACCAATATGAATGCTGCCATTCGCATATGGAGGGCCATCATGCAGAATGAAGGTTTTTTTGCCTTTTTTGGCTGCACGGATGATGCCGTACAGGTCATCATCGGTCCAACGCGCCAGCATTCCCGGTTCGCGCTTGGCGAGATCGCCGCGCATCGGGAACCCTGTTTCCGGCAAATTCAGGGTTGATTTATAGTCACTCATCAGATTCTCGGTTCCGTATTTTTCACGTAGGCATTTAAGCCGGGTTTACTCGCCCAAAAAACTCGCGGGCCGTTAATTCATCTCGCGCGATTTGCGCCTTTAGTTCATCCAGCGAAGCAAATCGCTGCTCATTGCGTATTTTTTTACGCAGTATCACATCTATATGGCGACCATAAAGGTCCATTACAACGTCCAGCAGGTGCACTTCTAATTGTTGACGGACACCGGCCACTGTAGGACGTGTGCCAATATTGGCGACACCGAAATACGGTTTATCGCCCAGACCAGCCACTTCCACCGCATATACCCCTTTAACCGGGGAGACCTGACGACGTAGCGGTATATTCGCCGTCGGGAAACCTATGGTGCGGCCCAGCGCATCGCCATGGACCACACGGCCTGAAATGCTAAACGGATGTCCCAGCAGCGTTTCCGCCGTATCCAGTTCATCGTTGGCCAGCGCCTGACGCACCGCAGTGCTGCTAACCCGGACGCCGCCTTCGCAAAAGGTCATTGCGCTGGTGACATCAAAGCCGTACTCGAGGCCAGCCTTCTGTAATAGCAAGAAATCGCCCTGACGACCAGCGCCAAAGCGGAAATCATCCCCCACGGCCAGAAACTGCCCGCCAAGGCGCCTGACCAGCCGGTCGCTGACGAAATTTTGTGCTGTGAGCGCGGCAAAGCGGCGATCGAAACGCACGCACAATACGTAGTCCACCCCTGACTCTGCCAGGTAGCGCAACTTCTCGCGCAGGCGAGTGAGGCGAGCCGGTGATTTATCGCCGGCAAACAGCTCCAGCGGCTGCGGCTCAAAAATCATCACTACAACGGGCAGGCCACGCGCCTCCCCTTCTTTACGCAATCCCTGCAGCAGCGCCTGATGACCACGATGCACGCCGTCGAAATTACCAATGGTCAGCACGCACCCGTGCGGTGCTCTGCTGAGATTATGTATGCCGCGTATCAGCTTCATGTCTGGCTCAAAACAGTGAAAATCGCCAAAGTATACCTTGTACAGCGGTTAAGGTTAACCGGCGATTGTTCGCGCAAAACAGAAAGCCGTAATGATTTCATCAGGCTGACCTTTCACAGCAAAAAAATCTGCCCGTGAACTGCGTTTTTTGTGCCGAAAAGCTGTATTCACGAGCGACAAGCTGGTAGAATCCTGCGCCATCACTACGTAACGTAGCGTCGCCAATCAACGGCGCTTATTTGCACAAATCCATTGACAAAAGAAGGTATAGAGGGCATATTCCTCGGCCTTTGAATTGTCCACATAGATCATATTTGGGAGTTGGACCTTGGCTAATATCAAATCAGCTAAGAAACGTGCTATCCAGTCTGAAAAGGCTCGTAAGCACAATGCAAGCCGTCGCTCTATGATGCGTACTTTCATCAAGAAAGTATACGCAGCTATCGAAGCTGGCGACAAAGCTGCTGCGCAGAACGCATTTAATGAAATGCAACCAATCGTGGATCGTCAGGCTGCTAAAGGTCTGATCCACAAAAACAAAGCAGCGCGTCATAAAGCAAACCTGACCGCGCAGATCAACAAACTGGCTTAATCGCCACTTGTTGTTGCTTGTTTTAAAAGAACCCGCTTAACGCGGGTTTTTTTATATCTTCAGATTGCCGGTGGCGTAAACAGCGCCGAGTAGTCGCGGTTACAGATGCGCTGTACCGCTGGGTGTTGAATCATCCTTTCTGCAAATATCGCGTGATACTCCTCCATCACGTTATCGACCCGGCCAATCTCCGTAATCTTGTTATCTGAATAGAGATCGTGCACGTACAGCGTCGGTGCAACGAAGATGGCGTTATGCGCCTCACCAAAGGCTTTCATTAGCGCCGCATCGTCAAACTCGCCGAGGATCTCCACCTTCAGTCCCTGAGAGTTAAACCAGTTCAGCAGTTTGCGCCCAAGCATGGAGCGCCGGCCTGGCACCAGCAAACGACGCTCCTCCAGACAGGCAGGAAACGGTTTTTCCGGCGGCGGGTTAATGCACCAGAAGCTAACCCCGCATTCGCCAATCTTCACCGAGAACAGCCCTTCCTGCTGCGTAGAGTCGATCGGGCAGTCCGAGATAATCATATCCAGCTTATGCTGGCTCAGCTGCTCCAGCAGCATCTCGTGCGTGGACTCAAAACAGCGCAGGTGGATTTGCTCATCTTCGACCACCGCCGCATCCAGCACGCCGCTGACCAGCCGTTTTGACAACGCATCCGCCACGCCGACGTCAAAGAGCAGGTTTGACTCTTTGCGGTAGTTAACGATATCCAGCATCTCCTGGCTTAAGGTGAACATCTTATCCGCGTAGCGGAAAACCAGTTCGCCCAGCTCACTTGGCTCAATCCCACGGCCCTTGCGCTTAAAGAGCTTGCCCTGCAGCCGCTCTTCCAGCGCTTTGATTTGCCCGGTGATGGTCTGCGGCGTCAGGTAGAGCGCCTCTGCCGCCCCCACGACCGAGCCCTGCTTATAGACGTGCCAGAAGTAGTAAAGGTGGTTGTAATTCAAATGAGACATCGTGTCTTCGCTCCCTGATCGTATAGCGGGAGAAGGTGTTCTTCTCCCGGTTTCCTGTTATGCCTGAACGACCGGTCCGGACAGTTTGACCTTCAATAAGGTATAGCCAGTGACTGCGGCCAGTAACGATCCGATAAGGATGCCCAGCTTCGCCCAGACGATAAGCTCAGGCGCATGGGCACCAAAAGCCAGCGTTGAGATAAAGATCGACATGGTAAACCCAATGCCGCACAGCACGCCCACCGCCATGATCTGCTTAAACGTGGTACCGTGCGGCAGTGACGCCAGCTTCAGCTTCAGCGCCAGCCAGCAGAACAGGCTAAAACCCAGCTGCTTACCAATAAACAGTCCGGCAATAATGCCCAGCGGCAACATTGAGGTCAGTCCCTCAAGGGTTACCCCTTCCAGCGAAACGCCTGCATTAGCGAAAGCAAACAGCGGCAGGATCATAAAGGCGACCCACGGGTGCAGCACATGCTCCAGCTGTTTGGCAGGCGATTTCCCCTCCTGCGGCTTAAGCGGAACGAAGAAGCCGACGATGACCCCGGCGAGCGTAGCGTGCACGCCTGATTTCAGTACCGCGGTCCACAGCACCATCCCCACCAGCCCGTAGATCCCGATGCGGCGCACGTTGCAAATGTTCAACAGCGCCAGTACCGCAATCGCTCCTGCGGCAACGCTCAACGACAGGATCGACAGGTCGCTGGTGTAGAACAGCGCAATAATGACAATCGCGCCCAGGTCATCAATGATCGCCAGCGCCATCAGGAAGATTTTCAGTGCCACCGGCACGCGGCTTCCCAGCAAGGCCAGCACACCCAGGGCAAACGCGATATCCGTTGCTGCCGGAATGGCCCAGCCATGACGCGATACCGGATCCTGCCAGGTGAACGCCAGGAAGAGCAACGCCGGAATGACCATCCCCCCGAATGCGGCAATCACCGGGAACGCGGCACGCTGACGGCTGGCAAGCGAGCCCAGGACCAGCTCACGCTTAACCTCCAGCCCTACCAGCAGGAAAAACACGGCCATCAGTGCATCGTTGATCCACAGCAGCATGTTCTTGTTAATTTCCAGCGCCCCGACTTTCAGCTCAACGGGAGTTTCCAGAAACGCGTGGTAAAAGTCGCGTGTGAAACCCATATTGGCCAGCGCCATCGCGGCCGCAGCGGCAATAATCAGGATGATGCCGCCTGATGCTTCACTGCTAAAAAAACGGTGTATTAATTTCACGAAGGCTCTCTCTTACAGCAATACTTCGGTAAAACCATAATACCAGGCCAAACAGCTCGGCAAAAGCAGATTAATGTTGAGTATATATTCAGTTTTACCGAATGATAGCCATGAGGACAGCTACAAAAAGAAAAAGCCCGAAATCGCTTCCGGGCTTTTTGAGATGAACACCAGCTAACGGATCAGCGGGTCAAATCGTCGAAGAATTTTTTGACGCCATCGAAGAAGCTTTTGGAGCGCGGGCTGTTTTTCTCACCCGTCGGGCCGCCAAAACTTTCCTGCAACTCTTTCAGCAGCTGTTTCTGCTTGTCGTTCAGGCCAACCGGAGTTTCAACCACCACGCGGCACAGCAGGTCGCCCTGCGCACCACCGCGAACGGATTTAACACCTTTACCACGCATGCGGAACAGCTTGCCGGTCTGGGTTTCGCCTGGAACCTTCAGATTGACGCGACCATCAAGCGTTGGCACTTCAATTTCGCCACCGAGTGCCGCCATGGCGAAGTTGATGGGCACTTCACAGTACAGGTTGTTGCCTTCACGCTCAAAGATGGCGTGCTGCTTGACCTGAACCTGAACGTACAGATCGCCTGCCGGTGCACCGTGCTCGCCGGCCTCACCTTCACCTGCCAGACGGATACGGTCGCCCGTGTCCACGCCTGCCGGGATTTTAACGGACAGCGTCTTGGTTTTCTCAACGCGACCATGACCGTGGCATTTTGTGCAGGGGTCTTTAATCAGCGTACCGCGACCATGACAGTGCGGACACGCCTGCTGCACGGCGAAGAAGCCCTGACGCATCTGCACCTGACCGGAACCGTGACAGGTTGGACAGGTTTGCGGCTGGGTGCCTGCTTTCGCGCCGCTGCCGTGGCAAACGTCGCACTCTTCCAGCGTCGGAATACGGATCTCTTTGGTGACGCCGCGTACGGCCTCTTCCAGCGTCAGATACATGTTGTAGCGCAGGTCGGCGCCGCGCGCCGCGCGCTGACGGCCACGACCGCCGCCAAAAATGTCGCCGAAAACATCGCCAAAGATATCGCTGAAGTCAGCGCCGCCGCCAAAGCCGCCGCCACCGAATCCACCGCCGCCCATGCCGCCTTGTTCGAAGGCTGCGTGGCCGTACTGGTCATAGGCCGCACGTTTCTGTGCATCGGTCAGGACTTCGTAGGCTTCTTTGATCTCTTTAAATTTGGCTTCAGCCTCTTTGTCACCCTGGTTGCGGTCCGGGTGGAATTTCATGGCCAGGCGCTTATACGCCTTTTTGATTTCACGCTCTTCCGCAGTTTTCGGAACGCCTAAAATCTCGTAATAGTCTTGCTTTGCCATTGGTTTTTTTAAGCCCCTTAACATGCGAGCACGGGCGTGGAGAGTTCTCCTACGCCCGTGCCGATTAATTACCCTGCATCAGGGCGATTATTTTTTGTCTTTCACTTCTTCGAACTCAGCGTCAACAACGTCGTCGTCTTTCGCGTTGTTCTGAGAAGCGTCAGCGCCAGCCTGCTGTTGGGCGTGCTGCTGCTGAGCGATTTCCATCAGCTTCTGAGAAGCCTGAGCCAGCTCCTGCATCTTCGCTTCGATATCCGCTTTATCTTCACCTTTCAGAGACGTTTCCAGCGCGCTCAGTGCAGCTTCGATAGCCGTTTTGTCTTCAGCTGGCAGTTTATCGCCGGCTTCTTCAACCTGCTTACGGGTACTGTGCAGCAGATGGTCGCCCTGGTTGCGGGTCTGAACCAGCTCTTCGAACTTACGGTCAGATTCCGCGTTCGCTTCTGCTTCACGAACCATTTTCTGGATCTCTTCTTCGTTCAGACCGGAAGAGGCCTTAATGGTGATCTTCTGCTCTTTACCGCTGTTTTTGTCTTTCGCGGAAACGTGCAGGATACCGTCAGCATCGATATCGAAGGTTACTTCGATCTGCGGCATACCGCGTGGCGCCGGGTTGATGCCATCCAGGTTGAACTGACCCAGTGACTTGTTATCCGCCGCACGCTTACGCTCACCCTGCAGCACATGGATGGTTACTGCAGACTGGTTGTCTTCAGCAGTAGAGAACACCTGGCTGTGCTTAGTAGGGATAGTGGTGTTTTTGGTGATAAGCGCCGTCATCACACCGCCCATGGTTTCGATACCCAGAGACAGCGGGGTAACGTCCAGCAGCAGAACGTCTTTCACATCACCCGTCAACACACCACCCTGAACGGCAGCACCGATAGCCACTGCTTCGTCCGGGTTAACGTCTTTACGTGGCTCTTTACCAAAGAATTCAGCCACTTTCTTCTGAACCATTGGCATACGGGTCTGGCCACCGACGAGGATAACGTCGTTGATATCAGACACGGACAGGCCAGCATCCTGCAGAGCGACTTTCAGTGGCTCGATGGAACGGTTCACCAGGTCTTCTACCAGGCTTTCCAGTTTCGCACGGGTCACTTTAATGTTCATGTGTTTAGGACCGGTCGCGTCTGCAGTGATATACGGCAGGTTCACGTCGGTCTGCTGAGCGGAAGACAGTTCGATCTTCGCTTTCTCAGCGGCTTCTTTCAGGCGCTGCATTGCCAGCGGGTCGTTACGCAGGTCAATGCCCTGATCTTTCTTAAACTCGTCAACGAGGTAGTTGATCAGACGGGTATCGAAGTCTTCACCACCCAGGTGGGTATCACCGTTGGTTGCCAGAACTTCGAAGGTTTTTTCGCCATCAACTTCGTCGATTTCGATAATAGAGATATCGAAAGTACCACCACCTAGGTCGTAAACCGCGATAGTACGGTTGCCAACTTCTTTATCCAGACCGTAAGCCAGTGCCGCTGCGGTTGGTTCGTTGATGATACGTTTTACTTCCAGACCTGCGATACGGCCAGCATCTTTCGTTGCCTGACGCTGAGCATCGTTGAAGTAAGCAGGAACGGTGATAACAGCTTCAGTTACCGGTTCACCCAGGTAATCTTCTGCGGTTTTCTTCATTTTTTTCAGCACTTCAGCAGAGATCTGCGGTGGTGCCGTTTTGGTGCCTTTCACATCAAGCCATGCATCGCCGTTATCTGCTGCGATGATTTTGTAAGGCATGATAGAAACGTCACGCTGAACTTCTTCGTCCTGGAAGCGGCGGCCAATCAGGCGTTTAATCGCAAACAGGGTATTTTGCGGGTTTGTCACTGCCTGACGTTTAGCCGGCTGACCAACCAGAGTTTCACCATCCTGGGTATAAGCAATGATAGAAGGCGTGGTGCGATCGCCCTCGGCGTTCTCCAGCACGCGTGCGGTAGTGCCATCCATAATCGCTACACAAGAGTTGGTAGTACCCAGGTCGATACCAATAATTTTACCCATCTAAACGTCTCCACTTAAAATTCAGTCAACATGTGGTTGTGTACCTGTAATAAGGGCAGAACGTGCTTTTTCAACTGCCCACAATTGATTTTTTTCAGGTCCACACACTGCGGTTGACTACAAGATGGGGTCGTGCCAGCGTCCATCAAGGGGGAACGGTAAAAAAATTTTTAATTTCACCCTGATGAGATCATAGACGGCATTGATTGCGCCCATTATGATGCCGCGCCCCGTCAGGGAGAACTGACGCGGGTTTAACCATTTCACCATATTAATGATGATTTTTTTGAGGACTTATGGGCAACACTAAGTTGGCTAATCCGGCTCCGCTGGGCCTGATGGGTTTTGGCATGACCACTATCCTGCTGAACCTGCACAACATCGGGATGTTCCCGATGGATGGCATTATCCTGGCGATGGGCATTTTTTACGGCGGTATCGCGCAAATCTTCGCGGGCCTGCTGGAATATAAGAAAGGCAACACCTTCGGCTTAACCGCATTTACCTCTTATGGTTCTTTCTGGCTGACCCTGGTCGCGATCCTGCTGATGCCTAAAATGGGCCTGGCAGACGCGGCAAACGCACATTTCCTGGGCGTTTACCTCGGTCTGTGGGGCGTCTTCACGCTGTTTATGTTCTTCGGCACCCTGAAAAGCAACCGCGCACTGCAGTTTGTTTTCCTGAGCCTGACCGTGCTGTTCGCCCTGCTGGCGATCGGCCACCTCATGGATAACGAAAGCATCGTGCATATTGCCGGCTGGATTGGTCTGGTGTGCGGCGCAAGCGCTATCTACCTGGCAATGGGTGAAGTGCTGAACGAGCAGTTTGACCGCACCATCCTACCGATTGGTGAAAAACACTGATCCATCTGTCGTGTCCGCCTCACGGGCACGACATCCCTGTTTCTGCCGAAGCCAAATGCCTAACACCAGCCCCATCACCGACAGCGCGAGCACATACCAGGCAGGTGCCATCGGGGATACTCCCATCAACACCGTGACCGCAATCGGCGTCAGCCCGCCAAAGATGGCGTAAGAGACGTTATAGGAGAAAGAGATCCCGGTGAAGCGGACCTCTGGCGGAAAAGCTCGCACCATCACATACGGCACTGCACCGACAACCCCCACGCACAGCCCGACCGTTCCGTAGAGCAGGAACAGCTGTTCAGGATGGCTGCCTGCCAGGTGGTAAAACGCCCAGCTCGACACAGCCAGCAGCAGACTGCCGATGATGAAAGTCAGGCCGGCACCGATACGATCAACGGCCAGCCCCGCGGCCAGACAGCCAAAGCAGAGCATAATGGTGGCGATACTGTTTGCCTGCAACGTTACCGCCGGCGCAAAACCGTACTGCTTTTGCAGCCAGACCGGAGACATCAAGATAACGACCACGATGCCCGCCGACAGCAGCCAGGTGAGCAGCATCGACACCACAACCGCGCTCCGGTGGCGCACCACCACGGCTTTTACCGGCAACTCCTGTGCCAGCGCCTTGCGCTGCTGCATCTCAAGGAAAACAGGTGTCTCCTGAAGCCAGCGGCGAAGATACATCGCCACCAGGCCAAACGCCCCGCCGAGCAGGAACGGTACGCGCCATCCCCAGTTGTGAACCGCCTGTTGCGTCATGCTGGTATTCACGATAGTGGCCACCACTGAACCGAGGAGGATACCGACAGTCAGCCCCGCCGTTAAGGTCCCACAGGCGATGCCGATGCGGCGCGCCGGCACATGCTCCGCCACAAACACCCAGGCCCCCGGCACTTCGCCGCCAATCGCTGCGCCCTGAAGAATGCGCATCAGCAACAGCAGCAGCGGAGCAACAATGCCCATTGAGGCGTAAGTGGGCAGCAGACCAATGGCCAGCGTCGGCACGGCCATCAGTAAAATGCTGAGCGTGAACATCTTCTTACGCCCGACCAGGTCACCAAAGTGGGCCATCACAATGCCACCCAGCGGTCGCGCCAGATACCCGGCGGCAAAAATGCCGAAGGTTTGCACCTGGCGCAACCACTCCGGGATATCTGCCGGGAAGAAAAGCGCCCCCACCACGGCGGCGAAGAAGACGAAGATGATAAAGTCGTAAAACTCCAGCGCACCGCCTAAGGCCGCGAGCGTGAGGGTTTTATAGTCCTGTCGATTCAGAAGTCGGGTGTTATGTGACATAGCGAACCATTTGGCTTATGTTGTGGATTTATTTTTACAGCAAACGTAAAGAAAAAATTACTATACCGTAAAACCCTTACCACGCCACCGTCGCTTCAGCTAATGTCACATATTGATTAATTTCAGGAGATTGTCTCGCGGCGGGCGTTTTTCGGACGAAAAGCTGCTACCACTTTCTCATCGGTTTCTAAATACGGGCCGTCAAGTAACTGTATACAATACGGTACACTTGCAAAAATCCCGTGCACGATCACGCTGCCATCTTCCGCTTTCAGTCCTTCAAGCGTCTCTTTGATGGACTTCGGCTGGCCCGGCAAATTCAGAATCAATGCCTGCTTGCGGATTACCCCGACCTGACGGGAGAGGATCGCCGTCGGGACAAAGTGTAGACTGATCTGGCGCATCTGCTCACCGAAGCCAGGCATCTCACGATCGGCAACCGCCAGCGTGGCATCCGGAGTGACGTCCCGGCGCGCAGGCCCGGTGCCTCCCGTGGTCAATACCAGGTGGCAGCTCATCTCATCCACCAGCTCACAGAGTGTCTGTTCGATAATGGGCTGTTCGTCAGGGATCAGGCGGGTCTGGATCTCAAAGGGGGTTGTCAACGCACTGCCCAGCCATTCTTCCAGCGCGGGGATGCCTTTATCCTGATAAACACCGCTGGAGGCGCGGTCAGAAATCGACACTAAGCCGATGCGTAAGGTATTCATATCCATTCCATTCAAAAAAGTACTGATTAAAGGGAATGATACACGCAGAGGGGAAATTCAGACAGAGTACGAAAGAAGTAGCGTGACCGGGGACCCGGTCACGCAGAATGATTACAGCAGGTCGCCGATCATTTTTTCCAGTTTTTCCTGGTCGATAGCAAACTTACGGATACCGTCCGCCAGTTTATCTACAGCCATTGGATCCTGGTTATGCTGCCACAGGAACTCAGATTCAGTGATGCGCTCCGGACGCGCTTTCACTTCACCGGTGTAGGACAGTTTACGCTCGATAGCACCTTCGCTTTCAGCCAGCTCTTTCAGCAGTGCCGGGGCGATGGTCAGGCGGTCACAGCCAGCCAGTTCGATGATTTCACCTACGTTACGGAAGCTTGCGCCCATCACCACAGTCTAATAACCGTGCTGATTGTAGTATTCGTAGATTTCGGTCACGGAAACGACGCCTGGATCTTCAGATGCCGCGTACTCTTTCTTATCCGTGTTGGCTTTGTACCAGTCCAGAATACGGCCAACGAATGGAGAAATCAGGTATACGCCGGCTTCCGCACATGCACGCGCCTGTGCGAAGGAGAACAGCAGCGTCAGGTTACAGTTGATACCGTCTTTTTCCAGCTGTTCAGCTGCACGAATACCCTGCCAGGTTGACGCCAGTTTGATCAGGATGCGGTCATTGCTGATGCCGGCATCGTTGTACATTTTGATCAGACGTTTTGCTTTGGCGATAGACGCTTCGGTGTCGTAGGAGAGACGTGCGTCAACTTCGGTAGAGATACGGCCAGGAACCAGTTTCAGAATTTCCAGACCAATGTTCACGGCCAGTTTATCAGTGGCATCAACAACCTGCTGCGCGCGGTCGTTGCTCTGTGCTTTCGCCCAGGTCACTGCGTCGTCAATCAGTTTGCGATACTCAGGGATCTGTGCGGCGTTAAGGATCAGAGAAGGGTTGGTGGTGGCATCCTGCGGCTGGTACAGCTTCATTGCCGCGATATCTCCGGTGTCAGCTACGACAGTGGTGAACTGACGAAGGGAGGTCAATTTATCCGTCATGATAGTGTTTCTCTTTTAACGTGCCCTGGATAATTCACGCTACCGACAGCATGCCTGCAGCGGAAAAATGACAGGTTTACTTGTTAGGGGGATGTAACCGGTCTGCCCTGATGATAACACGACGGAGGGGTAGCGCAACCGCAGACAGTGCGCTTAGACAGAGTATGATAAACTCAGAATATTAACAGGCTGCTAAGTAACAGCATGTCCAATCAGTGGTAGCGCTTACATATTCATTTTGGCATCAACAAGAGGGACGTTAATGCCTGATTTCCTTTTCTTTATTAATGAAGTCCTTTGGGGTTCGATAATGATATACCTGCTGCTGGGTGCAGGTATTTGGTTTACGCTACGCAGCGGGTTTATCCAGTTTCGTTATATTCGCAAATTTGGCAGAAGTCTGAAAAACAGCGTCACGCCCCAGCCGGGCGGATTAACCTCTTTCCAGGCCCTCTGCACCAGCATTGCCGCACGCCTCGGCAGCGGTAATATGGCGGGGGTGGCACTGGCCACCCGCGCTGGTGGCCCGGGCGCCGTTTTCTGGATGTGGGTCACGGCGCTTATCGGGATGGCCACCTCCTTTGCCGAAAGCGCCCTCGCCCAACTCTACAAAGAAAAAGATAAAAACGGACAGTTTCGCGGCGGCCCGGCCTGGTACATGGCGCGTGGCTTAGGAATGCGCTGGATGGGCGTGCTGTTTTCGCTGTTTTTACTGCTCGCGTACGGTCTGATTTTTAATACCGTTCAGGCGAATTCTGTCGCCCATGCCTTGCGCTATGCCTTTGCGTGTCCGGAGTGGATCACCGGGCTTGTTTTAGCCCTCTGTATCCTGCTGACCATTTCGACCGGCCTAAAAGGTGTCGCCCGCCTGATGCAGTGGCTGGTGCCTGTCATGGCGCTGCTGTGGGTTGCCGCCAGCCTGTTCGTGGCCGCACGGCATATCGAGCAGGTGCCGGAAGTGATTGCAACCATCTTCAAAAGCGCATTTGGCTGGCGCGAGGCGGCATCGGGCGCACTGGGCTATACCTTCAGCCAGGCCCTGATGTCGGGCTTTCAGCGCGGAATGTTCTCCAATGAAGCCGGTATGGGGTCAACCCCCAATGCCGCAGCAGCCGCCGCGTCCTGGCCGCCTCACCCGGCGGCACAAGGCATTGTTCAGATGATTGGCGTTTTTACGGACACCATTATTATCTGTTCCGCCAGCGCCATGATCCTGCTGCTGGCCGGCCCGGTACCTCACTCAGCGGAAACAGCCGGCATACAACTGCTTCAGCAGGCACTGGTGAATCTGACGGGCGGCTGGGGAGCCGGGTTTGTCTCGCTCATCCTGCTGTTATTCGCCTTCAGCTCGATTGTTGTGAATTACCTCTACGCCGAAAATAACCTTATTTTCCTGAAAGTGGACTCCCGCCGTATGATCACGCTACTGCGCCTCGGGGTGATACTGATGGTGTTAGCAGGTTCGCTGCTCAGCATGCCGCTGGTCTGGCAACTGGCGGATGTCTTTATGGCGCTCATGGCCATCACTAACCTGACGGCGATCCTGCTGCTCTCACCCGTGGTTACGCTTATCGCACGGGACTATCTTCGTCAGCGCAAACTGGGCGTACCGCCGGTCTTTGATGCCTCGCGTTATCCCGACATCCAGGCGCAAATTGCGCCCGGCACCTGGGATGATTTGCCACGGCAATAACAGCTATCGATCAATTGAGGGCGATTTTTTGCTAAAGTCGCTCTAAATTTCCTGCAAGGACTGGATATGCTGATTCTGATTTCACCTGCTAAAACGCTCGATTACCAGAGCCCGCTCGCCACCGAGCGCTATACCCAGCCTGAACTGCTGGACTATTCGCAACAGCTGATTCACGTCGCGCGTAAGCTCTCTGCGCCACAAATTGCCTCGCTGATGAGCATCAGCGACAAACTGGCGGATCTTAACGCGACCCGTTTCCACGAGTGGCACCCGGACTTCACGCCGAACAACGCCCGCCAGGCGCTTCTTGCGTTTAAAGGTGATGTGTATACCGGCCTGCAGGCGGAAGATTTTAGCGAAGCCGATTTCGACTTCGCCCAGCAGCATCTGCGCATGTTGTCAGGTCTGTACGGCGTGCTGCGCCCGTTGGACCTGATGCAGCCATATCGTCTGGAGATGGGTATCCGCCTGGAAAACCCTAAAGGCAAGGATCTGTACCATTTCTGGGGCGATATCATCACCGACAAACTGAACGCTGCGCTGCGTGCTCAGGGCGATAATGTGGTGATCAATCTGGCCTCCGATGAATACTACAAATCGGTGAAGCCGAAAAAGCTGGATGCGGAAATTATTAAGCCCGTTTTCCTCGATGAGAAAAACGGCAAGTTCAAGGTCATCAGCTTCTACGCCAAAAAAGCGCGTGGGTTGATGAGCCGCTACATCATTCAGAACCGTCTGACGAAGCCGGAGCAACTGACCGGCTTCAACAGCGAAGGCTACTTCTTCGACGAAGAAGCGTCAGGGAAAGGCGAACTGGTGTTTAAGCGCCACGAGCAGTAAAACAAACCCCGCCAGATGGCGGGGTTTTGCATTAATGGTGTTTCCAGTCCGGGCCAGGACGCGGGTCGTCGTGACGATCGTGATGGTGGTCATCATGATGACGATCGTGATGCTCGTCATGTGGGCGCCAGTGATTATCGCGCCAGTCATAGTGAGCCTTCCACCAGTCATGGTCGCGCCAGCGGCCACCATCCCAGTAGTGACCACGATTATCCTGATCGCCAATCTGCAGTTTTACCGCAGGGACGAGGGTGATTTCAGAGGCCTGAACCGCCATCGGAGCGACCAGCATCATTGAAAGCACCAGCAGAGCAGGTTTCAGTTTAGACATAGGTGACTCCTTATTCATTTACCCGATGTGGGCCGATGTAAGGAGAATACGTGAGGAGGACGGGGGATGTTATTCTCTGCAATCCTAATCGCTAAGTGACCGCATTTATTGGGAATTTCTGCTTTTTTACTGCTATTTTTCTCCTTAATTTCTCCATAAAAAAAGCCGGGTAAGTTTCACCTTACCCGGCCTGCATAGGGTGACAGAACCGTTATCCGCGCGTCATCATCAACTTACGCAGCGCGGCGAAATCCGCGGGCAGTTCATGCGAAAGCAGCGGCAGGTCCGCACGCTCGGCCAGCTCTTTTGGCAGCGGCAGCGTTTCACCCAGAATCACTTCCACGCTCTCTTTGAACTTCGCCGGATGAGCCGTTCCCAGGAACAGGCCATACTCCCCCGGATTCAGCTGATCGCGCAGCGCACGGTAAGCGATCGCCGCATGCGGTTCAGAGGTGTACCCCACCGCTTTCAGCTCACGCAGGGTGGCTTTGGTGGTCTCATCCGTCACCGCGGCGTAACCCAGATCGCCCAGACGCCAGACCTTACGGCGGAACAGCTCTTCCACACGCGGCCAGTTGTTCGGCTGGCTTACGTCCATCGCATTCGAAAGCGTCGCCTGTGTGGCGTTCGGCGCCCATTTACCGTCTTTCAGGAAGCGCGGCACGGTGTCGTTGGCGTTGGTGGCGGCGATAAAGCGTTTTACCGGCAGACCGAGCGATTTCGCCAGCAGGCACGCCGTCAGGTCACCAAAGTTGACGCTTGGTACGGAGACGACCAGCTGATTGCGCGCCTCCTGTGGCAGTTGTGCAACCGCTTCGAAGTAGTAGCAGATCTGCGCCAGCAGACGGCTGATGTTAATGGAGTTCGCCGAGTTCAGACCCAACGCCACTTTCAGCTCTTCATCATCGAAGGCCTGCTTGACCAGCGCCTGACAGGCATCGAAATCGCCGTCAATCGCCACGGTTTCAATGTTGCCCCCGAGCGTACAGAACAGTTTTTCCTGCAGCGGACTGATTTTGCCTTTCGGGTAGAGGATCACCACGCGAACGTTCTTCAGACCATAGAACGCATGAGCAACGGCCGCACCGGTATCGCCGGAGGTCGCCGTCAGAATCGTTACCGGTTTGTCGCCGCTGATGTGGGTCAGCATCTGCGCCATAAAGCGGCCACCGAAGTCTTTAAATGCCAGGGTTGGACCGTGGAACAGCTCAAGGCAGCCGACATCCGGCTCAACCTGCTTAACCGGTGCCGGGAAAGCGAACGCTGCACGCACGCGCTCTTCCAGCAGCTCCTGCGGGATTTCATCGCCGATAAACGCAGAGAGAATTTTAGTGCTGCGGGTGACAAAGTCCTGCTTCAGCAGTTCATCAATGTCGGTCAGCTGAAATTCCGGCAGGTCATGGGGGAAGAACAGCCCCTGATTTTTGCCCAGTCCCTGAGTCACTGCCTGCGCGAAGCTGACCTGCTCGTTATGATCTTTAAGGTTGTAGAGTTTCATTCGTTATCCCAGTACTCGTGCGCCAGCCGTGTCCAGACGGCAAATATGAACAAAGCCTTCCTGATTTTGCAGGTAGTGTTTAGAGAGCCAGTCCGCCACGCGCTGCGCCGTGTCTGGCTTATCGCACAGGGCGAACAGCGTCGGGCCGGAGCCGGAGATACCGCACGCCAGTGCGCCGGTATCCATTGACGCCTGTCGCGCCTCGTTAAAGCCAGGCAGCAGCTTAGTGCGGTACGGCTCGGCGATAACGTCTTTCATTAATTTTGCTGCCAGCTGCGGCTGACGGGTGTAGCGGGCGTGAAGAAAGCCCGCCAGATGACGCCCGTGGGCGATGCAGTCCTGGCGACGATACTGCGCGGGCAGGATCGCACGCGCTTCCGCTGTTGATACCTTGATACCCGGATAGGCCAGCACCCACAGCCACTCATCAAACCCTGGCACCTGCTGGCTGATGATGCCATTTTCTTCAATCATCAGCTGCATACCGCCGAGGAAGCAGGGGGCGACGTTGTCATAATGAATGCTGCCGGAGATGCGCCCTTCCAGCTCGCCCATTAACCCGAGCAGACGGTTATTATTCAGTGGCTTGCCGCAGTGCTCATTCATGGCCACCAGTCCGGCGACCACGGAGCAGGCGCTGGAACCCAGACCAGAGCCAATCGGCATACTTTTTTCCAGCGTCATGGCGACCGGCACATTTTTGCCGATCTCCTGACAGAACCGCTCCCAGCACTGATAAACGATATTCTCGCGCGGGTCTGTCGGCAGTTTGCTGGCGAAGCGGCCCACGTTATTCAGGCTGAAGCTGTCTGCCGCTTCCACCGTCACCGTATCGCCCAGCAGCGAACCGTCCATCGGCGTCACCGCCGCACCCAGCACATCAAATCCGACGCTCATATTCGCGCTGGAAGCCGGGGCATAAACTTTGACCATGTTCAACTCCTAACTTCCATGACAGGGTACGCAGCAGATCGGCAAAGACACCCGCCGCCGTAACGTCGTTCCCTGCGCCATAGCCGCGCAGCACCAGCGCCAGTGTCTGATCATAGTGCCTGTACAACGCGAGGGCGTTTTCGC
>ENA-OQKF01000705-OQKF01000705.1-human-gut-metagenome-genome-assembly--contig:-NODE-705-length-18228-cov-2.852218_pt1 | contig 18228 bp, 10 predicted proteins | sample MGYA00242617_ERZ504784 | MGnify/ENA primary metagenome ERZ504784 (study PRJEB26092, sample SAMD00036364) | human gut metagenome | host: Homo sapiens | study: EMG produced TPA metagenomics assembly of... | reverse complement strand
CTGTAACCGCCACAAACGATTATTTACTGAATAAGTGGAAAGACGCGTATTATGGAGCACAACGTTGCAACTTAGCGCTCAATGTGATGAAAGAAGCGGCAGATATGGACGAGACGACCAAGGCCAACCGGACCGCGGAGCTGAAATTCTTACGTGCCCTATTCATGTTCGAAGGGGTAAAGATTTTCGGACCGACCGGCATGCCCTATATCGATGAGACGATCGCCGCTGAAGAAAACGATCCGAAAGTTCATAACGGTACGGATATCTATCCTAATATTTTAGCAGACGTAGAAGCGGCCATTGAAGGATTGCCCGAAAAACAGACCGAAGTGGCACGTCCTACGAAAACAGCGGCAAAAGCGTTAAAGGCTAAAATACTGATGCAGCAAGGTGATATGGCAGCCGCCAAACCCATCTTGGCCGATATTATCGCAAACGGATTAAGTCCTAAAGGAGAGAGATTGGCCTTACAAGATGATCTGGACGCAAATTTTAACGCAACTACCGAAAATGGGAAAGAGTCTATCTTTGAGGTACAATTCTCTGTCGGAGCCAATAATAACGGGAATTACGGATTTTTACTGAATTATCCTCATAACACAGGCCCCGGTGGATGTTGCGGATTTTATCAACCCTCTTACGAATTGGTAAACTCATTCCAAGTAGACGAAAATGGGCTTCCTTATCTTGAGGGAGAGTACAGAAATAAAAAATCCGTGACAGAACGTGTTACCGATTATGATTACATCTCTAAGAATGATAAGACGATCGCCGTAGACCCTCGTCTAGATTTCGCCGTAGGACGTATGGAGATTCCTTATAAAGATTGGGGATTGCCCGCTAATGATTGGGTACGAAATGTAAGCAGCGGTGGGGTATTCCTACCCAAAAAGCATGTCTATAGCAAAGCGGAACAGGATGCCGGATTAGCTGGCTCCACCTATTCATCCGGCTGGGCTCCCGGTTCTGCCATGAATTTACAATATCTATGCCTACGTGATTGTAAATTGTTATATGCGGAATGCCTAGCGAACGACGGAGAATTAAGTGCCGCCATGCAGCAAGTAAACGAAATCCGTGAACGTGCAGCCAAACCGGACAATATCATGTATTTGGAAGACGGAACGCCTGCCGCCAATTATTTGGTGAAACCTTATCCATCCAGTCACGCCGCATTCAGCAACAAGGAAACTTGTATCAAGGCGATTCATATGGAACGTAAGCTGGAACTTGCGATGGAAGGACAACGATTTTTCGATCTGGTTCGTTGGGGAGGTGATTATATGAACAAGGAATTGACGGCATATATAAATTATGAGAAGCAATACCTAACTAAATTCTATGGTGTATCCGCTCCAACCGCTTCTAAGACGATGTTCCCGATTCCCGAGACAGAGATCCAGACCGCAGGAAACGATGAGAACGGCCAAGCTTATCTGGTACAAAATGATGCTTGGAAATAGTCCAATCTCATCCTTCTTATAAACAGAAAGGCGGGCTTCCCGAAAGAAAGTCCGCCTTCACGATTCTTTGTATCTACATTAAATAGAACGTCCCTTGAACACATTCGACTCGCTCGAAGGATAGAGATTTCCCGTAAAGGATATACGGTTGCTATTAAAGTTAGGTGATACCGTGGCAGTACATTTATTCGTACCTTTCGCCATACGGAACGTAACCCTAGCGGATACCGCTACACCCTGCACATTCATCTCGTACATAACGTTTCCTTTTTTGTCAGTCTTCATCTGTACACCGGAAGTTGTTCCATCAACCGTTATACCTCCTATTCCGTTAGGACCGGCCGCCGGAGTATTAAACGCTAACTGAATGGTAGCCTTCTCACCCTTCACCGAAACGAAGTTCGTGTTCGGAGTAACATAAACAAAACTACCGCGCTTAAACTCTATACGATCCGCTTCCAATACGAAATCCTTATTCTTCAAAGCTTGCACCGCTTGTTCAAACAATGCGTTAGCCTCGGCTTCCTCCGCAGCTTTCTTCGCTGCCTTCTCTGCTTTCTTTGCTTCTTTCTCAGCCTGCTTCGCAGCTTTCTCCGCTGACTTGTCCTGCTGTGCCATCATCGACCCTGCACCAAATAATAAAACGGCGAGCAATAATACAATCTTCTTCATATTAACTCATTTTTAAAGGTTTGTCTATAAAAGTACTTTTATACATACAATAAAAATACAATTAACATCGACATAAGTTCATCTTTAACCCTTATTTTTCACGTTTTTAACATGATACCATAAAAAGCCCCATGCGGTTACCGCCGCAATGAAATCGGAGAAAGGTTGCGCTAGCCAAACGCCATCCAATCCCCAGATCGGAGGAAATAGCAGGATAGCCGGTATCAGGAATAAAACCTGCCGACTTAGACTCAGAAACATCGCTTTCCATGCGACACCGATACTTTGAAAAAACTGGCTGATCGTAATCTGGGAACCGACAACGAAAAAGACCAGCATCGTCAGACGTAATCCATTGTCCGTAATCGACACCAATTCGGCATCCGTCGAGAATACGCTAACGATCAGTCTAGGGAATAATAAACTGACGATACATCCTACCCCTGTAATCAAGGTCGATACTATAATAGACAACCGCAAGGTAGCCAATACCCGGTCATGATGACCAGCGCCATGATTAAACCCGACAATCGGTTGCATCCCTTGGGCGATACCGATAATCAACATAACCAGCAGCATGGCGATACTGGAAATAATACCGCTGGCACCAATCGCCAAATCGCCCCCATTCTCTTTCAACGCATGGTTCATGATCACCACAACCACCCTGCCCCCCCGCTGCATGGACAATGGAGACATGCCGATCGTAAATATATTCCAAATAATGGGACCTTTCAACCGGAAATATTTCGTATGGAAACGTACAATACTATCCTTGCTGATAAAATGACTCATCACGAACGCGGCACCGGCGGCCATGGAGATCACCGTAGCGATAGCGGCACCCTGTATCCCCACATCCAGCCTGAAGATAAAGATCGGGTCTAGGATCACGTTCAATACGGCACCGATCATCATCGTGAACATCGCCTTTTTCGGATATCCAGAAGCACGCATCACGGCATTAAAGCTAAAGCTTAATGTAGCCAGCAAATTACCCGGGATAGCGATATATAAATAGTCTTTCGCATAAGGTATCGTCTGCTCACTTCCTCCGAACCACATTAACAAATCATCCAAGAAAATCATACTGGGGATAATCGTCAAGGCTCCGATAATGAATGTCAAAGTGAAAGCGTTTCCTAATACGTTATCTGCCAGATCATTCGCCTTACGGCCTAGATGAATGGAGACCCTTGTAGCGGCTCCCGCACCGATCAACATTCCAAATGCCTGCATAAAGAGTAGTATCGGGAAAGTCAAAGTCAATCCGGAGATAGCTAGCGCACCCACTCCTTGTCCGATAAATATACGATCTACGATATTATAAAGAGCATTAACCATGGTCCCGATAACGGCGGGAATCGCATAATGTACCAACAAACGGCCTATATTCTCATTTTCCAGCCGCCATGTAATCTCATTTGACATATATAACTTATGATTTATGAATTATGATTGAGATCATCTCCGACACACTTCCTACGATTCTCGTGCCCTCTTCCGCAGGGAACTGAATACGCAGGCTATCCGGTGCATTACAATAAACACTTATATAATCCTCGCTAACCGACGAGGGCTTAAAGCCATTCCGGATCAAGGCATTCCCAACCCAATAAGAAGTCATAAAATCCCCCGCAACCCCAATAAGCTTTGTTGGAGCTGCCGTATTCAATTTCCCGGTATTCGGATCAAACACGATTCCTTCCTTACTGAAGAACGTCTCAAACGCTCCTCCCATAATCAGGTCTTCCGGCGTTCCGCAAGCCATCGGACGTTTTTTCTCTTGCAGCCACAGGCAATCCCCCAGCTGGATCGCCAAATCAAGATCATGCGTCGATAGCAGAATCGCTTTTTGTTGCTCTACCGCTAAAGTATGTAACAAGACCATAGTCTCTATCCGACTTGTCACATCTAAAAAGGCCGTCGGCTCATCCAACAATATGATGGGGCATTGCTGTGCCAGCGCTTTGGCGATCATGGCTTTCTGACGCTCGCCATCACTAAGTTCCGACACATAATTATAAGCCTTATGAGCGATACCGGCGGCAGCAAGCGATTCCTCGATAATCCTGCGATCTTCCTGCCTTAATTGTCCGAAAAAGCCGGTATAGGGATGTCTTCCTAAAGAGACCAACTCGTAAACCGTTATTCCACCGGCATTTGTCTTCTCTGTCAAGACAACTCCCACCAGCCGTGAGAAATTACCTTGTGAATAAGAATTCAGCGGCTTCCCCATTAGCTCGATTTCTCCTCCCAGAGGAGGTTGAAAACCACATAATGTCCTCAATAAGGTAGACTTTCCCGCTCCATTTAATCCGAGAAGACAGGTCACTTCACCCGGATATAGATTCAGATCCAACGCATCATGCACGCGCTTTTTCTGTCCGCCTTTCAATATATACCCAATACTTAAATCACTTGTCTTTATCACAGGGATCCGTTCCATAGCCACTAATTAAAATATTGAATATTTTTCCGGTTCACGATTACGTAAATAATAACAGGCGCCCCAAGCATAGGGGTAACGGCATTCAATGGCAGGATCGTATTACTGCCCGGTACCACCATCAGCATATTACATAGAAGAGCAACGCAGGAACCTGTCAGCATTGTAACTGGCACCAACATCTTATGATTGGAAGAGCCTAACATCAACCGGGCGATATGTGGAACTGCTAATCCGACAAAGGAAATGGGGCCGCAAAAAGCAGTAGTTGTAGCCGTTAATACTCCCGTACACAAAAGAATCGCAATCCGTGTTCGTTTGATCCGGATACCTAAATTAGCGGCATACATTTCTCCCAATAATAAGGCATTCAAAGGCTTGATCAGCAAGATCGCTAATAACAGCCCGATTAACGCACAAGTTCCAAAGAATGGTAATTGTTCCAAGGATACACCGGAAAAATTACCAAGCCCCCACATCACGAACGCATGTACCCGGTCTGTAGATGAATAATAATTCAAGATAGAAATAACCGAAGAAGCTAGATAGCCAATCATGATTCCGATAATCAGAAGCATGACATTATTCTTCACTTTTGCCGAAAAATAGATAATCAGTCCCAGTATCACGCAAGCCCCCACAAAGGCCGCGAGGATTACCGCCATATATCCGCTGATCGGCCAATCCGTGAACTGCCCCAACGTACCACCGAAATAGAGCATGATAGCGGCTACTCCAAGATTAGCGCCATCACTAATGCCCAATATGGAAGGTCCCGCCAACGGATTCCGGAACAATGTCTGTAATAGCAACCCGCTGGTAGCCAAGGAAGCCCCCGCCAATAATGCGGTTATAGCCTGAGGCAAACGAGATTGCAACACGATATTCTGCCATGCGATCTTATCAGATCCCTTCCCCAGCAAAATATCCATCACGTGATCCAAAGGAATCGGTACGGCCCCATACGCCAGCCCCCCAACAAAAAGCCCCAAAAGAACCACCCCTAATAACGGATAAAAAAGTAGCGCTTGTTTGTTCATGGCGCAAAGGTATACAAAAAAGCGGAGTTATACAGTGAATGGTAAATCAATAAAAAGGCCATCCCTTACAGTAAGAGATGGCCTAAATTATTCTTAGTTATCCGATTCTTTTATTTTGAGAATGCCGCATAACCCGGATTCTGTTTTAAGTTCGGATTTACCTGCCAAGCATCCTGCGATACAGGTAACAACTTCAAGTAGTCATCAGCTTTACGCTCACAATTAGATTGCGGCCACATTCCTGTAGTGAAACATCCGAAACGGATATCATCCTGACGGGAATAAACCTCCCACGCTAATTCCAAACGACGTTCCAATTGTACTTCCTTCAAAGTTACAGTCGCATAATTATGGTCGCTATTGCCATATCCTCTCTCACGAATCGTATTCACCAAAGCGGTAGCTTCACTAACACTTCCCCCTCCGCGTAACAAAGCTTCAGCTTTCATTAAATAGATATCCGCCAAACGGAAAATATGGAAATCATTTCCCATAGAACTTGTCAAATCCGAAGCGAACTCCCACTTGAAGCAACGAGCTCCATCATGCTGTTCCACGGCACTCCAATTGGTTCCATCATATTCCATGCCCGGAATCATGTTCACATCGATCGTATGGTTCAATTCGTTGTTATGATCGGTCATAATCGGCTTGCCTGTTGATTTGTCTATCATCAAGCCAGTCAAGAACGTACCGTCCAAGCGAGCGTCTTCCTCATCGAACAAACGTACATACTCCGGTTGAGCGCAAATACCATTCCAAGTACCACTAGCGGTAATACCCAAAGACAGATAATCTTTATAATGCAACGTATTATTGTGCAACTCATTCTTCACGTTTCCATCATTACCCGTATCACTGCTAGAGAACGTAGCGGCCAAGATAGCCTCCTTTGAATTCTCATTTGTCACGGAGAAGTTGTCTTTCCAATTAGGCTCTAAGATATATCCCATAGCCATCACCTTATCACAGTTATCGATAACTTTCTGATAAGCGTTACCGGAGAACGTAACCCCCCAAGCCTCAGCGTTCAGATACAGTTTTGCCAACAATGAATAAGCGGCACCCTGCGTAAATGAACCATAATTCTCAGTTGTAGCCGGAGGACAGATATCCTTGATTTCCTCTACTTCCTGAATCAACCAATCAAATACTTCCTGACGGGAAGAATTCCCCGGGAATACTTTATCCGTAGGGTGGAACTCCGTCAGCAAAGGAATATTTCCCCAATAATCCATCATCACATAGATCCAGAAAGCACGGACACCACGCAAGTCTGCCACGTCTTGAGCCTTCTCCTCTTCGGTAAGGATCTCTGAGTTCTGCAATTTACGGATAGCCTCGTTACAAGTACCAATCGCTTCTGTGGCCGCTTTCCATGCGCTTTTAACTCTTGAGGTCTGAGAGGTCCATGTATGCATATAGATTTCCCGGTATTGACCACCATCATACCAGTCACCACCTCGACGAGTCGGAGTCACAGCCATAGAACCGGAGCATTCGGACAAATGCATATACTCTGTCCAAAACTTCTTCATCGTATTATGTGAGTTACCGATCAAAGCATTCAACTCGGCCGTTGACTGGCCAAAATCATCAGCGGGCAACTTGTCATATACTGTTTCATCCAAGTCCATACAGGAAGAAAGTCCTCCTAATAAAAACAATCCAGTTATAAATGATAATATAGTTTTCCGTTTCATAATAAGCTTATCTTTTTAATTAGAATGTTAAGTTAACACCAAATGTAAATGAACGTGCCTTCGGCATGTAGTTACGAGGTTCAATACCCGGAGACAAACCTGCGTTGTCATCGCTAGCCTCACCACGGAAATTCTCAACTTCTGGATCCAATCCTTTATAACCTGTAATCACGAATAGATTCTGACCGGCTACATATAAGCGAGCCTTATCCAACCAATCGATTTTCTTCGTATTGAATGTACAACCAATCGATAAGTTATCCAATCGCAAGAATGAAGCGTTTTCTACATAATAAGAACATACACGAGAGTTTTCACTTAATGTCAACAGATTATCGTTATCCATTACATTCGTTCCATCGATATATGTATTATTACCGTAAGCTGCCAATGGGTTGTTCAATACCTTATTGCCAATTGTTCCACGGAAGAAGAAACTTGCGTCCCAGTTTTTCCAGTTGAATGTGTTATTCCAACCATATGTCAAATCAGGTTGAGCGTCACCAACATACGTACGGTCATCATCCGTGATCTGTCCGTCACCATTTATATCCTCAATGATAAATTTACCATTCTCATCAAGGCCATTACATTTCAGCATGAAGAACTGTCCGACCGGGCGACCTTCCTCAACTACGTGTGAAGTCACACCTGAAGCACCGCGAATCCAAGGATCACCCACGTAAACACGTCCCGTAGAGAACAATTCATTAGACAGTTTTGTGATCTCATTCTTGTTATGAGCAAGATTGAGAGAGGTTGTCCACGTAAAGTCCTTATTACGGATCACGTCTAAGTTCAATAAGATCTCAACACCTGTATTCTTCATATCACCTACATTCGCTTGAATCTGATTGTATACGTAAGTAGGAGTAGAAACCTCATAGTTGTAAAGCATATCTTTCGTACGCTTGTCGTACCATTCGATCGTACCGCTCAAACGACTATTGAACAAGGTGAAGTCCAAACCGATATTTAACATAGCAGTCTGCTCCCATTTCAAGTTCGGGTTCGCGTTCTGTGAAGGACGGAAAGCTGTCGGCCAAGATCCGTTGTTATAATAAGTACCAGAAGCTGAATACAAATCCAATGACTTATAAGGTCTCAAACCATCTTGGTTACCGGTAATTCCGTAACCTGCACGTAATTTCAAATCATTGATCCACTTCGTATCTTTCATGAAAGACTCTTGGCTGATACCCCAAGCAGCGGAAACTGAAGGGAAAGTACCCCACTTATGGTTAGCACCGAATTTGGAAGAACCATCTCGGCGAACCGTAGCCGTAATCATATACCGCTCTTTAAAGCTATAATGCGCACGAGCGAACAAAGAGATCAGTTTATATTCATTCCGGCTGGAAGTAACATTACCGATCTTCAGCAAGTTTCCGGATTGGATATTATCAGCGCCCATCGATCCTACGGCGAAATTCGTAGCCTCCGATTTCTGGTCGGCGTACAAGTTATTTTCCCAAGAATAACCAACGATAGCATCGACCTTATGCTCCTCTGCCGAGCCAAAAGCTTTCGTATAATTAGCGGTCCACTCTAACAAGTTACGATCCCATAGTCTATTACGACGGATTGCCTTACCCGTATCACCCTGTCCACGAGAGTTCCGAGGATCTTGCCATTCGCTATAGTCAGATGAGAAACGGCTCTTATACAGGTTCACCTTGGTTGTCAGTCCATCCAAAATAGAGAACTGTACATCACCTTGTCCATAGAAGTAGTTATTAGCTGCTTTCTTATAGTTCTGATCTTGGTTCTGAACCGGGTTACCTTGATCATAATTGTGGTTGGCATCCGTGAAATAAGAGCCGTCCGCATTATAAACCGGATAAACCGGAAGCATATGGTAAGCCAAGATATAGTCAGCAGAAAACGGCAACTGCATATCCGTCAGCGTTGCGGCACCCGGTAATCCAAGACGTAAACGGTCGTTGATAGCACGTTGCTGGAACTGGAAACGGAAGCTATGACGAGTCATGTAGTTATCGCGAGCCACACCGTTACGATCCAAGAAAGTATAAGAAGCACGATAATTACTCTTAGAAGAACCACCCGACAAAGAAAGAGCGTGTTGTTGAGAAACACCTACACGAGTCATCTCATCGAACCAATCCGTGTCCGAGTTGTACTTATCATAAGTAGAGATATCTTTACCCAACGCCTTATTAGCGGCACGCCACTCAGAAGCGTTCAACATGTCGGGCTTGTTCGCAATGGTAGAGGCGGTAAGATAACCATCATAATTGATCTGGGTTCTGGAACCGGAACCTCTCTTCGTTGTGATCAAGATTACACCACCAGCGGCACGAGAACCGTAAATAGCGGCAGAAGAAGCATCTTTCAATACAGAGATTGACTCAATATCCGAAGGTGATACAGTAGACATATCACCACCCGGAACACCATCGATCACGATCATCGGGCCTTGGTCGTTCTGCAAGGTAGAAGTACCACGTAATTGAATCTGGGAACTACGAGTTACATCACCGGAACCAGACGTAATAGTCAGACCCGCTACCTTACCTTGCAGCAAGTCGGACGCGTCACGATTCACTCCTTTATTAAAATTTTCCTCGGAAATGTTCGCTACGGAACCGGTAATCTCCCTACGAGTCTGCGTACCATAACCGATAGCTACAACCTCTCCCAGATTCACGACAGAGGCACCAAGCTTAACATCTACGGCAGAGCGCCCTTTCACAGCTTCCTCTACCGAGTTGTAACCGATAAAAGACACTTGGAGAATTGCTTTTTTCAGGTCATTCACACTAAGGGTGTAGTTACCGTCAATATCAGTGATGGTACCGTTGGTAGTACCTTTTTCCACGATATTCGCCCCGATAATAGGCTCACCTAGTTCGTCCAGAACTTTTCCTTTAACAGCGCCTGACTGGGCAAAAGCGGCTGTCATGCAAAAAGACATTAACACGGAAAGTATGGCTACATTCCAGTGTTTGAAAGAATCAAAGATTTTCTTTCGTTGCATAATTACTTAATTTTTAGGTTAACGATCATTTAATTCACAAATACAATTGAGAATTTCCATGGCAAATGTAACTTAATTTTTTAAAATAAACTATGATTATGTAAAAAAGTAAGGAAAATCAAACAGGAGGTCTTTCGGTAGAGCAAAGTAAATGTCAACGGATAAATCTAAGGAGTGACGTTTGAATTTGGATAAGCCGCTTATAGTGACACATCCGTTTCCCCGACAGGCTCATCTACAAACATAAATAAGGAGAAAATCGTTTCTTTAGTGGTTTTAAGGTAGAAAAAGAGTACTTTTCCCTCGATTACAACCCTGTTGTAAGATACTTACAGTAGTATTATAAGGTACTTACGGTAGTGTTGTAGCATACTTCCGACTGTGATTCGCATCACTTCCGAATGAAAAACCAATCACTTCCGAATAAAAAAGCCTCCTTTTACTTGTTAAGCAAGAAATAGAGGCTCTCTTTTTCGCTGGAAGAAAAGGGAGGGAAACGATATACATCTACAAGACAAGGTGTTGCCATTATTTTCATTCAATTTCGGAAGCCTTACGCCCATAAGCCCGGAAAAATCGATTCTTCGGGACTTTAAAATACAAAATGTCAATTTGTCAATCTCCCTTTATCCTTGTCTATAGTTCTGGACGGACTACGCTAAAATCTATCTCTCCATCCTCTCCTTCTCCTTTATCAACCCATTCCGATAGGCGTAAAGAAGTTTCTCCAAGTCCTTGATCTGGCTTTGAAGATCCGCACCCTTATCCGTATCTTTCACCATCTGGCGATGGGAGCTTAATTCTACCACGATCGTGGTGGATTTGATATCCAAGCCTTCCTCGATCGCTTTCGCCCGGGATTCGAAGGGTTCGTGTTGCACAAGCTGGAAACCACGGGAGTGATATACTAATGTATAGCCCGCGATACCGGTTTCCAAATGATACGGACGGGAGAAACCGCCATCGATTACCAACATCTTGCCATTCGCCTTAATGGGATTCTCACCTTGATTGGAACGGACAGGGACATGTCCGTTGATGATATGCCGATGCATACCGGTCACCCCAAACTCATCCAATATCTTATCACAAATTTCCTCTTGCTCTCGTAACGTATAATAAGCGCCTTTTTCCTCCTTATGAGTCTCGGCCTCTTCGATAAAGGCACGCTCGAAAGTAGCCATCTTGCTTTTATCGAATAACGGGGAGTCCTTGCCGCCCCAAAGATACCAGATATAATCATGCGCATATTCCACTTCTTCCTGTTCCCCGGTCTTGAAATAAGCCGTACGGATCAGTTGGTCTACACGGTCCAACAAAGCACGGCCCTTATAATCCTGCCCCAAGATACGTACTGACTTAAATGTACCATCCGGATTCATCGGGATAGAGGCATGAAACAGTAAATTGGAATTACAAACCTGATACATTCCCCCATGCCGGAAGAAACAACGCATATGCTTTTTCATCTTCTCGCTGCTCTCAAAAGAATGCAATATCTTTCGGATCAAATCCTCTTCCTCAATAGAAAGACGATACGGATCTTTCGGGTCTAAAGTAGGCCAGTTAGTATCTTTAAGCGTATAATCCTTTCCATCGATATGAACCACTCCCCGCTTCAGATCGATATGGTGCAACAACATCCGGTCATCCATCTCAAACTCCGGACGACGGCGGATGATCTCACCCTCCAGCTTGAACTGGATGATGGTGATCGCCTTGTGCATCTGGGCGATCAAACGGGTGGTCTTCTCATCCATTGCATTATCGGCGAACTTTGTTTTCGGCATGAATAACGCGCAAGGATCATCCCCATACGCCTCCATCGCGAAAGTGGCCAACGGCAAAAGATTGATACCATATCCATCTTCTAAGGTAGCCATATTACCAAAGCGTAAACACATACGAATCACGTTGGCTATACTTACCAAATTACCGGAAGCGGCTCCCATCCATAAGATATCATGAGTCCCCCATTGAACATCGAAATTATGGTAATCGCAAAGGATATCCATGATCAGATGAGCGCCCGGACCCCGATCGTAAATATCGCCGATGATATGTAACAGGTCGATTGTCAACCGTTGGATCAAGTTACACATAGCGATAATGAAATCGTCCGCACGTCCCGTGGAGATGATCGTACAAATAATCTGATCCACATAAGCGGATTTATTCGGCTCTACGGAAGACTCGTGCAATAACTCCTGAATAATATAGGAGAACTCCTTGGGTAAAGCCTTACGTACTTTCGAACGGGTGTATTTGGAGGACACGTTCCGGCAAACACGTACCAATTGATTCAAGGTAACTTGATACCAATCTTCCAGATCTTGCTCTTGGCTCTTGATCAGTTCCAGCTTATCCTCCGGATAATAAATCAAGGAACAAAGCTCCTTCTTCTCGGATTCCCGGAGCGTATTACTGAAAATCTCGTTCACCTTGCGCTTTACGGCACCGGAAGCGTTTCTCAGCACATGGCTAAAGGCTTGATCCTCGCCATGCAAATCACTCAAGAAGTGCTCCGTACCCTTCGGTAGGTTCAAGATCGCCTCCAGATTAATGATCTCCGTACTGGCATCCGCGATCGTCGGGAAACTCCGTGCCAACAATTGCAAATACCGTAAATCGTTTTGTACAGATTCGGCTATAATATCTTTTGTCATCTTATCTCTTATTTATACGCGAATATAAATAGATCCGGTCATTTAAACCGAACCTGCTCCGGTTTATTTTTCTCGGCTACTTGCTGGATCTCATAGGGGCTGACCTCTACGGCACCTTTCGTCAATTCCGGAATATTGTAGGAATACAACTGATAGTCATACTTATCCGGATCTTCTTGAGGCAATAAGAACGGTTTCGAAGGCTTACCGTCTTTCCCTATATGACAAATATAAGGTAAAGTATATAAACCGTTATCCCGGCGGCTACTAAATACGACCCAATCACTATTACTACTCCAAGAATGATAGCTATCTGTATCCGGGCTATTCAACGCAGACATATCCATCGCTGTCCGATTCTCCAAATCCATCATCCGGATCTCCGCATCCGGGTGCCAAATAGGGAACTGCCCATAAGCGGTTTCCGTGTACATCAGGAAACGTCCATCGGGAGAGATACGGGGAAATGTATAGCTCAAGCTATCCGCATGTACCAACGTATCGATCGGGAAGCTGATCTCGCCACGATCCGGATCAAACGCAACACGACAGAGATTATAACGTACCTTATCATAATTCTCCGGCATCTTCTGGGCCGGGGCCGTACAGAAATAAAGCCATTTACCATCCGGAGAGAACGCAGGGAAAGTCTCGAATGCATCTTTTGTGATCAATGAGGCTTTCGAAAGGATTTCTTTGTTTTTCACGTCATACACCACCACATCGGACTCCAAGTCGAACACTTCCATCTTTTTCTCTTTCACGGAATGGAAAAACTGTTTGATATCATTTACCGATGTGGTGATATAGCGCCCGGAAGGATGCCAGAAAGGATACGTCATATTACTGATCGTCCCATTCGTTTTCGTATTCAATTTACTGATTTTCTTGTCTTGGACAATATAAGTTCCCCCATTCGCCGCACGCATATGGAACATCATCTGCCCCGGGTCTCCCATACAAAAAGAATGTTAGTTCAGACAATTATAGCCAGTCATATCGTTACTGTGAAGCGGCTGTTCGTCAAACGACTCCAAATTCCTCTGATAAATACCCACAATATGGCATTTCTCGTATCCCGGCTCTATCAAACGGTATACTAAATGAGAGTCGATCGCTTGATCACTGATATAGACAGAGAATGGTGCCCATTTAGTCCATTCGTCTCCCTCTTTCGTCGTGATCGTTACAAAAAAGGCTTTACCTTTATTCGCACGGGTAAGCCGTTCCCAATCCTTGGACTTAAAACAGATCGTATTCGTTCCGTAATACTCAAACACCCCCTGCTCGCTACCCTCGATCTTCGCATAGCATTTTTCAGCGGGCACGTCAATACGGAAATTCAATGGGGCTATATTATAAGGTATAGTAACCCCTTGGTAATCCGGGAACATCGGCGGGGGAGACATGCGTTCGTTCTCGGCAACAACAAAGCCACCCGGATGTACCGCCCAAAAACCCAAGTATAGTACAATAACCAGAACTTGCAATAGTAAATATCCGATCACAAAGTTTCGGACGATCTTTCGTTTCCTCTTATTATCCATCATAATTATTGTCGTTTAGGAGTCGGGGTAAATTGAGCGTAATAATAATAGGTATCGCCAAACTGCGCTTTCAAGGCGGCAGGAGGCATGCCTCGAGCCACTTTCATAAATTGCAGAAAGCGGTTTTGTACCTCCGAACTGATCGGATAGCTTTTGAACGCCTCCGGGTCTTTCTGCACGGCAGCGAAAAACAGGCATATAGCCTCCTGATAGAGAACGGGAAATGACTCGCCTCGCTCTTTCATCAATTCCATATAATGCATAAATGTCATCAAGTCTTTATAAACCAACAAGTATCCCATTCCATACTCAAAAGCCGGACGATTATCGGCATGATCGTCGATCAAGAAAGCCAGCGCATTGGGAAATGTCAAGGTCAAGTCTAAGGGATTATCCGTTACCGGAAGTACCGCCCGCTTCGCCTTTATCCAATCGGTAGAGGCACAAACCACGGAGTCGAGCAACGGGCGCTGCGCTTTTGCCCAATCCCTGTAGTGGGGAGTCGATTCAAGGATCTTAATATATTTCTCGGCGGCACGGTATTCGCCGGTTACCAGATAAGTCTCCACCAAACGCTTCATCAAACGAGGCTGCACGCAACGTTGCGAGCTTAATACACCCACAAAGGCGAAACGTTGCGCTGCGTTTACCTGCCCTACTTGCCAAGCAACCTCGCTCGCCTCGATCAATCCCATCCGGCTTTTCGGATCGTGCGGGATAAAGCCCTCCACCCCGATCTGAGGGAAACGCATCAAATCGCCAGAAAATCGTCCCGTATGTGATAAAGCCAGATTCAAATAAATCAGGGCATCCATATCCCGGACCGAATGCGCACGAGCATGTGAGACTATCTCTTGCCATTCTCCCTGCCGTGCATAGTAATCGTACCGATAGGCCTGCTCCATCGGGTCTTTCTTATAGAGAATCCCATAAGTCATCGCTATCAGAAGGAAAGCGTAAGAAACGATTCGCTTCCAAGATTCCTTACGGATAAAAACCCGGTTCCTTACATAATAAAGAATTAAAACGATCAAAGGATCTGAAAGCCCGATATATCCTAAAGAATTAGGTATCGGATATTCGGGATGGCATAGATGTTTGCTGAAGAACGCTTCCCGCATCGGAAGAATATAAACCGTACGCATGGCGATCAACGGTAGCAAACCTCCCCAAGCGATAGCGATAATGGCTACTCCAAAACGAGCCTTATCCTCTTTAGCACAACACTCATAAACCGCGATCAATAAGGCCAATAATAAATTAGCGGGTGCCGCAAAAAAATAAGAGCCCCCCAAAAACAAGAAGCCAAAGAGATAACGAAGCCAATCAATCTTGATTGAAGTATACAAATACGCAAGAACCTGCACGAAAGCGAGCATCGTCAACAAGGCGATTGACTCCTGCGGATAGATCCAAATTAAAAAAGAGGGAAGAATAGCCGCCAACATAGAGGCACGCACCCCACAAGCTTTTAAGTAAAGGAAAAAACAGCCGGAGATCAGTCCTAATAATAAAGCGATCACTACCGAAGCTCCATAAGGATGGATAAACGCGAGCGATAAGAACTCAGTCACATATTCATTCAATCCACCCGGTTCGGCCAATCGGTCTTGGAAATAACTACCGGTAGTCTGAAACATCATATACTGCTCCAGAAAACGATACCAATACCGAAAATTCAACTCTATGAATAGGATACTTCCTATAATAAAAAGGAATAGTATAATAGTATTATTGTTAACAAATAGTCTATTCTTCATTCTCCAACTGTTTTTCGGATCGTAAAGATAGAAAGTATATAGAAGATGGCAAAAGAAAAGGTTTAATTATTATATTGAACACGGAACACACGGAGCGTGTGCTCCATGTTCAAAGCTATATTTCTTACATCTGTTGCTCGCCGCCGCCGGAACCGCCGCTCTTCATATCATCGTTGCTGATACCTCTTTTTACTTTCTTGATGGCATCTTTCAAGGTGCCAAAACGATAAGATACACTAACCATTAACATTCTCATCGTACGGTAATTGATCTCACGAAGGAAGAAGGTATCATCGGAAGTAGTATTTTCCATCTTCATTCGCTTCCAGAAGGGGTTTTGGAAAGACAACTGGACAGATAGCTTTTTCTTCAAGAAATCCTTGTTCACGGAGATTCCCGTGAAATAGAATGGAGAGCCTTTCCCCTGTAACTGGATCCAAGGAGAGAAATATCCTCCCTGTATGTTCACACGGAAATCCAACGGGAAATTAAACTGCGTACCGGCGAAAATACGTCCGCTGAATCCACTATTCGCCATATCATTCTTTTCGCTCTTCAAATCCGTATAATCCATTCCACCATTCATATAGATACGGAACAAAGGAACCGGATTCCAATTTGCGTATACGAATAAGCCGGTAGATTGTTTCTTTCCGATATTACCGTAGGTGGTTTGGAAAACACCCGGATTCTCCGGATCGATAAAGGTATATTGCTCGATCGAATTATTGACGAACGTATAAGTAGCGCTCGCGTTAATGCTGAATTTCTGGGCGAACATACTATAGTTCAAGTTTATATTATTACTTTTCTCCGAGTCCAGATTCGGGTTACCGAAGGATATGTTCTGTGGGTCCGCATTGTTTACATAAGGATTCAAATACCAGATACCCGGACGCTGGATACGCATATTATATCCCAAGCGAAGCTGTTGCGCCATACTCAATTGATAAGAGACCGTAGCGTTTGGCACCACGTCGAAATAATGGGTATCAAAGTTCATATCGGGAGCCATCTCATATTTCACGTCCAAAGCGGTTCCTTCCGCACGTACCCCCGCCTTCACGCCAAACTTATCAAACTTCATCGAATAGCCCAGATAAGCGGAATAGATATGTTGGGTATGACGGAAATGGCTATCTTTAGAAGTTATGTCCTCCCATATATTCAACGAATCGTTGAAAGCGGTACGATCCGTATTACTCCGGCTCTGGCGGAATATATATTTTGCGCCAACCTCCAAGGTCTGATCCTTCCACGTAGGGGTCGTATAATCCACCTGCCCGGTGTGCTCGTTCGTAGAAGCCTTGTTGATATTATTTTGCGGATAGCCGAGCCAAGGATTGTAATTCACGACATTCTTTAATTCCGTATAATCCTTGTTATCATTGGGAGAATGGCTGAAACGGTAGGAGATCGTCAGCAACTCATCTTTTTTATGGGTAGAGTGTTGGTAATCCACGCTCACGTCCGTAGAACCAAACGTTTCCGTAGCGTCCGAATTACGATTATAATCGTATACCGGATTACGATTGATATCCTGCATATTCACCGTGTATTCCGAACGGTTCGTCATCTTACCATGGAATAAGTTCGCCCCTACGGTCAGCAAGTTCAAGGAGTCGATCTCATAACTACCTTCCAGCGAACCAAACTGGAAGGGTCCGTTATTCTTCCTACGTCCATTTTGCGTCAAGAAATGTTGCTCGTCATTTTCCAAATCCTCACGTATCGAGGTAGACTCATTCCAAGGCTCCCTATTATAATTGTAATTATAATTCGCTGTCAACCCGAACTTACCTGCTTTAAGGGATATATAGCCGCCACCGCCTACACGCCCCAACGAAAATGAGCGGGCAACAAAGCTCATGCGACCCGTGGGCTTATAGAGATTGAAGCTGCCCTTAAAGCTCACCTGCATGCCATC
>ENA-OQKF01000680-OQKF01000680.1-human-gut-metagenome-genome-assembly--contig:-NODE-680-length-18657-cov-4.389800_pt1 | contig 18657 bp, 19 predicted proteins | sample MGYA00242617_ERZ504784 | MGnify/ENA primary metagenome ERZ504784 (study PRJEB26092, sample SAMD00036364) | human gut metagenome | host: Homo sapiens | study: EMG produced TPA metagenomics assembly of... | reverse complement strand
GTTATGCGTGTATGGCGATGCTTCGCGCAGTGAAAAAGTTGTGATGCAGGGCGGCAACGATTGCCCACAGAGTAAAGCGGCAAAACAGTCCTGATTGCAGATAGGATGCTTTTTTTTGGGGGGGCGGAGCAAAATACCGTTCCTATTTCACTTTCTAAGTCATTTGGCCGGCAAACATTTACATCTTCATTAATGAACCGGTCTTTTGCTCTTAACGTGAATATTCCCCCCACTATACCGATCGCAGCTATACGGAAAAGGTACCAGTAATAATTAGCACCGGCATGAGGCTTGCATTTACGAAGGGAAATGTCCTTACAGTAGATATCAAGCGAGACTAATCGGATATTGATGTAGTAGAATTGGCTAACTGCCGATTAGCGCTGAAGATGGGGATGGGGATGAAGGCAAAGTGGCTGCAGTTATTCACACGCAGGCTGGGTCAAATTTTCTTATCAACTCAACTGTAACTTGCTGACTAGCTCATGACCTTTCATCTGACGTGGAATAATATAATTTTTCCAAGAAAATAATATCAAGCATCGTATTATAGATCAAAAATAATCAGGCGGACCACCTACAAGACGGCCCGTATAATTATACCCCCACATCCCCCATCAAAGGAAACACAGAGATTCATCCATAAAAATAATCATAAAATGCATTGAAATTTTCATCTCCGATAAATGGAACAATCCTTACCTTTAACTCATCCATAAAATCTTTTTTTACTTCATCATTATCATCTGCCATATCAAAAATATCGTAATAACCATATACCAAATCAATGAGCTCTGTTAGAGAAAGTAAAAAGCCAGAGAGATTTTCAGCTATTTTAAACGGTTCAACTACGTCATAAGACGCATAAATAGAGGTATTACCTTCATCTACAACAGCAATTATAGGCTTACCTCCACCTAAATCATCGCCAATTACAAGATAATTATCTGGTAAGTATTCATAACCACTTTGAGCTTTTGCAAGTTCACTGACTGAATAAAATTTAATTGGCGTAAAACCTGTTTCTATTTTTAACTTCTCAGGGTTATTTTTTCCATATAAATAAGCCAACTCTGCCGAGCGAGGTAAGTTGGAGGGGAATACGTTGTCAATGTCATTAACGATATTGAAACTCCCGGACAGTGAATATTTATTGCAAATAGCAACAAATTTTTTTAATGACTCTTCAATTTCACTCATAATAACACCTCATATTTATCACATTCACTGATATTATTGACAGCTCTTTAAATTCTTACGGGTCAGGTTACGGTCTATCAATCGTCCTTTACCTGGAGTGTCATAACTTCCTCGGTGACCTTGCAAACCATGTAAATGTTCATCATAGCCGCTTGGATGATTAGCATTCTGGAGAAATACAATATTCCTTGGATCGCCTTGCCATTTTCCTCCTAAAACACCGTTCCCTTTCACACTATTGATATGATGGCCTGTATAGCCCATTTCGGACATAACCGACGATAATTGGCGATTATTTTTTGTACTTAGTATTACTTCGCGTTCAGCGGCCGTCCAGTCCCGGCTTCCTCCTCCAGCTGCAACCAGTTCTCTTTCTTCTCCCCATGCTCGGCTTATTGCTGTCGCCCGACTGCGCGCAAAGGGTAGTAGCAGAAGAGGTTATAGAGCAGCCGTTTCACCGTCAGCATACTGCCCAGCATAGCGAAACGGCTGATGCGGCATCACCGTGTGCTGAACAAACTTTGTAGCCCCTACAGTCTGATAGCGGACTTCTCCAAAACTGCCATACTGGCCGCTCCAGCGCACCGCGCCACGTTCGTCAGTCACCTCCAGCGGCGCGCCGTTCAGGTCGGTACTAAACCAGTAAATCTCACCGCTGCTCTGGCTACGAAGATGGTCCACCCGTGCCAGCGGGCTCCAGGCTTCATTCGGGTCAAAAACATAAGTGCTGCACATCCCGGTTTCCTGCTGCTCCTGCAGCAGGCGGTAGCCCTGCCACAGGAAGCACGTCTCGGTGATGCCATGCGCCGTGGTGACGATTTTACGCGTACGGAGGCATAGCTCAAGGTCTGGTAGATATGCATGACCGGCATCCGGTTGTACTGATCCCTGAATTTGTGCGGCAATGAATGGTCCGGTAAAGAGGCAAAAGAGACAGTTATTGACGGAGTGGTCGGAAATGGGAAGATTTAGTCATCGAGCCTGTTTTATATAATGCTGCAGTAGATAACTCAAATTGTAATGAATGTTAGTTTTCGTTCTGTTGCGCGGCAAACGCCGTTCACCTTGCTGATTCATACCGGCAATTCCCTGCTGACGAGAATGGAGTACACTTCCCGGTTACACTCTGACATCCACAGCTCACCGGCGATAATTTTTCTGGCAAAGGAGTAGGCACGTATTTAATGAAATATATATGAACAATAGATTTAAAAAATCTGGGAAATTAATATTTTCGGCGCATTATCATTCATTAATTAAAATCAAAAAACACCCAATAAAACACCCCCCATTGAAGCTTTAATTTGCCCTGTAGGAGTTTAATTAAACCATATCCTATATGGATACACAAAACCTCTCCGTTGTTTGTTATAAAAAACACCTGCTCTCACTTTGCACTCCATCCATAGGGGTATATTCTTTCGCTATTTTTAATATTTAATGAGGTCTTTTAAGATCAAGTTGGCACGAGGAGTTTATAACAAACCAACTGGCCTGATAAATTTATGATTTCTGCTATAAAAAGTAGAGCCGTCCTTGATGTGCAAATAAAATTGAGCAAAATCAGAAGAAAGGTCGACACATATAGAAAGCAAAGCATCACTATACCCTTGAATTATATCATAACACTACCAACATCGAGATTGACTCAATAACTTTATGTTCTCAGATAACATAATTTATCACCCATTTTTCTTTTCGAGAGGTTTTTTAATTCTGCTTACTCTCGCCTCTTCCAAAATGCTTAACGATCTAGGTTAAAAAATTTCTGCTTATAGGATTAATAGAATGAGCATTGGATAAATAAGGATGCAGAGAATTTACTCTATAATAGGCCTGATGCGTATTTGAAAAAAGTTCAAATAAAGAGTTTAGCCCATTTTGTTTAGAAAGATGAAGATTAGCAGCTACGGCTGCCCCCTTCACAGATCCCCGCCATAAACACTACTCCTCGTTGTTTTTATTCTCGTTATTTTGCCGCATGGATTCTATAAACTCTCGTTGCTCCTGTGTGAGTTCAAGATCATCCAGCAAGCGATCCAACTCTTCTTCAGGTAATTCTTTTTGATTCTGTCTCTTCCCGATAGCCATGCTCACCCTTGAGTTAATAGGATTAATCTCAGGGTATCCAGGGTGCATAAAATGCGCAACTAACAGATTTTGGACAATAGAAGCCATAAAGCCCCGTTAGTGGTACAAGTAACAAGCGGAGCGTAGCGACTTCATCAAATTGTCTGAGGGTCACACCTTATCAGGTGTTCTCGTATATCTGTCTGTAGTGGTTTACTGAATTTGGCCACCTCAACAGATATGGACTACGCTGCCAAGTTAACCCCACTTGGTGTAAGCGTCCTTACTCAGAAAGCCCCGACTTCAGGTGATATCATTATTAACGTCCTCAAAAGTGCAGCAGGTGAGACCCACTCTGCGGTGATCGGTGCAGTCATAGGTTGGATTTTCGGCGGGAAATAATAGGATTTAAATACCCTTTAATTGCGGTTAATTGATAGAAAATCCTGTCTGTTGTCACTGGCTCGCCTGTGGGGAATGGTGATCGTTATGGTATCGGATACATAACAAAGCCAGTAGTGGCAGGGCCTCGGCAGATCTGCCAGCCATATTGTAGCTAAACACCATCACCGATCCGCCCTCCCATATCGAAAAAATAAATTTTTTTCACAACCTTCTGAAAATCCGTCTATTTTTGGATGCATTGAGCCGCCTGTAGTGCGCTGTGGGACGTCGTGGATTATCGGTACGCAGTTTATTTACATCTGATGCTAGAAATCGCCGTTACAGGCTTCTGGTGGAGCATATGGGGCTATTGGTTGAGCAGTTCACAATTGTGTGGAAAAGGTACGCATCCGTGACCTGCTAGGGCGGGAGAATTTCGCCTGTTGTTGGTGGGTTGTCTGGTAGTGAAACCGGTTGAATGTATCTGTTATTGTGCCGCAGGCCGCTCTGCACACGCATGAAATAATACTGAGCCTATACAACCCTTTGTTGTGGGAAAACATCAGAAAACAAGCATCAGACTCTGTAAAAAGGCTATGCAAAAACATCCCTCTTTTATGCAGTGTTTATGCACTCACTTTGATCGCCTTTTCACGAGAAAACCTTCCTAAATAAGGCATACAGCCTGATTAGACAATGAGTGCCGATCCGGTTAGTCGTATAACGTACAATATGTTAAATAGCTGTACAATTAGTGAACACAGGCACTTCAAAACATCAAGTTATCTCCCTTGCCTCAGCCCAAAGCAGCATTGTGTAACTGCACTGCTTGTTGCAGTGAGGCGTGTCGCTGAAGGCATCACGTAGCGATATTTGGCGAAGAAAAGCGCTTTTCACCGAGGGCCTGGGCTGACGGTCTAGCAGATCTCTGAGTGAGAATAGTATTATATTCCCCGATAGGTATAAGGCTGGGACCTGTTGACACCTACTCTAAGTGGGTTATCAAAAAAGTTTAGTTTATGCATGACTATGAACTGCGTAAAAGCATCTCAAACTAATTAAGGTGGAGTGTGGAAGGTTTAATTATTTTAGCTGTGATCATCTTAGCGCTATACAAATTGGTGAAGATGGTAGCAGCAAAGCTGTATCCCTCGTCTGACGTGATGAGAGCACAGGCGAAATGGGGTGCTGCTGGCAAGGATGCCTGGGGACACTATCCCAAGGAGGAAGAGCATGTTGGATTGTTCGAACAGATCCGGCGTGAGCAGGAGGAACGCAACCGTTCAGCCAGTAATGCAACAACATTCTATAACTCAAAGGAATGGCGACGTTTACGCTATCAGGCCTTCAGAAAGTATGGCAACAAATGCTCTGTATGTGGACGTGGCGCAAGTGAAGGAATGGTGATGCACGTAGACCATATCAAGCCCCGTTCGCTGCATCCTCATCTTGCACTGGAACTATCCAATCTTCAAATCATGTGCCATGAGTGCAATGTGAGCAAGAGTAATAGAGATGAAATTAAATGGAGATAGGGGCGACAGCCCCAGCTTCTTATCATTGCAAGAAAATTATTAGTTTTGCTAATACCCAATTAAAATTAGTTGCTTGTTCTACCTTCTTTCCCCAGCAATAATACCACTCAGAAACATTACCAAGATAATAATCACACCTGCAATCAAACCAAATGAAAATATTAATTGAAATCGCAGCGCTTCTGGTGCTGTGGCTTGCCTTCGGCTGGGTTTTCTGCCGGGCATGGATGAGAGGCAGCACCGGAGGAGACAAATGATTAGATTGTCTCTTGAGGAAGTATTAGAAGGGCTTGAACGTCATAGTTTTATCTTTGAAGACGAACAGCAGTACTCACTGATTGTGTTCATCCTCTCCAGCATTTACTCCCAAGCATCGCAGGAGCCACCGCAATGGAATGGCTAATTGCTGGCGGTGTTCTGCTGCTCATCCTGTGGTTAGCCTTAATCACACTGCTGCTGCACCGAACCAAACACGACAGTATTAAAACCATCCTTAGCTACATGAAAGATGATGACCAAATCCCGTAAAGCCACAGCTTGAACAATGAATACATCAGATTACCCGCGTTATAGGTCATGATATTACAGAGGTTGATTTTCCTTAAAGAGGAAAATAAGAAGCACGGAGAAAGTTTTAATAAGAAAACACAAATAGCACATAAGCAATTCAATATAAAAATATCATTCAAACATATATAAAAATAATTTTATAGGATCAACTATGCGTAATAATATATTGGTGTTATTGGTTTCTACATTGGTTTTGTCTGGTTGTGCCACCCAAAAACAAATGGTGCCGATGGGAGGTTCTAAAGCTGATGGTACTGTGAGGATGGGCTTTGATTATGGTTTGTTTGAAAAGCCTGTGCTCGATAAGAATCAGGCAATCGCAGCAGCGGAACAACGCTGTAAAGCATGGGGTTACTCTGGGACTGAACCTTTCGGGGGGACAACTCAAACCTGTAATCAACCCTCTTCGAGCGGGTGCATGGGTTGGCATGTTGAAACCGAATTCCAGTGTACTGGTGAAATTAAGAAGTAAAAACCAATCATGTACATGCTCAAGGCCAGTAAATCTGGCCTTTTTCATTGGTTACACTATATTCCAAACTCTTCTTCTCTGATTTTAGGCAATAGGAGCCATAAAGCGCCGTGATGGGTACATCCATCGATCAGCGCCTTCAGGCGTGTCATCAGATTTTCAGCGGTAACGATCAGTGAGTCAGGTGTGCATTATCGTATACACGAAACGGGGTAGAGCCTGCCGCTTTCCCGGACAGGTTAGGAATCCCATCATATCGCCTGTTTATCCCGCGCTAAGGTCGTCGTAAGCGCCGCTGTTTCAGGAATGGTTTATAGCCATAGTGAAAGGCTTTGTTTTCTTGTTGGACTATCGCGGTAAGACACTGGAACGACCGCCAGCGTTTTGATAAGCTTCCTGATCACTACTCACCAAATCGCGGTAGTTACCAAGGTAGAACGTCGAGAGGGTTCACATCAGCGCTTACAGAGCGCCTCCCTCTAAGCACCGGAAACGTAACGATTTTTTAGCTGATTTTGAGCGTAAAAAATCGCTGGAGCGGGCGAAGGGAATCGAACCCTCGTATAGAGCTTGGGAAGCTCTCGTTCTACCATTGAACTACGCCCGCTTTGAGGTGCGTAAGGCATTATAGACCTTACGCCTCTTCATACAAGCCTCTTTGCAACTAAATGGCGATTATATAATCACTTAGCACTTTGGCTTGCTGCCTGGCGCCGGAAGATAACGCTGCGGATCGATGGCTGTAGCGCGATAGCGGATCTGGAAGTGTAACTTCACCGAGTCCGTACCGGTACTGCCCATGGTGGCAATCTTCTGCCCAGCCTTCACATTCTGCCCGTTGTTCACCAGCATCGTATCGTTGTGGGCATAGGCAGTGATGTAATCTTCCCCATGCTTAATCATGATCAGGTTACCATAACCGCGCAGCTGGTTGCCGACGTAGACCACCTTCCCTGCCCCTGATGCATAGACTGGCGTGCCGCGCGCAGCAGCGATATCAATGCCTTTATTGCCCCCCTCAGACAAGGAGTAAGGCAACACGACCTTGCCGCTGGCAGGCCAGATCCAGCAACGCTGGCCGACCGGAGGCCATGAGGACTGCGGCACCGCGTAAGACGGCGTCACTTTGGCTGTTTTGCCTTTAGAGGATTTCTTCGTTGAAGACGCGCCACCGTTAACCTTCAGTTTCTGCCCCACCTCGATGGTGTAGGGTGGAGAGATGTTATTCAGACGCGCCAGATCCTTCACGCTGGTCCCCGTTGCGCGCGAAATCCGATACAGCGTATCCCCGCGCTTAACGGTATAGACCGCACCGGAATAGCTGCCCATATCCGACGACTTGCTTCCTGAACAGCCTGCCAGCAATAGCGTTAGCGTCAGACAAAAAACGGCAGTAATGGGATTTCTCGTCAGGCTTCCTGCAAACAAAACAGATCCTCGGTCAGCGTGAATGGCGCACTATGATACCAGCCCAGACTGATATGGGTCAGCCCTTTTCCGCTCTTGAGAGCAAACGGCGCATGGAGGAATGCAGTATAATGCAGCTGCTGATGGTGCTGAGCCATCCGCATCGTTGGCACTGGAGCATCAATGAGTATTCAAGAACACGTTATTTTGGTAAATGACCAGGGAATGGTGATTGGCACTCAGGAAAAGTACGCCGCGCACACCGCCCACACCCCGCTGCACCTGGCTTTCTCATCGTGGCTTTTTAACGCCAGAGGTGAGTGTCTGGTTACCCGACGCGCCTTAAGCAAAAAAGCCTGGCCAGGTGTCTGGACCAACTCCGTTTGCGGACATCCTCAGTCCGGTGAAAAGACGGAACAGGCTATCATCCGCCGTTGCCGCTTTGAGGTTGGCGCGGAGATCGCCAATATCACCCCCATCGCCGCTGAATTCCGTTACCGTGAAGCCGATCCTTCGGGGATCGTGGAGAACGAGATTTGCCCGGTATTCGCAGCACGCGTCACCAGCGAACTGCATATTAATCACGATGAAGTGATGGAGTATGAATGGGTCGAGCTGGAAGCGTTGTTCCGCGCACTGGACGCTGCCCCCTGGAGCTTTAGCCCGTGGATGGTGCAGGAAGCGACGGTCGCCCGCGACGCGCTCAGGGCCTTCGCGGCGCAATAAAAAAGCCCCTTTCGGGGCTTTTTTTACTGTCTTAACGGCTTACTTCACCGGGCGCATCGCCGGGAACAGGATCACATCACGGATGGTGTGGCTGTTAGTGAACAGCATAACCATACGGTCGATACCAATCCCCAGACCTGCGGTTGGTGGCAGACCGTGCTCCAGCGCAGTCACATAGTCTTCGTCGAAGAACATCGCTTCGTCATCGCCCGCCGCTTTCGCGTTAACCTGATCCTGGAAGCGCTGAGCCTGATCTTCTGCATCGTTCAGCTCGCTAAAGCCGTTGCCGATTTCGCGGCCACCGATGAAGAACTCAAAGCGGTCAGTGATTTCCGGGTTCATATCATTACGACGCGCCAGCGGAGAAACTTCTGCTGGGTATTCGGTGATGAAGGTCGGCTGAATCAGGTGCGCTTCGGCCACTTCTTCGAAGATCTCGGTCACGATACGGCCCTGACCCCAGCTCTTCTCAACTTTGATACCGATGCTTTCCGCGATCGCTTTCGCAGAGTCGAAGTTATCCAGATCGGCCATGTTGGTTTCTGGACGGTATTTCATGATCGCTTCGCGCATGGTCAGTTTTTCGAACGGCTTGCCGAAGTCGAAGACTTCTTCACCGTAAGGCACTTTAGTGGTGCCCAGAATGTCCTGCGCCAGGGTACGGAACAGTGATTCGGTCAGCTCGATCAAATCTTTATAATCCGCATACGCCATATAGAGTTCCATCATGGTGAACTCTGGGTTATGACGCACGGAGATGCCTTCGTTACGGAAGTTACGGTTGATTTCGAACACGCGGTCAAAACCACCGACGACCAGACGCTTCAGGAACAGTTCCGGCGCGATACGCAGGTACATGTCCAGATCGAGGGCGTTGTGATGGGTGATGAACGGACGTGCAGACGCACCGCCTGGAATCACCTGCATCATTGGGGTTTCCACTTCCATAAAGTCGCGGTTAACCATGAACTGGCGGATACCGGCCATGATCTGAGAGCGAATCTTGAAGGTCTTACGGGATTCATCGTTGGAGATGAGATCCAGGTAACGCTGACGGTAGCGCGCTTCCTGATCCTGCAGGCCATGGAATTTGTCCGGCAACGGGCGCAGGGCTTTGGTCAGCAGACGCAGTTCGGTGCAGTGGATAGACAGCTCACCGGTCTTGGTTTTGAACAGCTTACCTTTCGCCCCCAGAATATCGCCCAGGTCCCACTTCTTGAACTGCTCGTTGTAGATGCCTTCCGGCAGGTCGTCGCGGGAGACGTACAGCTGAATACGGCCGCCAACGTCCTGCAGCGTCACGAAGGAGGCTTTACCCATGATACGACGGGTCATCATGCGGCCAGCAACGGCCACTTCGATGTTCAGCGCTTCCAGCTCTTCGTTCTCTTTACCGTCGAAGTCAGCGTGCAGTTGGTCTGAGGTATGGTCACGACGAAAATCGTTCGGGAACGGCACGCCCTGCTCGCGCAGTGCTGCCAGCTTCTCGCGGCGGGTTTTCAGTTCGTTATTAAGATCGACTACCGCGTCAGCGCCCTGTGCTTGTTGTTCAGACATGTTGGTTCCTCATAACCCTGCTTTCAAACTTGCTTCGATAAATTGGTCCAGGCTGCCGTCCAGCACCGCCTGCGTGTTACGGGTTTCAACCCCGGTACGCAGGTCTTTGATGCGGGAGTCATCAAGGACGTAAGAACGGATCTGGCTGCCCCAACCGATGTCAGATTTGTTATCTTCCATCGCCTGTTTCTCAGCATTTTTCTTCTGCATCTCCAGCTCATAAAGCTTCGCTTTCATCTGCTTCATAGCCTGGTCTTTGTTCTTATGCTGGGAGCGGTCGTTCTGGCATTGCGTCACCAGTCCGGTTGGAATGTGGGTGATACGCACCGCAGATTCCGTACGGTTAACGTGCTGACCACCCGCGCCGGATGCGCGGTAAACGTCGATACGCAGATCCGCCGGGTTGATGTCGATATCGATATCTTCGTCAACTTCCGGATAGACAAACGCGGAGCTGAAGGAGGTGTGACGACGGCCGCCGGAGTCGAACGGGCTCTTACGCACCAGGCGGTGAACCCCCGTCTCGGTACGCAGCCAGCCGTAGGCGTAATCGCCAATAATCTTGATGGTGACAGATTTAATACCGGCCACTTCACCTTCAGACTCTTCGATGATTTCGGTTTTGAAGCCGCGGGCTTCCGCCCAGCGCAGATACATGCGCATCAGCATGCTGGCCCAGTCCTGGGCTTCGGTACCGCCAGAACCTGCCTGAATATCGAGATAGCAGTCAGCGTTATCGTATTCACCGGAGAACATGCGACGGAATTCAAGCTGTGCCAGCTTCTCTTCGAGCACGTCGAGTTCAGCCACGGCTTCGTTAAAGGTTTCTTCGTCGTCAGCTTCGACGGCCAGCTCCAGTAAACCGGAAACATCTTCCAGCCCCTGAGCCATTTGATCCAGCGTATCTACGATAGCTTCGAGAGAGGAACGTTCTTTACCCAGCGCCTGCGCGCGTTCAGGTTCGTTCCAGACGTCCGGCTGTTCCAGCTCGGCGTTTACTTCTTCAAGACGCTCTTTCTTGGCATCGTAGTCAAAGATACCCCCTAAGAACGTCAGAGCGCTCCGTGAGGTCCTGAATACGGTTTTTTACCGGATTAATTTCAAACATGGTCTGTTTTCTTTTATGGACTTGTCAAAATGCGGTGATAAGAGCGGGATTGTACCGAATCCACGCCCTTTTTTATAGAGATTACTGCCGCTAAATTGGCCAGATATTGTCGATGATGATCTGAAGGGTGCGGTTACCGCGGAACTCGTTTATATCCAGTTTGTAAGCCAGCTCAACTTCGCGCACGCCGTTGTCCGGCCAGACAGCGGTATCGACGTTAAAGGCAATACCGTCCAGCAGCGGGCCACCGCCTACAGGCTCGACCATCACTTTCAGATGGCGCTCACCAACAATGCGCTGTTGCAGCAGACGGAAGCGGCCATCGAACAGGGGTTCCGGGAACATCTGCCCCCACGGCCCTGCATCCCGGAGCATCTGTGCCACTTCCATCGTCATCTCAACCGGCGTGAGTTCGCCATCGGAAACCACTTCGCCCTGCAGCAGGGCCGGGTCAATCCAGTCGGTGACCAGCTCGCCGAACAGACGCTGGAACTCGTCGAACTTCGCCTCTTCCAGCGACAAACCTGCCGCCATGGCATGACCGCCGAACTTGAGCATCAGACCCGGGTAGAGGGTATCCAGACGCTCCAGCGCATCGCGCATGTGCAGCCCCTGAATCGAACGCCCGGAGCCTTTAAGGGTGCCATCACCAGCCGGTGCAAACGCAATGACCGGGCGGTGGAAACGCTCTTTAATACGCGAAGCCAGAATGCCCACCACGCCCTGATGCCACTCAGGATGATACATCGCCAGGCCGCCCGGCAGCGTATCGCCGCTGCGTTCCAGCTTTTCGCACAGGGTCAGCGCTTCAACCTGCATTCCCTGTTCAATCTCTTTACGGGTCTGGTTCAGGGCGTCCAGCTCATTAGCCAGCACGCGCGCTTCACCAATGTTGTCGCACAGCAGCAACGCGACGCCAACGGACATGTCGTCCAGTCTGCCGGCCGCGTTCAGGCGAGGCCCCAGGGCGAAGCCCAGATCGCTTGCCGCCAGCTTGAGCGGATCGCGGTTAGCAATCTCAAGCAGCGCTTTGATACCGGGACGGCATTTGCCCGCCCGGATGCGGCTTAAGCCCTGCCAGGTCAGAATACGGTTATTGGTATCGAGCGGCACCACGTCTGCGACGGTCCCCAGTGCGACCAGGTCGAGATACTCGGCCAGGTTCGGCACGGCAATACCGCGGGCGTCGAACCAGCCCTTATCACGCAGCAGCGTGCGTAACGCCAGCATCAGATAAAATGCCACGCCGACGCCTGCGAGTGATTTCGACGGGAAATCGCAGTCGCGCAGATTCGGGTTGATGATCGCTTCCGCGGCAGGCAGCGTTTCACCCGGCAGGTGGTGATCGGTAACCAGCACCGGGATCCCCAACTGATGCGCATGATCGACGCCCGCATGGGAAGAGATCCCGTTGTCTACGGTCAGGATCAGCTGTGCGCCGCGGGCATGGGCCTGATCGACCACTTCCGGGCTGAGGCCGTAACCATCTTCAAACCGGTTCGGCACCAGATATGTCACGTTGTCGCAGCCCAGCGCGCGCAGGCTCAGCACGCTCAGCGCGGTACTGGTTGCGCCATCAGCATCAAAATCCCCCACTACCACAATGCGCGTACCTTCACACAGCGCGTTGTAGAGTATTTCTGTGGCTTTTTCGATGCCGTTTAACTGCTGCCATGGCAACATCCCTTTAACGCTGCGCTCAAGGTCGGCGGCGGTACGCACGCCACGGCTGGCGTAAAGCCGCTTTAACAGCGGCGGGAGGTCGTCAGGCAAATCAGCATGTTCAACCGCCTCGCGGCGGCGCAGTTTTATTGGGGCTTTCACGCGAATTATTTACCACCAAACTGTTTCTGGTGCGCGTCGAGGAACTCTTTCATCTCTTTAGGTCCCTGATAACCCGGAACAACATAGCCATTGCTCAGGACAATCGCTGGCGTACCGTTCACGCCAAACTGCACACCCAGCGCGTAGTGGTTAGCGATATCAATGTCGCAGGATGCAGGCTGTACGCCTTTGCCATTCATCGCGTCATCAAAGGCTTTGTTGCGGTCTTTCGCACACCAGATAGCTTTCATATCCTGCTCTGGCTTGCTCTCAACGCCCGCGCGCGGGAAGGCCAGATAACGCACGGTGATCCCCAGCGCGTTGTAATCTTTCATCTCTTCATGCAGCTTATGGCAGTAGCCGCAGGTGATGTCGGTGAAGACGGTAATGACGTGTTTTTCCTGCGCCGCTTTATAAACGATCATCTCTTTTTCGAGCGCGTTCAGGTTTTTCATCAGCAGCTGGTTGGTTACGTTGACCGGCTGCGCACCGCTTACGTCGTACATTGGCCCCTGAATAATGTGTTTTCCGTCTTCGGTCACGTACAGCACGCCGCTGTTCGTCAGAACCGTTTTCATGCCGGCAACCGGTGCAGACTGGATATCACTGCTGGTGACGCCTAGCTTCGCCAGAGACTGTTTGATAGCGGCGTCATCCGCATGGGCAAAACCGGTAAATGAGGCTGCCAGCAGGGTGAACAGCGCGAAAGACTTTTTCATATAAGATCCTAATTCGTCGGCACTCACGCTCGTGGGTGGTGCTGTTGGTGTAGCTGCCGCAGCCGTTCCGTCGCGACATGGGTATAAATTTGGGTCGTGGAAAGATCGCTGTGTCCCAGCAGCATCTGCACCACGCGCAGGTCGGCGCCGTGGTTCAGCAGATGCGTCGCAAAAGCATGACGCAAAACGTGTGGCGAAAGCTTTTCACTGTCGATACCCGCCAGTGTGGCGTAATGTTTGATGCGATGCCAGAACGTTTGCCGCGTCATCTGTTGTGCGCGCTGGCTGGGAAACAAGACGTCGATTGAAGCGCCATTAAGCAACCATGGACGACCGTGCTCCAGATACGTGTCCAGCCAGTACACCGCCTCTTCACCCAGCGGCACCAGCCTTTCCTTGTTTCCTTTACCGATTACGCGAACCACGCCCTGACGAAGGCTAATGTCGCTCATCGTCAGGCCGACCAGTTCAGAAACACGCAAACCGGTAGCATACAATAGCTCAAGCATGGCTTTATCGCGTAACTCCAGCGGCAGGTCAACTGCGGGTGACTGTAATAATCTCTCAACTTGTTCTTCGCTGAGATCTTTCGGCAGCCGCTGCGGGAGTTTCGGGGAGGCCAGGAGCGCGCTGGGATCGTCTTCGCGAATTTTCTCACGGTTGAGGTGCTGGAACAGCCGACGCATTGCGCTGAGCAAACGTGCGGAACTGGTGGCCTTGTAGCCCCCTTCCATCCGCTCGCCCAGCAGCGCCTGCAGGTCGTCGCTTTGTGCGTTCGCCAGCGACAGCCCGCGGTGCGCCAGCCACTCCACCAGCATGGTGAGATCGCGCCGGTAGGCACTGAGCGTATTCTCGGCCAGGTTCTTCTCCAGCCACAGTGCATCGAGAAACTGTTCGATGAGTGCGAGATCCTTTTCCACATCAGCCCCTTTGATTCTGCAGTCAGGCCATTATGCCTGATTGCTACCGGTTTCTGGTACACTACGCGCAAAGTCAAAGCAAGAATTGAGATAGTCACGCGATGAATATTGGTCTGTTCTATGGTTCCAGCACCTGCTACACCGAAATGGCGGCAGAGAAAATTCGGGACATCATTGGCCCGGAACTGGTGACGTTGCATAACCTGAAAGATGACGCGCTTACGCTGATGGAGCAGTACGACGTGCTGATCCTCGGCATCCCGACCTGGGATTTCGGCGAAATACAGGAAGACTGGGAAGCCATCTGGGACCAGCTTGATACGCTTAACCTCGACGGCAAAATCATTGCCATGTACGGCATGGGTGATCAGCTGGGTTACGGTGAGTGGTTCCTGGACGCACTCGGCATGCTGCACGACAAACTGGCACCGAAGGGCGTCACGTTTATCGGTTACTGGCCAACCGAAGGGTACGAGTTCACCAGTAAGAAACCGATTATTGCCGATGGGCAGCTGTTTGTCGGGCTGGCACTGGATGAAACCAACCAGTACGCTCTCAGCGATGAGCGCCTGCAAAGCTGGTGTGAGCAGATTCTGGGCGAAATGGCAGAACAGTTCAGCTAACGCGAATTACTCCTGCGTCAGCTGCTGTAATAACATCCGACGCAGGTCCCGCCACTCAGCGCTATCCATACTGTCCGCGGCCAGCCACAGATGCTGGCGACGCCCGCTGTCCACGCTACGTAGCCGCAGCATCATGCCGGAAGCGATCATCCAGGGCATACCGAGAATTTCCCACTCTTTTCCCTGCCAGCGCAGGCGGGAATCCATCAGTAATTTGATCTCCCCCTGACGGGCATGAATGCGGCGCTGGCTGCGCACGCTGTCAAACACCACAAACGACAGCAACAGCAGCCACAGAGGCGTATAGCTAAGCGGCCACGGCATCAGTAACACAAAGGCCGCGACCAGTCCGTGGAGCAACAACGACATCCACTGCGAGCGCCACGAGACGCGAAGGTCAGATTGCCACAGGACCACGTTCCTGATTCCGTGTTTGAATTAATTGCACCATCCGTTGCAACTCGGTGTCGGCGGGTTTGCCGTGATTCATCAGCCAGTTAAATAAATCAGGATCGTCAGACTCAAGCAGGCGAACAAACAGACGCTTATCATCATCGCTTAAGCTGTCATACTCATATTCGAAGAAAGGCATGATGGAAATATCAAGTTCACGCATGCCGCGACGGCACGCCCAGTGAATACGGGCCTTGTTGTTAATATCCATGTTCTGTTTCCTGCATTACGTTTGGCACAGTCGGCACCCCGTCCAGTGTTCTTGATTTCTCTGCGGGGACACCAGCTAGTGTAACGTGTTTTTGACCGTTTCTTTACTGGAATATTGCGAACCACGAGCGCGCTTCCACAATAAACCCTATAAAGACAGCGGATTACACTATTTTGCGTGGCGCTACGCATAACCGGGTTATGGCACAAATGGCCTGTTGAAAGCGCTTGCAATGCCAGCAGGCTCTTTTACCATTAGGCATTATCAAAGCGTTAAGCAATTCAGGATATCGTTATGGCCTTTACACCATTTTCTCCTCGCCAGCCCGCCGCCTCTGCGCGTCTGCCGCTGACGCTTATTACTCTTGATGACTGGGCGCTGGCGACACTCACCGGTGCAGACAGCGAAAAATACCTGCAGGGCCAGGTAACCGCCGACGTCAGCCAGATGGACGAACACCAGCATCTGCTGGTCGCACACTGCGATCCAAAAGGGAAGATGTGGAGCAACCTGCGCCTGTTCCGTCGCCAGGAGGGTTTTGCCTTTATTGAGCGCCGCAGCCTGCGGGACGCGCAGCTCACCGAGCTGAAAAAATACGCGGTCTTCTCAAAAGTCACTATCGCCGCGGATGATGAACACGTTCTGCTGGGCGTGGCAGGCTTCCAGGCCCGTGCGGCGCTGAAAAATCTGTTCAGTGAGCTCCCGGATGCCCAGAAACAGGTCGTCAGCGAAGGCGCAACGTCTATCCTGTGGTTTGAACACCCGGCGGAACGCTTTCTGTTAGTCACGGATACCGCGACCGCCGAACGCGTCACCGAGGCGCTGCGTGGTGAAGCCCAGTTTAATAACAGCCAACAGTGGCTGGCGCTGAACATTGAAGCTGGTCTGCCGGTGATTGACGCCGCAAACAGCGGGCAGTTCATTCCTCAGGCCACCAACCTGCAGGCGCTGGGTGGCATTAGCTTTAAGAAAGGGTGCTATACCGGCCAGGAGATGGTGGCACGCGCCAAATTCCGCGGAGCCAACAAACGCGCACTGTGGACCCTGGCGGGCCACGCCAGCCGCGTGCCTGACGCTGGTGAAGATTTAGAGCTGAAGATGGGCGAGAACTGGCGCCGTACCGGCACGGTGTTAGCCGCAGTTCAACTGGATGATGGCCGCCTTCTGGTTCAGGCCGTCATGAACAACGATATGGAAGCCGACAGCGTGTTCCGCGTGCGTGACGATGCCAATACGCTGAGCATTGAGCCACTGCCGTATTCGCTGGAAGAGTAAGGCGTCATTGCCCGGCGACGAGATAAAAAACGGTAACCTGACGGTTACCGTTTTTTTTGCTTACTCTCACGAAGAGAGGGCGGGGGCAAGAAGATCAACGTTCTGAAATTAAACCTGCCCCACATAGAGATAAATCGCTAAAAAGTGGCACACGCTACCGCCCAGCACAAACCCATGCCAGATAGCATGATTGTACGGGATACGCTTGCAGACATAGAAAATGACGCCCAGCGAGTAGACGATGCCCCCAACGGCCAGAAGCGTCACGCCCCCTACCGCCAGCTTGATCGCCAGTTGATAAACCACAATCAGCGAAAGCCAGCCCATCGTGAGATAGGTCACCAGCGACAGCACCTTAAACCGGTGGGCAATGGTCAGCTTAAACAGGATCCCCACCAGCGCCAGGCTCCAGATAACAATCATCAGGCCACGCGACAGCGGCGAGTTAAGACCCACCAGCAGGAAAGGCGTGTAGGTACCTGCAATAAGAAGATAGATAGCGCAGTGGTCGAATTTCTTGAGCCAGATCTTGGCCCGTTGATGCGGGATAGCGTGGTACAGCGTCGACGCCAGGAACAGCAGGATCATACTCCCGCCATACAGACTGTAGCTGGTAATGGCCATTGCGCTGGCATTCGTATCCACCGCCTGCACCAGCAATAACACTAAACCGACAATCCCAAAAACCAGGCCAATACCGTGGCTAATACTGTTGGCTATTTCCTCAGCCAGCGAATATCCCTGTGCAATTAATGGTCTGCTCACCATACAAAACTCCGGGAAAACTAACGATGAATATTCATCACCTGTCTATGCTAACTGAGAATGATTCCAGTGAACACCTGTTAGCTAAAATAATTTCACAAACATAATTTTTATCTATAAATCAAGAACATAAACAAACTATTCACCTAACATTTGTTCACATTAAAATTTAATCATTAAGAATCAAGGGCATAAAATTGGATCCTGCCGACTTGCTGCATGTTATGATGGATAAAGGATGTCTGAATGAGAGTTTCGCCATTGTGAGTATGTTCACCCACGCCGCCATTGCCAGTCTCAATAATCTGGAAATGATGGTCTACAACTATGTCATTAAAAATCGTGACAAAGTCATGTACATGACCATCCGCGAGCTGGCGGATGCGGCTGGCGTCTCAACGACCACTATCCTGCGCTTTTGCCGCAAACTCAACTGCGAAGGCTACTCTGAATTCCGCGTGCGCTTTAAGCTCTATTTAGAGCAGAACGAACCTCAGCAGGCAAATTTTGGTGCCAGTGAAATTATCAGCTTCTTTAAAGGCGTTAATAACGAAGAGTTCGATGCTTTATTAGATGAGGCGGTCGATATTATTTTATCTTCCGAACGTATTATATTTGTCGGCGCGGGCACGTCTGGCTCGCTGGCAAAATATGGCGCACGCTTCTTTTCGAATATCGGTAAATTCAGCAACCACATCGACGATCCTTATTTCCCGGTCACCAATGATATGGCTAAAAACGCGCTGGCGATTGTGCTGTCGGTATCCGGTGAAACCGAAGAGATCCTGCGCTTTGCCAGCCAGTTTAGCCTGCATCGCTGCAAAGTGCTCTCCATTAC
>ENA-OQKF01000678-OQKF01000678.1-human-gut-metagenome-genome-assembly--contig:-NODE-678-length-18674-cov-8.772200_pt1 | contig 18674 bp, 24 predicted proteins | sample MGYA00242617_ERZ504784 | MGnify/ENA primary metagenome ERZ504784 (study PRJEB26092, sample SAMD00036364) | human gut metagenome | host: Homo sapiens | study: EMG produced TPA metagenomics assembly of... | reverse complement strand
GGTATACAAGCACGCAAAAGCAATTCTTCCCGATGTGATTATCATGGAAAACGTGGAAGAGATTCAGCAATGGGGACCGCTGGATGAAAACGGGCATCCGATTAAGGAACGGCGTGGGGAAGATTATAAGAAGTTCATTACGGCAATGAAGAGTCTCGGGTATATATTCGACTGCCGGGAGCTTATTGCGGCAGACTATGGCGCGCCAACTACAAGAAAGCGCTGGTATGCAATATTTCGAAGAGACGGAAAAGACATCGTGTGGCCAGAAAAGACGAATTTTAAATCCAGAGATCCGAAATGGCAGGAATGCGGGGCATATATCGATTGGTCTGATTTAGGGAAAACGATATTTGATAGACCAAAACCGTTGGCAGATGCAACGATGAAAAGGATTGCAAATGGAATCAGAAAATATGTAATAGACAATCCATCTCCCTATATCGTGAGAAATAAAGATGCTGTTGCATTTATGATTCAATACCACGGAGAAACAAAAATTGGAGAATCAAGAGGACAGTTACTGACAGAACCAATTAAAACAATCGACACATCAAACAGGTACGGTCTGGTGACAGCTTTTATTACAAAATTTTATAAAAGCGGAATCGGACAGGGATGCAACGAACCTTTACACACAATCACGACATCACCTGGACATTTTGGATTGATATCTGCGTTTTTAATTAAGTATTACGGAACTGGCGGAGGACAAGAACTTTCAAATCCGCTTGCAACGATTACTACAAAAGATCGTTTCGGATTAGTAAATGTGATTCTGGATATCGAAGGCGAAAAGTATGTCATGAAGGATATTTTCCTGAGAATGTTAAAACCGGAAGAACTTAAATTAATGCAGGGATTTCCGGATGATTACATTATTGACAGGGATTACAAATACAGGAGATATCCGATCGCAAAACAAGTGGCTAGAATCGGAAACAGTGTAGTGCCAATCATGGCACAGAAACTGGTAGAAGCAAACTGCCCGTATTTAAAAATCGGGAATAGGGTGCCGAACATAGAAATATATGAGGATGAGCAGCAAATTAGGTTTGCGTAGTAGGAGGAATGACTAATGTCAAAAACAGGAGAAGCATGGATGGACGGGATCACTACAGAAATGATGGAGCATATATGCGACAACCTGTGCAAGCATCCAGATCATTTAAGTGGTGAAGCACTGGAAGATAAATGCGCAGAGTGTAAGATGGGACGGTTTGTGTGCGATATTTTGAACCAGTATAACAAGTGTGCGAAGTTGCTGGAGCAGATGCATGAGTTGAAAGAGCGGGATACGGCGAAGAAGCCGAAAAAATACGGAGTGACAGACAGCCAAGGTGTATTCCATCCATTGGTTGGAGTTGATGGAGTACCGTATGACTCATGCCCGAATTGTGATAGTAATTTATGTACAACTGGTATGTTCGGAAGAAGCAAAGAAAGAATGAAGTATTGTGAGAAGTGCGGCCAGAGATTAGATTGGAGTGAGTAACATGGAAGAATTGAAGAAATGTCCATTTTGTGATTCCGACAGAGGATATTATATGCTGGAAAGAGTACATAGAGCTTTATTGTTTAATTTTGACGGTGAACCGATCGGAGGAACAGAAGATATGACAGACTATGCGGGGCGTAGAAAACAATGTATCAACTGTCATAAGATACTCCCCAAAAAAATGTTTGAGGAAGTGATGGAAAAGTAAATTATTATTCCAAATTTCAGAAGAGCATTTGGAAAAATGATGCCTACGAAACCTTGAAGGAAGAAAAGAAAAGACACGGAGCGAGCAAAACAGCAGAAGAGCTGGAAAGCTATCTTTATGGCTTGACCTGTGCAGTGGATGTTATAGAGAAGTATGCAGATAAGGAGAATGTGGAATGAACGTACTAGAGAAGATCTTGGAAGAGATTGAAGATCATGCGATAGAGTTTAAATCATTCGGAATGGGTGATGATTATGTAAGTGTTGGTTGGGCAAAAGACATTATCCGTTCTCATATGGGCGATGTTCCGAAGTGCAGAGAATGCAGCCGAAGAAAATTTTATATGCAAGGATATGAAGATGGGAAGAAAAATGACGGTTGGATTCCGGTAAGCGAGAAATTGCCGGAAGAAAATGACGGAAAATATTATCCGATTCTAAATGTGTCAACATCATACGGAGCTGTTAAGCGGGGCTTTTATAGAGTTAGAGATAAGGAATGGTATATTTATAGTGAAATGCATGGCGAGTTTATAAAAGCAGAAGATAAAGAAGTTATTGCATGGCAGCCACTACCAAAACCATACAAGGAGGGATAACATGGACATTTTAATTACAATCGCATTCCTAGCCCTGTACTATATCCTGGGGCTTGGAACAGTGATTGCTTTGAAGACAGGAATCGAAGAGGATGTAGAACTTGAAGGCGCGGATTACCTTCTGGCTGCGGGATTTCCGATACTGTTATTTGTGGTGTTTTTGGATTGGATTGTGCGAAAGATAGTGAGGTAGAAAAATGAAAAAATTTAACTGGGATGAATTTAAAAATAAAGACAATAAGATTGCGGTGAATTGCAAGACCAAAGAAGAAGCAAAAGATTTCTGCAGGCAGATGCACGGACAAGGGATGAAATGGTGCACAGGTGATAGTTATTTGGAAAATACAAATTATAATGTGCACAACGAAGGAACGTGTTATTACGGAATCGGAGAATATTCGTCTCGTGATTTTGCAGAAAAGTACAATTATAAAATCTTGGAATGGAGTGATTACATGCAGGAAGAATTCACAAAAGCGGATTTAAAAGACGGAATGGTGGTTGAACAGAGAGATGGGGACATGTATCTTGTATTGGCTGGGATGGTAGTGAGAAAAAGAGGATACAATCGTATAGGCGATTATGATGATGACTTGAAATGCGCAGGTTATACAGGAGGAGACATCGTTAAAGTCTATAGAATTACTCCGGGATCACTCGGATGCATAGAAGATGTGTTTATTAAAAGCAACCTTGAACTCATTTGGGAACGCACCGAATCGAAGAAAATGACTGTGGAAGAAATGCGGAAGAAGTTGGAAGAGTTGACCGGGGAGCAGATTGAGGTGACGGCATGACCAGAGAGACTATGAAGCGCAGAAGGGAGACAGCAGACACCGTGAGAAAGATAGAAGCACACAAGATGGCAACGAGAAAGCCATGTGAGACAGCTTTAAAGCAACAGGGGCATAAAGCCTTTGCCTGTGATTTTAAAAGGGCTGACAGAACAAATACGGACACTCTGGAATACATAGCAAGCAAGTACAACATCAAAAAGCCAATTCCGGGAGGTGATTGAGGTGGATAAGAATATAATCTATGAGTACATGGATGCGAAAGCACTTGTGAAAGAGACAGAGGAAGATATCAGACGGCACAGAAGAAAGACGTTTGTGCAGGATAAAGTGACAGGCAGCAATCCAGAGTTCCCGTACCAGCCACAGAGCTTTAATATCTCTGGATGTGTAGAGAACACGGTGAATATAGACGAAGAGGAACGGTTGTTGGAAGAACGAAAGCTGAACGCAAAGCGGATTAAAGTAAAAGCAGAGCGAGTAATCAATAAAGCTCCGGTAAGGATGCAGCGGATTATCCGGTTCAGGGTTATGCAGGGGCTGACGTGGGACACTGTAGCGATAAAAATGGGAGGGAGATGCACAAAAGACAGCGTGAGAATGGAATTTCAGAATTGGATGAAAGAAAAATAAAGTTATTTCGTTTTTTTCACATTTTTCGCTTTTAGGAGTTTATAGTATAACATGGAGTTAGAAGAAAGACTCCAAAAGCTTTCCAAACAACATTCGGAACACCGCCGGACTTCTGCCCTTTCTCGTCTGGCGGTGTTTTTATGCGGAGTATAGCATCAGTGGTAGATGTGCGGGGTATCGCCGCGTCCTTGGTTCGATTCCAAGTGCTCCGCTTTGTGATGTGAGTATACAGGCTGCACAGCTGAGGTCTGTTCTGGGAGTGCACACCGGACTTACATTGCAATGGTACCAAAAAGCAGATATCCGCAGATCTGCAAAACAAACAAAAATAGATTCAGCAGTCTATATTTAGTGTAATCAGCGTACCCGAGTGCTGCGGATAGGGTAAAAGGATGTCAACCGGCATCCTACGGGTGTATAGCTCAGTTGGTAGAGCGATCGGCTGTTAACCGATGTGTCGCAGGTTCGAGTCCTGCTATACCCGTTGTGGACTGCTGCAAGGTTTCCTCCTTTTTCTTATAAATTTTGATTGTGTACTTGGTTATTTTGGTTTTTGTTGGCATTTGTAATTTTCACAGCGGCAGTCCTAAATATTAAAAAAGTATAAATTAGCACTCTTTTGTTGCGAGTGCTAAAATGATATGGTATACTAAGCATATCGATAGCGCTGTTGTTGAAATGAATGTAACAGCCAGATGTATAAGCACCTTTAAAATTTAATACGGTTCTGAAAAATATAGTCAGACTTACCGAGTGATATCTTAGAATTTGTATTATTATATTAAGGTGCAAAGAAGTTTGGCAAAATAGGATTGTATTAAAATGGAGGTTAAATATGCAGAAATATACATGGGATAGTATAAGAGGACAAGAATTTTCAGTAGAATTAAAGTGGGCTTACAAGAAAGTTTTGGAAGAAAAGCAGGAAGAACTTGAAGTACTTCGCATAGAAGAACAGGAATTAAAGAATATGGTTGCTAGAGCAGCTGTACACTGGAAACTGTCGTCCGAATTTGATAAAAATCTTCAAACAAAAACTGGGGAAATGTATGAAGGGTTAGGGAAAGCTCTTGAAAAATATGAACAATACAAGCAAGACGGTGAAAAAATCAGCAGGAAAAAAAGATTGAAGTCAGAGATTGAATGGCTGAAAAATCAGCTGAAGTAGATTGAAAAACTTAAAGAGGCACTTCGGTGTCTCTTTTTTGTGCTAAAAATTAACAGATTGAAAGGTGGTGAGTCCTATGACAGAAAAACAGAAAATATTTGCAGATGAGTACTTGATTGATCTAAATGCCACACGGGCTTACCGCGCGGCGTATCCGAATTGCAAAAAAGATAGTTCGGCAGATGCAGCAGCAAGAAAATTACTCGGAAATACTCGGATTCAAACATATATCACAGAACGAATGGAAGAGCGTCAGAAGCGGACAGAGATCACGCAGGATATGGTACTCCAAGAACTGGCTGCTATTGCTTTTGCTAGAGCGACAGACTATGTATCTGTGATGGATGGAATGGTGCAAGTAAAAGATACGGATCAGCTATCAGATTCACAAATAGCAGCTATTGCAGGAATCAAAGAAACGCAGAACGGGATAGAAGTCAAGTTAGGAAGTAAGGAAAAGACACTCGAGCTTCTCGGCAGGCATTTAGGTATGTGGAATGACAAGCTAGATGTGGCAGGAGATATGGACATGAAGATTGTGGTAGATTACGGTGATGGTGATGAAACAAGTTAATGTTGGATTTAACAGAAATTTTAAAGAATTCAATGAGTGTAAGAAACGGTACAGGCTGGCAAAAGGCTCTGCTGGATCCGGTAAATCGGTAAACATTGCACAGAATTTTATCATCAAGCTGGGCGATCCGAAGTATAAAGGTGCAAATCTTCTGTGTGTCCGGAAAGTAGACACAACAAACAAAGATAGTACCTATGCGGAGTTGAAGAGTGCGATTTATAAGATATACGGGGATAAAGTGGGATTATTCTGGCAGATCAGAAGCAATCCAATGGAGCTGATCTCTAAAGTAACTGGGAATAAAGTGATTTTCCGAGGGATGAAAGATGATGGACAGCGAGAAAAAGTAAAGTCTATCACATTTGATGTCGGAAAATTAACATGGATATGGATTGAAGAAGCAACGGAGCTTTACGAAGCGGATGTCGATATTCTCGATGACCGACTCAGAGGTGACTTGTCATTCAATCCATTTTTGTATTACCAGATTACATTCAGCTTCAATCCGGTGTCAGCAACGCACTGGTTAAAAGCGAAATATTTTGACATAAAAAGTGATGATGTATACACACATCAGTCCACGTACCTGCAGAACCGGTTCATAGACGAAGCATATCACCGGCGCATGATGATGCGTAAAGAACGGGATCCGGACGGATATCGGATTTACGGACTTGGTGAATGGGGAGAGACCGGAGGTCTGATTCTTACAAATTATGTGATTGAGGAATTCGATACATCCCCAGAAAGATTCGATTACATGGTAAATTCACAGGATTTTGGATTCAACCATGCGAACTGTATCGGGGAGGTTGGATTCAAAGATGGAGATATCTACTTATGCCGGGAATTGTATGTATTTGAAAAAGATACATCAGAGATCATACAGTTGGCTGAGGGAAAATTCCAAAAACGAATCACCATGTATTGCGATTCTGCTGAGCCGGACAGGATTAAGATGTGGCAGAAAGCAGGATACAGAGCATGTCCGGTCAAGAAAGAGCCGAACAGTGTAAAAGCGCAGATTGATTATTTGAAGCAGCATACCATACATATCCATCCGTCTTGCGTAAACACGACTAAGGAGATTCAGCAGTGGAAATGGAAAAAGGATGAGAAAACGAACACATTCACGGATGAGCCAGTGAATTTCTTTGATGATGCAATGGCGATGCTAAGGTACTCAATTGAGCAGGAGAGAAAAGGTAAGGTGAAGTTAAAGACCTTTAGAGGAGGAATATAAAATGAATGGGAAAAGACCATACAGATTGCCGGAACCGCTTTTATGTTCCGCTGATAAAGAAATCAATATGACATTGATAGACGAATACATTAGAAAGCATGAAGAACGAATGCCAAGGTACAGATACCTTGAGAATCTATACAAAGGATTCCATGATGTATTCCGTCTTCCGGAAAAGGAGTCATGGAAGCCGGATAACCGACTGGCAGTGAATTTCCCAAGGTATATCACAGAGACCTTTTTGGGATATGCCTATGGGATTCCAGTTAAAAAATCACATCCAGACGAAAAAATAAAAGATGCGATCCTTGAATTTGACCGGGATAATGATATCTCTGACCAGGAATATGAGTTGGCGAAGAAGTGCTGTATCTACGGACATGCATTCGAGTATTTTTACCAGGACGAAGAAGCAAAGACAAAGACAGTAGTCTGCAATCCAAAAGAACTGTTTGTTGTCTACGATGATACCGTAAAGAGCCGCGCTCTATTTGCTGTCAGATATGGGAAAAAAGACGATAATGCCACAAGGTATGGCGAGATACTTACAAGGACAGAAATTATCCCATTTGACGGAGAAAAGATGCAGGAGGGAATGCCGAACCCATATGGTCGCATCAACTGTGTTGAATATGTACTGAACGATGAGAGAATCGGTCTGTATGAAGAAGTGGCCGGTATGGTAGAAACATACAACCGAGTGATCGGAGAAAAGGCAAATGACGTAGATTCTTTCGCAGAAGCGTATCTTGCAGTGCTTGGCGCTGAACTGGATGAGGAAGGCGTTTATAAAATTCGTGATAATCGGATCATAAACCTTTATGGTACAGACAACGCAAAAGATATTATCGTGCAGTTTCTTGGCAAACCTACGGCAGACGGAACACAGGAGAATCTTTTGAACCGGTTGGAAAATTTGATTTACCAGACGAGCATGGTAGCGAATATCTCAGATGAATCTTTCGGAAATGCTTCCGGAACTTCTCTCGCATACAAATTACAGTCCATGAGCAATCTTGCACTAACATTTGACCGTAAAGTTGAAAAGTCCATGAGGAAACGATATAAGCTGTTTTGCTCCTTGGCGACAAATGTGTCAGATCGGGACGCATGGAAAGATATTGATTTTACGACGAGCAGAAATATCCCGAAGAATCTCTTGGAGGAAGCGCAGACAGCACAAGCACTTGAGAGCATCGTGTCCAAGGAAACACAGCTGCAGGTTCTCTCGATCGTCAAGGATGTTTCAGAGGAGATTGATCGAATGGAGAAAGAGGACAAAAAGAAGCAGGAAACAATCGTAGAGAAGCGGATGTTCGGAGGCGCGAAAGATGAGCAGTCAGGAGTATTGGAAGAATAGAGAAGAAGAACAACGAAAGAAGAATATCAGGGATGAAGCCGAATACGCGAAAGAAATCGAGAAGATCTATGTGAACATGATGGATGAAATCCAGAAAGAGATCAATGGATTCTATACACGATATGCAAAATCAGAAGGGATCACAATCGCAGAGGCAAAAAAGCGGGTATCTAAAATGGATATTGATGCATACAGTCGAAAGGCAGAGCAGTATGTAAAGAATAAGGATTTTTCAAAAGAAGCCAATGAGGAAATGCGGCTATATAATGCGGCAATGAAGATTAATAGGCTGGAAATGCTGAAAGCTAATATTGGGATGCATCTTGTCGGCGGATTTGATGAGTTACAAAAGTATTTTGACCAGATCCTGACAGAGAAAACGCTGGAAGAATTTGAACGGCAGGCAGGAATCCTTGGAAAATCCATCCAGAACAATGCGAAGATGGCGCACTCGATCGTGAACGCTTCTTTCCGCAATGCGAGATACTCAGACCGTATTTGGATGTATCAAGATATGTTGAAAGCTGAATTGTCGAAGCTATTACAGACTGGTTTGATACAGGGCAAGAACCCAAGAACACTGGCAAGACACCTTACCAAACTGTTTGGAGTAAGCCGGGAAAATGCAGAGCGACTGATGATAACGGAGCTGTCGAGAGTGCAGGCAGAAGCGCAGAAACAGTCTTATATCCACAATGGATTTGAAGAGTATGAGTTTATCGCAGAACCTACCGCCTGTCCGATCTGTAGATCGTTGGACGGAAAACATTTTAAAGTATCAAAAATGATGCCGGGAGAAAATGCACATCCAATGCATCCACGTTGCCGGTGCAGTACAGCAGCATATGTGGACGATAAAGAGTATCGAGAGTGGCTGGATGGATACCATAAGCATGGAATGGATTTTGAAACTTGGAAGAAGAGGGTTGAAAAGAAATCTACGTTTGGTATAATAAAAGCAGATAAAACCGTCAGCGGACATTCTGGAACGCCTAAAATGGCAGAGGCAGGAGCGGTAATAGACCATATCGGAAAAGACGGGAAAGTAGATGTAAGAGCTTTTTATGGAGAGTCGAAATTAAAATTTAAAGATATCCATACAACCGCACACGGGAATCCTAAGCAGCATCCTTATGGAAATCATGGGGAACACGCGCATGACTATACATGGGGAGAAGACGGCAGACTGAAGGATAAGACAACTCGCGAATTAAGCGAAGAGGAAAGAAAGGAGAATGGGGATATATTATGAATAAAGATGAATTAAGACAAATTTTATCTGAGTGTTGCAATGATATTTCTTTCTCTTACAGAGGATTGTCATCTGGAGTGACAGTTGAAGTTCATAATTATGTTCCGACATATCAAGCGTGGCATGGCGATGACGTGAAAGAGTATGATAATGTGGATAAAGTTATGAATGATAAATTTTATAGTGGAAAGTCGTTAAACGATCTAGTAAAAGAAGTAGAAATTGAAGCAATGTAATACCATCGGTCGAGCGGGCTGATGGTATTTTTATGCGCATTTTGGAGGTGATGCGATTTGATTGAGGTGAGAATTCGACCAGAGCGAATTAAAATCTCTGGACACGCCGGGTATGCGGAGCCGGGAAAAGATATTGTGTGTGCAGCTGTGACAGCACTTACACAGACGCTGATTCAGTCGATTGATGACTTAACGGATGATGAAATAGAATACAGAATATCTCCCGGAAAGGCTGAGATAGAATACAGGAATCTGTCAGAGAAATCAAAAACTCTGGTGGATTCCTTTTTCGTTGGCATTCGCTTGATTGCCGATGAGTTTCCGGATTATGTAGCAATTATGTAATTCGCGCCCAAGTCTTGAAGGCGTAAAAAGCTAGGGGAAAGGACCATGAAGAATGTCATTAAACTTTTAGGAGGTAAAGAAAATGAAGAGCAGGATGTTTAGAATGCTGCAGTTATTTGCAGAAGAAACCGTAGATCACACAGCAGAACCTGATGCGGTGAAAGATAGTGTTAATCCGGAAAACACATCTGGTGATAGCGGGGAAGAAAAGAAGTACACAGACAAGGATGTGGATGCGATTGTAAACAAAAGATTCGCAAAATGGAAAACTGAGCAGGAACAGGCGGTAAAGAGTGCTAAGGAAGAGGCAGAAAAGCTGGCAAAAATGAATGCTGAGCAGAAACAGAATTACGAGATCGAGAAGTTGCAAAAAGAGAATGAAAAACTGAAGCAGGAGGCTGCAAAGGTTGAGCTTAGCAGAAGCGCCACAGGCATTCTTGCAGAAAAAGGAATTGAAGCAACGCAGGATGTTCTTGATTTTGTTGTAGGGAATGACGCTGATGATACGAATGCAAAAATTGATAAGCTTGTAAAAATCGTGGAATCCCAGCTTAAGAAAGCCGAGATCGCCAGAGCAACCGGAACTACACCAAAAACCATGACGAACTCAGGAAGCCAGTTGTCTGAATTCGAAAAGAGGCTTGCAAAGTATAAATAAAGGAGAATGTGAAGATGAAGAATAAAGAATTTATGATGTTACAGTTATTTGCGGCAGGAGACAACAATGATATGCCGGTAAGAAGCTACCAGCTTGAGTTTAAAAGCCTTTTAGAGGTAGTATTTAAAAAGATGTCTTATTTCGCGGATTTTTTCGTCGGCGAACTTGAGGTACTGGATGGAGTCAGAGAAAATGAAACAGCCTTTTATGTAAAAACATCAGACATTCCGGTTGTGGTTGGAACTGGGTACGATAAAACAGCTACGAAAGCGTTTGGAACGGGAACAGGGAACTCTAGCCGTTTCGGGGAGAGAAAAGAGATTATCTACGCGAACACGCCGGTTAATTACTCTTGGGGATGGAATTACCACGAGGGAATTGACCGACACACGGTAAACAATGATTTTGACGTTGCGGTAGCAGATCGCTTGGAACTGCAGGCGAGGGCTAAGACAAAGCAGTTTAACAAGCAGCACGGAAAATTTATTTCCACATCTGCCGGAAAAACTTTAAGTGTTACTGATTATACAGAAGACAATGTATTAAAGCTGTTTAATGAGCTGTCTAAGTATTTTAACAACATCGAAGCAGTTGGAACGAAAAAAATTAAGGTTTGTTCCGATCTGTACAATGCCGTTTCGGATCATCCTTTGAATACAACTGCTAAAAACTCTACTGTAAACATTGATGGCAATGAAGTTGTGAAGTTCAAGGGATTCCTTGTAGAGGAGATTCCGGATGAATTATTCCAGTCTAAAGAATGCGCCTATGCATATATTGCCGGAGTTGCAAAAGCATTTACTGGAATTAACACAGCGAGAACGATTGAGTCGGAAGACTTTGACGGAGTAGCTCTGCAGGGAGCTGGTAAGGCTGGAGAATTTATTCCGAATGACAACAAGAAAGCTGTAGTTAAAGTGTCGGTGGGGTAGTACCCACTGACAATACCGCCTTGATTGGCAGTGGGAAGATCGGAAAGGCAAAAGTAGGAAAAGCGAAATAATATAACGGAGGTAGTAGATATGGCGTATTCTAAAAAAGATTGGGTAGATGGAGAGACAATCACGGAAGCATCAATGGATAACATCGAGAATGGTGTAGCTGCAAATGACACGAAAAATACACAGCAGGACGGAAAGATCACTGAATTAGAAGGGAAAATAGTGAAAGCAGTTGCTGGATCTAAAGATGGTTTGATGTCTAAGGAAGATAAAGCGAAACTGGACGGAATTGCAGAACAGGCGAATAAATACAATCTTCCTGCGGCGAACAAAACAACGCTGGGTGGTGTGAAACAGATGGCTTTGATCGCAGATTTGTCGACAGAAACAGCGACTGACCTGAAAAACAAAATCAATGCGATTCTTGCGGAGATGAAAAAACAGGGGATTATGGCGAATTCGTAAGGAGTTGAAATTGAATGTTGGATGATTTAAAAATTCTTCTGGGAATTGATGTTTCCGATAGGGATTCTGATGAAAAGCTTTTATTGATTCTGGAATCTGTGCGAAATCGTTTGAAACTGCTTCTCGGTGGCATGGAAGTGCCATCGAGTATGCAGCATATCGTTACGGATGTGGCAGTGATCCGTTTTAACCGCATTGGCTCTGAGGGCATGTCCTCCCACAGTGTGGCTGGAGAAAGCACTTCGTACAATGAAAATGATTTTTCCGCCTATATGGACGAGATACAAGCGTATCTTGACTCTGTAGACGGGGCAAAACGTGGGAGGGTGCGATTCCTATGAGGTATGATAAAGCTATATATTTTCAAACAGCAGAACACGGAGCGTACAATCCAGAGACTGGTGATTACGCAGATGACCACGTGACGGAAGTGAAGAAGTATGGAAGTGTTTCAGACACTGGAACAGAAACGATGAACCTGATTTATGGCAGCATTAAACAGGGCAGTCTTATAATCCAATTGCAGACTCATTATACAGAAACATTCCACCGGATCAGAGTTGGAATGAAAGTGTACAGAGTGGATTTTGAACGAAAACTGCGAACAAAGCATGTGTTTGTAGTGTCGGAGGTGCAGTGATGGCTACGTTAAAAATCGAAGGAATCGCAAAGCTGAATAAAGGTTTGAAGAAGCGGATGGATATGAGCGCTGTGCAGACAGTTGTACGGAAAAACGGGGCAGATATGCAAGCAAAATCGCAGAGAAATGCGCCGGTTGATACTGGAACACTGAAAAGAAGTATCGGTATTGACATCTCTGATGGTGGGATGACCGCCACTGTCGAACCAACAGCTGAGTATGCGCCTTACGTAGAACTTGGAACCCGATTCATGGAAGCCCAACCCTATTTAAAACCCGCATTTGAGGAGCAAAAGAAACAGTTTGAAAAAGATTTGCAAAAGCTTGTGAGGTGAGATATGGATCCACAGCAAGAATTATTTACAAAATTACTTACAGAGATCAAAGCATTAGGATATGACGTATATGACGGCTTCTTACCGCCGGATGGTACGCCGTATCCTTTTGTTTATCTCGCAGACAGCCAATTGATCGATGATGCGAATAAGACCGCTGTGTTTGGCAGTGTCCATCAGACAATCCATGTTTGGCACAACAATCCAAGACAGAGAGGAACGGTATCAAAAATGCTGTTGGCGATCAAAACCACATGCAGAAGACTGGATCATACTGAAAATTTTGCATGGAATGTCCGGAATGTAAATCAGAGGATTCTTCCGGATACAACAACAAAGCAGCCTCTTTTACACGGGTTGCTGGAAATAGAATTTAGTTTTAGTTAGAGAGGAGAAAAAGCATGTTTAAGACAGGTTTACAGTTATTTGCAGAGGCGGTATCTGGCAAGAAAATTGTCTATTTGTACCGACTTGCAGGAAAAGCCAAAGAAGAGGCTGCGAAAAATCTTGCGTTTACGACAGAAAATGGAAGAACAAAAAGCAAGGATGCAGACTCTACAGCAACGAAGGATGGAACGATTCGCACACCCGGGGCTGCGGAAACAGAAATCACAGCTACTGCTATCCTTGCGAAGAAAGATAAGTTAATCTCTGAGTTAGAGGACGCAATGGATTCGGATGAGTTGCTTGAAATCTGGGAGGCAAACCTTGAGGATCCGGCAGAACCTGGTCCGAATAAGTTTAAGGGCATGTATTTCCAGGGATATCTCACGGAATTTGAGATCATATCCTCGGCAGATGAAAATGTAGAGGTGTCTCTTACTTTTGGTGTTAACGGCTCTGGAAAACGAGGGGATGTTACTGTAACTGCACAGCAGCAGGAAGTAGCAGCTTATGTGTTTAAGGACAGCGTGAAAGAGGGGGAATAATGCCCTCTGACGATGTAGCCTTAATCGGCAGAGGTAAAGTAGGAAAGGCAAAAGTAGGAAAAGAATAGATCATGTACATAGAGAGCGGCGAGACCGCTCTCTTTTAATGGAGGTAAAAAATATGATGGAATTAACAATTAACGGACAGGTGTACCAGTTTAAATTCGGAATGGGATTTTTGAGAGAAATCAACAAGCAGACAAATATGCCTGTGGATGGATTGCCGGGAGTAAAAAAAGACGTAGGATTCCGGTATGCGCTTATGAACTTAATAAATGGTGATCCGGATGCATTGGTAAACATTCTTGATGTTGCGAATAAAGGGCAGAATCCGAGAGTGACAAGAGGCCTTTTGGATGAGTATATCGACGATGAGGACACAGATATCGATGATCTTACAGAAACAGTAATGGGTTTCTTAAAGAATGCCAATGCTACGAAAAAAGCTACGGACGAGATCGTGGACGCTGTAGAGAAAGAGAAACAGAGAATGGAAGAGGAAGAAGCGAAGAAGAGAGAGTTGATGATGTAGATTTTGAAGAATCCTACAGAGAGGCGGCGTTGAATTGTTTCCGATATCTTGGCTTTAAAAGCTTTGAAGAAGTGGATAGGTTGACAATTCCAGAATACACCCTGCTCATGGAGGCTGTGCAGCTAAGAGAAGTAGACAGGGACTATCGAAATCATCTGCAAGCGTTCCTGAATTTTGCTGTGAAAGCAGAGAAAAAGGTTGGAAAGAATAAGACTAAACCAGTTTATCAGAGATTCAGAAAGTTTTTTGATTACGAAAAAGAAGTAGATCGTGTGAAGAATCGCAAGAAGAAAAACGAAAGATTAGACATAATCGGCAGAATGATGAAAGGAGAGTGATGGCATGGCAGAAAGTTTTTCCGTGAAGGCAATATTATCTGCGCAGGATAAGGGGTTCAAATCTGTTTTCGGAGCAGCCACAAAGTCAGCCAAAGAGTTAAAAAGCACACTTATGGGTGGGATTGGCTTTGGAGCAATGATGGCAATTGGACAAAAAGCTGTATCTGTCGTGTCCGGAAGCCTTTCTGGGTTAACCAAAGAAACGATCAACACATCGGATGCAATGCAGAAACTCCAACAGGCTATGAGGTTTAGCGGATACGCTGAGGATGAAATACAGAGAATCGCAGGTGCAACAGGAACGTTAAAGACCTATGCTGATAAAACAGTCTTTTCTTTGCAGGATGTAATGTCAACCTTTGGATCTCTGTCTGCAAATGGGGTTAAAGACGCAGAGAAATTAACGGAATCCGTCGGAAATGCAGTTGCTGTATTCGGTGGCGGCGCACAGGAGTTTAGTAGTGTTGCACTTGCATTTTCACAGGCGATGGCATCTGGCGCTTTGCATGCGCAGGATTGGAATCAGATTGTCAATGCGAGTCCACAGCTTGCCGGTGGGTTAAGAAAAGAATTGATTAAATTGAATCCGGTTTTAGGAGAGGATTTTAAGCAGGCAATGGAAGATGGAGCTATCACAGCCGATCTTCTGGGGCAGGCGATGAACAACATTGGGATGACAGACATGGCAAGAGAAGCTGCGCAATCAGTTACGACATTTGAAGGAGCAATGGGGAACCTTGAAGCAACGGTGACAAGCGGAATGCAGTCCATTTACGATTCTTTTGTTAAAGGTAAGGCTGTGGATGCGATCAATCAATTTAACGGAAAAGTAGAAAGCGTGTTTTCCAGATTGCAGACTTGGATTCCAGCAACAATGATTCGTTTGGGATCCTATTGGAAAATCTTAAAAAGAGAGGCTTCTCAAGTTTCTGGGGCTTTTGGGGATGCATTTGGAGCAATCCGAAAAGAACTTGGAAAACTTATTCCAGCATTTGGCTCTACAGAGAGCGTGAACGGGTTCCGCGATGCGATTCAAGGAGCCGGGGATGCGCTCCAAGCGTTCGCAGGATTCTTGGAAGAGCATGCAGATATCATTGCGAGAGTGATCGCTGAACTCCCAAAACTAATTGTTGCATATAAAGGCTTTAAGATTGCAAAAAGTGTCGCTCCATTTGTAGGTGCGTTTACCAGTGCAATTGCCGGTCTTGCCGGTAAAGGAATCAGCAAAATTGCCGGAAAATTATTTGGGATTTCCAAAGGGCAGAAAGAAGTCGGCGTGTCGAGTCGAGAAAATGTGAAAAGCACTATGGAATCAGCGAAAGCATTTATGATGCTCGGTGCAGGTGTCGCTCTGATTAGTGCAGGGTTTTTCCTACTTTCCCAGGGGGCAAAGGCAGTAGCGGACTCTGGTCCTTTAGCAGTTGCAGTTTTAGTTGGAATGGTGGCAGCGATTGCAGGTCTTTTGATCGTTGCAAAAATGGTAGCTCCGACATTATCCTCCGGTGCAGCCGGATTTGTTGCATTCGGCGCAGCTGTTGTTTTGGCAGCGGCCGGAATCGCCGTATTAACTATGTCCGCAATTTCTCTGGCAAATGCAGGACCTCTTGCTATTGGAGTCATGTTTGGCCTGATCGTAGCAATTGGTGGATTGATGGTCGTAGCGGCTGCAGTAGCTCCTGTCCTTACAGCAGGAGCTGTTGGTTTGATTGCATTCGGTGTGGCTGCGGCACTTGTTGGAGCGGCAGTATTGCTTGCGAGCGCAGGCCTTGCGATCGTGGCAAGTGTACTTCCGATTGTTGCTGAGTATGGATTGCAGGCATCTGTAGCTATCGGGGCGTTAGGTGCTGCAATGACGGTATTTGGAGCTGGTACGATTGTGGCAGGAGTTGGATGCACGGTTCTCGCGGTTGGATTGCTTGCGGTAGGTGTTGCAGTACTTGGTGTCACAGTCGGAGTGGTAGCATTCGGCGTCGCAATGGTAGCAGCGTGTGTTGGTGTACTTGCAATGGCTGCGGCGCTATTGGCGGTAAATTCCAGTATGAAGTCCATTGCTAAGAATGCAAAGACAGCGCAGAAATCCATTACCAGCATGAAAGATTCTGTAAGCATTGTAAATGATGGGCTAGATGCGCTTGGTAATAAGGCGAAAAGTGCGGTGAAATCTATTGTAAGCGCATTTGACAACGGCGCAGGAAAAGCGAGAAACTCTGGACGGAAACTTGGGGACAGCGCAAAAGAGGGCGTACAGAACGGACTGCAGCCGACACAGGCAGTCGCAACCAAAACTGTATCTGCAGTATTATCATCCCTGGCTTCCGGTGCAAGCGGCGCATACAGTAGCGGATACAACATAGGGTTAGGCTTTGCGAATGGTATGTCGGCAACCTTAGGATATATCAGATCAGTTGCGGCGCAAATGGCTGCGGCTGCAGATGCTGCAGTCAGGGCAAAAGCAAAAATCCACAGTCCGTCAAGAGTATTTGCGGGGCTGGGCGCCTATGTAGGAGAGGGATTTGCGCTTGGAATTGAGTCGATGTCCAGAAAGGTTGCAGAAGCTACGCAGAACATTGTGGAGATCCCAACATTATCCACAGACATGAGAATGCGAGCTTCAGGTGCTTTGGATTCTGAACTTTCCGGTGATTATTCTTATAACCGGAATACTACATACACAATCGTTGTTCCAGTTGAGTACAACGGAAGAGAAGCAGCACGAGTTACAGCAGAATTTACGCAGAAAGAGCTGGAGAGTCGAGAGAGTATGAGGATGAGACTGAAAGGAGAACGAAGTCATGTATGATTTTGTAGACACGGGCGAGGTTGGGAGTGAAAACTCCCTGCCAAGTGAGGCCCTGCAGATTGATGGAGAATACATCGAAAATCTAATTGATGGGTATAGAACTCTGTATGTAAGTGGACGTGAACTTTTGGAGTCTGAAATCACAGATAGGGAAATCGATAGAATTAGCGGGTCTGAATATCTGGAAAGCCGCAACACTACAAGAAACATTACGGTTGGATATCAATTGCTTTGCAAGACCACAAGGGAATTTCGTGATAAGTTTAATAAGCTTTCCAGTATTTTAAGTAAGGAGCAAGTTAAGCTGATTTTTGCAGATGAGCCGGATAAATATTTTATCGGGACAAAATCGAGTGTTGGCGATGTGGAACCGGGAAGAATGAATGTGAAAGGGGAATTTACTTTCTATTGCTGCGACCCGCGCAAGTATTCTTCCGCTGAAAAGCAGTTTCCCGGTGTACAGCAAGACGGATACCAGACCATTACCATTCAAAACAACGGTACCGAATGGGCAGACGTGGACTATAAGATCACGCACAATCATGAAAACGGATTTATCGGACTTGTGAGCCAGTACGGAGTGATCCAGCTAGGGAAAGAGGAAGAAGCAGATGGAGAGAATTACGAAGCGTCCGAAGAACTGTTTAACGGTTACGGCTTGTTTCAAGACGATCACGGTACATCCTATCAAAATCCGGAAAACACAACACAAGGAACACTCGAAGTCAAGAATGTTGCCGGATATAACGTCATGGCATTAAAAGGTGGACAGGCAACATCCGGATTCTGGAACGGTGGAATGAAAACACTTACTATCCCAGTGGACAGTGAGGGTAGGCGTGGGGCGAAGAACTTTTATTGCTACACCCAACACTGGTTTGAGGCCGGCTTAATGGGACAGACGGGAGCGCAGACCATTGCATTTCTGACAGGAGATAATAAAGTAATCTGCGCCATGTCTATTAACAAGAGTGATACGGTTGGTAATACGGCGCATGTGGACTGGTTTGCCCCTCAAAACAAGAAAATTAAGACACTGGATTTCCAGCCGACATCCTACGAGGATAACCCGTTTAATTTAAAAATGGGCGGCGGACACAATGACTTTTTAAAAGAGGGTGACAAGT
>ENA-OQKF01000674-OQKF01000674.1-human-gut-metagenome-genome-assembly--contig:-NODE-674-length-18716-cov-3.315724_pt1 | contig 18716 bp, 14 predicted proteins | sample MGYA00242617_ERZ504784 | MGnify/ENA primary metagenome ERZ504784 (study PRJEB26092, sample SAMD00036364) | human gut metagenome | host: Homo sapiens | study: EMG produced TPA metagenomics assembly of... | reverse complement strand
GGAAAGTTTAAGAAGGGCAGTATATCAGCTGAAATGAATGGATAGTGTGCCAGACAGCGCAGTGTGCAATGAGGCTGTGAAGCTGGCGCAAAGAAAAGGTTTTTATAATCTGAAGCCTTTTGTAAATGGTGTTCTTCGTACCATAGCCCGGGAAATGGATCAGGTCCGGTTCCCTCAAAAAGAAGATGATCTGTTGAAATATCTTTCTGTAAAGTATTCCATGCCAGAGGTGCTGGTAACCAGGTGGCTGGAAGCCTATGGAGAAGAAACAACAGAGAAGATACTGGCAGATTTTCTTACGGAACATCCTCTTACCATCAGATGCCGAACTTATCTGAATTCCAAGGAAGAGATTGTAAAAAGCCTGGAAAGTCAGGGCGTTCATGTAGCGCCTGCTCCATATCTGCCTTATGCATACAGCATTTCTGATTTTAACCACATTCTTGCACTGGATGCTTTTATCAAGGGTAAAATCGTCGTGCAGGATGTTAGTTCCATGCTGGTTGCGGAGGTTGCAGATCCGAAGAAGGGTGATTATGTTATTGACGTGTGTGCTGCGCCAGGTGGAAAGAGTCTTCATATGGGAGACAAGATGGAGGGATATGGAACGGTAGATGCAAGAGATGTAAGCCAGTATAAAGTCAATCTGATCGAGGAAAATATCCAACGTACCAATTCTATTAATGTACAGGCAAGAGTGCAGGATGCTACTATTTTTGATCAGGATTCAGAACTGCTTGCAGATGTTGTAATTGCAGATGTACCTTGTTCCGGGTATGGAGTGATCGGCAAGAAGCCGGAAATCAAATACCGTGTTACGCCACAGAAACAGGATGAAATAGTGATTCTGCAGAGAACCATTCTGGATCGCGCAGCAAACTATGTGAAGCCAAGAGGAGAGCTGATCTTCAGTACCTGTACCATTGCAAAAGAAGAAAACGAAGAGAACATGATGTGGTTTTTGAATAATTATCCATTTAAGCTGGAGAGCCTGGATCCTTATCTTCCAGAGGAGCTGCACTCAGAGACAACTGCACTTGGATATCTGCAGCTGCTTCCTGGAGTACATAAGACAGACGGCTTCTTTATTGCGAAATTCAGAAGAAAATAGGAATATAAATATGACAGACATTAAGTCGATGACGAAAGACGAACTGAAAAATCTGATGACCGAACTGGGAGAGAAACCCTTTCGGGCAAAGCAGATCTACAGCTGGTTACATGAACATCTGGTAACCTCTTATGATGAGATGGGAAACATACCAGGAAAATTAAAAGAAAAACTGAAAGACTATCCCATAGCGGCATTGGAAATGGTGGATGAACAGGTTTCTGCCATTGACGGCACAAGAAAATATCTGTTCCGCCTTTCTGATGGAAATGTGATCGAGAGTGTTCTTATGCGTTATAAGCATGGAAATTCCGTATGTATTTCGTCACAGGTAGGCTGTAAAATGGGGTGTCGTTTTTGTGCTTCCACTATTGGAGGCTGGACAAGAAACCTTCTTCCTTCGGAAATGCTGGATCAGATTTACAGGATCCAGAGCATAACGGGAGAGCGGGTATCTAATGTAGTAGTAATGGGAACCGGCGAACCTATGGATAATTATGATCATATTGTACGCTTTGTACATCTGCTTTCCGATGAAGATGGTCTTAACATCAGCCAGAGGAATATCACCGTATCGACCTGCGGAATTGTTCCGAAAATTTATGAGCTTGCAAAGGAAAAACTGCAGATTACCCTTGCCCTGTCTCTGCATGCACCAAATGATGAAAAAAGACAGGAACTTATGCCTATTGCACAGCGGTACAGTATGGACGAAGTCCTGGATGCATGCCGCAATTATTTTCAGGAGACTGGCAGGAGAATTACTTTTGAATACAGTCTTGTGGCTGGTGTTAATGACAGTGACGAAGATGCAAGAGAGTTGAGCAGCAGAATCCATGATATTAATTGTCATGTAAATCTAATCCCGGTAAACCCTATTAAGGAGCGTTCTTACAGGCGTTCTACGCATCAGGCTGTAGAGAATTTTAAAATAAAACTTGAAAAATGCGGAATTAATGTTACTATTAGAAGGGAAATGGGCAGTGACATAGACGGTGCCTGTGGACAATTACGAAAAAGTTATATGGAAAAAAGTTACGATCCGCAGTAATGAAAAACTGGTGTTTCTATGTTGAACAACAGTACGAAAAGGACAGAAAGCGAGAAGTGACATGAGGGTATATTCAGCTACGAATATAGGAATGAAGCGGAAGATGAACCAGGATTATGTGTTCGCTTCCCAGGACACAGTTGGAAATCTCCCGAACCTCTTTGCTGTTGCTGATGGAATGGGAGGGCACAATGCAGGTGATTATGCTTCCTCTCACGCGGTCAGGATACTGGTAGATGAAATCAGGGAGGATACGGATTATAATCCTGTAAAGGTAATCCGCCATGCCATTGAGACTGCGAACACAGAAATTATAGAACAGGCGCAGAAGGATGAGAAGCTTCGTGGAATGGGAACTACCATGGTAGTAGCCACCATTGTAGGTCAGTATGCTTATGTTGCCAATGTGGGAGACAGCAGACTATATGTGGTGGATAAACAGCTGAGGCAGATTACCAGGGATCATTCACTGGTTCAGGAAATGGTAAGAATGGGTGAAATCACTGCTGAGGAGGCAAGAAATCATCCGGATAAAAACATTATCACCAGAGCTCTGGGAGCAGAAAAAACTGTAGACGTGGATTTCTTTGATATGCGTCTGGAACCGGGAAGTACGATCCTGATGTGTTCCGATGGTCTCAGCAATATGGTGGAAGACAAAAAAATGGAAGAAATCATATTGAATTCTGATGAGGATATCACCTGGAAGGGAAATACTCTTATCCAGGAAGCCAACAACAACGGCGGCAAGGATAACATTGCAATCATATTGATAGAACCATTCACGAATGAGGTGGAAACATGTTAAAGACAGGTATGATTATAGCAGAACGCTATGAAATTGTAAGTAAAATCGGTACCGGCGGAATGGCGGACGTATATAAGGCAATGGACCATAAACTGAACCGTTTTGTGGCAGTTAAGGTTCTGAAGCCGGAATTCAGGGAAGATGCAACTTTTGTAAAGAAATTCAGAAGTGAAGCGCAGGCAGCAGCAGGTCTTACCCATCCAAACATAGTAAATGTATTTGATGTAGGCGATGATGAGGGTGTTTATTATATCGTAATGGAGCTGATCGAGGGAATCACTCTTAAGGAGTATATTTCCAAGAAAGGCAAGCTTTCGGTAAAGGAAGCTACCAGTATTGCCATTCAGGTATCTATGGGACTTGAGGCAGCACACAGCCACGGCATTGTACATCGTGATGTGAAGCCTCAGAATATTATTATTTCCACAGACGGCAAAGTAAAGGTAACAGACTTTGGAATTGCAAGAGCTGCTTCTTCCAATACCATCAGCTCTAATGTTATGGGGTCTGTACATTACAGCTCACCAGAGCAGGTACGAGGCGGCTACAGCGATGAGAAGAGTGATATCTACTCACTTGGTATCACTTTATATGAGATGGTAACAGGACGTGTTCCTTTTGACGGAGATACTACAGTTGCCATTGCAATCAAACATCTTCAGGAAGAGATGGTACCGCCAAGTGTTTATTCCCCAGATTTGCCGTACAGTCTGGAACAGATTATTATGAAATGTACCCAGAAGAGTGTGGATCGCAGATATAATAAGATGGAGGACGTGATCGAAGATCTGAAGCATTCTCTTATTGACCCGCAGGGAGATTTTGTGAAGCTTACATCTGTAGACACAGACGCTAAGACGGTTGTAATTTCTGATGAAGAGCTTGGAGAAATCAAGCACACTCCGAAGCAGACTCTTAAACCGGATATAGAAACTCTGGAAAAAGAACTGAATGAGACAAACTACGATGATGATGACGATTTCGGGTATGACGATAAGGAAGAGAGCTCGAAAGGCTCCAGAAAGAACCGGGATCGTGAACGAAGCAGAGAGCGGGAAGAGAGAGAAAGACGTATCAAAAAGCAGAAAAGAGGCGTCAGTGTAGCTGGAAGTATTATTGCTTTGATCATAGGTGCCGCAGTTCTGATCGCGGTAATTCTTGTTGTGGGAAAGGCAGCAGGTCTGATCGGAGACAGCAAGGATTCTTCTTTGGATCAGCAGAATCAGCAGGCACAGGTTACCCAGGCTGCTGACGAAGATGATGGTATGGTACCAGTACCTGATCTTATCGGTAAGACAGAGGCTGAGGCACAGGAACTTTGCGCTTCTGTAAATATCGGAATGACCTACAAAGGTGAAGAGGCTTCCACACAGGAAAAAGGCAAGATTTCTTCACAGGATCCTGTACAGGGAACAAAGGTAGCTAAAAATTCAACTGTTAACTATTATTTAAGTAAAGGTTCTGAGTCCGTTACCCTTACAGATATGTTCGGTCAGAATGGCGCTTTGGCGCAGGAAACTCTGGAAAGCCAGGGCTTAACGGTTCAGATCAATAAGATTTACCCGGATGAAAGTCAGTCTTCTATGGTAGACATTGGATGTGTCCTTGATACTGAGCCTGCAGCAGGAACTACTGTCAAGGCAGGCGATACAGTTACTCTTACCATCAGCCGTGGTATTAATTATGGTGACAGTGTACAGGTGCCAGATGTAACCGGAATGGAGAAGAATGATGCAATTGCCAAGCTTGGCAAATTCATTAATATTAATGTGGAAATGCAGATGAGCACAGACGTTGCAGAGGGAACTGTTATCTCTCAGGATCCTATAGGATATACAGATGACAACCCGGTATATGCAGATCCGGATAACGATACGATCACTCTTATTGTAAGCAGTGGAAGTCAGGATACTTCTTCACAGAATACTGAGGATCAGAGTTCCTCTGATACTACTGCAGCAGTAGCAAATGGCGAAGTATGGAAATGTACACAGAAACTGAAGACGCCTATCGGATATAATGGAGGTCTGATCAGACTGGAGCTTGTTCAGAATGTAGGCGGCGCTCCAAAAGCAAGCCCTGTGGTAGAAGGACCGCAGCTTACTTTCCCATATCAGCTGGATATTACAGGTGCACCAGGAGTTGCTGAGGGTACTTTATATCTGTCTGAGCAGCAATCTGATGGAAGCTATCAGGAACTTGGCCATTATCCTCTTACTTTTGAGAAGGTTGAGTAATCCATGCAGGGAAAGATCATTAAAGGAATTGCAGGCTTCTATTATATCTATGCGGAAGACGGCAATGTTTACGAATGTAAAGCAAAAGGAATTTTTCGAAAGGATAATTTCAAGCCTCTGGTAGGTGATAATGTGGAGATTACCGTTTTGAATGAGGAGGAGAAGGAAGGCAGTGTAACTTCCATTCTTCCCCGCCGCAATTCACTTATCCGTCCTGCTGTTGCCAACGTAGATCAGGCATTTTTGATTTTTGCCATGGAGAATCCAAAGCCTAACTTTCTTCTTCTGGACCGCTTTCTGATTATGATGAAGCAGCAGGAAATTCCTGCAGTTATCTGCTTCAATAAGAAAGATGTGGGAGAGAAGGAAGAAATGGAAAAGCTTTACGAAATCTACACTGGATGTGGATATCGTGTAGTGCTTTCCAGTACCTATGAGGGAGAGGGAATGGACGAGATCCATGAGATACTGAAGGGAAAAACAACAGTAGTTGCAGGACCTTCCGGTGTGGGGAAATCTTCCATTACCAACTGTATGCAGGGTGAAGTGCAGATGGAGACTGGTGAGATCAGCAAAAAACTGAAGCGCGGCAAGCATACCACCAGACATTCCCAGGTAATCCCGGTGGAAAAGAATACTTTCCTGGTGGATACTCCGGGATTTTCTTCTTTGTATCTTACCGATATGAAGGAAGAGGAGCTTCGGGATTACTTCCCGGAATTTGTAATGTATGAGCCGCAATGCCGGTTTCAGGGGTGTATGCACATTCATGAACCGGGCTGTGCAGTGAAGAAAGCTCTGTCTGAAGGTAAAATTAGTCAGCAGCGGTATGACAACTATCTGGCTTTATATGAGGAATTAAAAGAGAAAAGGAGATACTAAAACTATGTATCAGCTATGCCCTTCCATTTTATCAGCGGATTTTAACCGTCTGGGCGAACAGATTAAAATTCTTGAAAACGAAGGAGTTGAATGGCTCCATATTGATGTTATGGATGGAGATTTTGTACCGAGCATTTCCTTTGGTATGCCGGTGATCAAATCCATCCGTAAAGAATCCAAGATGTTTTTTGATGTTCATCTTATGGTGACAGAGCCGGAAAGATACATTCAGGATTTTGTAAATTGTGGTGCGGATTCCATCACCGTTCATGCTGAGGCATGTGAGGATCTGGAACGTACTATAGAGCGTATCAAGGATGCAGGAGTGAAAGTTGGTGTTTCCATCAAGCCTGCAACTCCGGTAAATGATATCAGCCATATGCTTGAGGATGTGGATATGGTTTTGGTAATGACTGTTCAGCCTGGCTTTGGCGGACAGAAATATATGGACGAGTGTACAGAGAAGATTCAGGAACTGAGAGAACTGATCGACAAAGAGAATCTGAATGTGGATATTGAGGTTGACGGTGGAATCAATGAAGGTACCATAGAGACTGTTATGAAAGCTGGTGCCAATATCTTTGTTGCCGGATCCTGGGTATTCGGCGGTGATATTGCCCAGAATGTCCGCCATATTCAGAAACAGATCGAAGAGATTGGTGACAGGATTGAGTGAGAGATAGAATGATAGATACAGTAATCGTAAGCGGGGGCATGATCCAGAAAGATTTTGCCCTCGATTTTATAAGAAAAATAGAAGAAGAGCGAAAAGGCAAGAAGCTGCTTTTGCTGGCGGCTGACAGAGGACTGGATTTCTTTCTGGAAACAGGTCTTGTCCCGGATATTGTGGACGGTGATTTTGACAGTTTATCAGGTGCTGGAAAGGCATATCTGGAGAGTCTTGACCATACAGAAATTGTCAGACTGAATCCTGAAAAGGATGATACAGATACCCAGTCTACTTTAAATCTGGCAATAAGAAGAGGGGCAAAGAATATTCTTATTCTTGGCGCAACTGGTGGAAGACTAGATCATTTTATTGGAAACATGGGACTTTTGGGATATGGCAGACAAAAGGGTGTCAATGTGATCCTGGCAGATGCTCAGAATTACATCTGTCTTGTGGAAAATGGCTATATTATTCGAAAAGACAGTCAGTTCGGAAAATATATTTCTTTTTTCGCAGCCGGTGAAACGGTTGAAGGTCTTACTTTGAAGGGGTTTAAATACCCATTGGATCATTACCGCCTTACTACAGATAACTGTGGCCGCACCGTTAGCAACGAGATCCAGGAAGAAAAGGCCAAGGTACTCTACGAAAAAGGCAGTCTTCTTATGATCATGTCCAGAGATTTGAAATAAATGATGTATTACAAAAGAGAAACACTTCATATTCAATTGGAAATATGAGGTGTTTTTTCAAATTTATCAGATTGTCCAGAGCTTTTGTCTTGATGGAAAGAGTTGGGTATGCTAAAATAAAAAGATGTATAGAGAAGACAATATGGGGCCGGAAATATATCATATTTTTATTGTTTGTGGTATAATAGCAAAAGAATGGCGTAAAGAAATGTCAAACGCCCCTAAAAATAAGGAGAAATAGGATAAAATGAAATTAGGTATCGTTGGACTTCCAAATGTAGGAAAAAGTACACTTTTTAATTCCCTGACAAAGGCTGGTGCAGAATCTGCGAACTATCCCTTCTGTACCATTGACCCGAATGTGGGAGTTGTTACTGTGCCGGATGAAAGACTTGCACTGCTTGGTGATTTTTATCATTCCAAGAAAGTGACACCGGCCGTTATAGAATTTGTTGACATTGCAGGACTTGTAAAGGGCGCTTCTAAGGGAGAAGGTCTTGGAAACCAGTTCCTTGCAAACATCCGTGAAGTTGATGCAATCGTTCATGTAGTACGCTGTTTTGAGGATACCAATGTAATTCACGTAGATGGAAGCATCGACCCGATCCGTGATATTGAGACTATCAACCTGGAGCTCATTTTCTCTGATCTTGAGATCCTGGAGAGAAGAATTGCAAAGGTTACCAAGACTGCCCGTATGGACAAAGAAGCTGCAAAAGAGCTTGATTTCCTTCAGAAAATCAAGAAATGGCTGGAAGACGGCAAAATGGCCATCACTATGGAACTGGAGAATGAGGATGAGGAAGCATGGATGGGAACATACAATCTGCTCACTCAGAAACCGGTTATTTACTCTGCAAATGTTGCAGAAGACGATCTTGCAAATGATGGTGCTGACAATGCGCATGTACAGGCTGTAAGAAAATATGCTGCAGAGCAGAACAGTGAGATTTTCGTAATCTGTGCTCAGATCGAGGAAGAGATTTCCGAACTGGATGAGGATGAGAGAAAAATGTTCCTGGAGGATCTTGGACTCAAGGAATCAGGACTTGAGAAGCTGGTTAAGGCAAGTTATCATCTCCTTGGACTTATGAGCTTCCTGACCTCCGGAGAAGATGAGACCAGAGCATGGACCATCAAGATTGGAACCAAGGCTCCGCAGGCTGCAGGTAAGATTCATTCTGATTTTGAGCGTGGATTCATTAAAGCTGAGGTGGTAAACTATCAGGATCTTCTTGACTGTGGCTCCTATGCAGGCGCAAGAGAAAAAGGTCTTGTAAGAATGGAAGGTAAGGATTACGTAGTACAGGATGGCGATGTGATCTTATTCCGTTTCAATGTCTGATAAGTAATAGAAACAGAGGGATAGCATAAATGTCAATTCAGTTTCCGAATCTGGGAATAAACCTGGATTATGTGGGGAAATCCATTCAAATATTTGGATTTGAGATTACATTTTTTGGCCTTGTAATAGCTCTGGGAATGCTTCTGGGAATGGGATTTGTGATTCTGGAAGCGAAGCGCTGCGGCGAGAATAAAGACGATTATCTGGAAATGATGATCATATCCCTGCTTCTGGGGGTGGTCGGATCCAGAATGCTTTATGTTTTATGTTCCTGGAATCTTTATAAGGGCAATATTATTGAGATCTTTAATGTGAGAAATGGCGGACTTACATTCTACGGCGGTCTGTTTGGAGGAATGCTGGGAGCAGCCATTTACTGCGGCGCGCGCAGAAAATCTTTTATGCAGATGGCAGATACTGCCAGCATGGGAATCGTTATTGCGCAGATAATAGGAAGGTGGGGAGATTTCTTTAACAGGGAATCTTTCGGTGAGTATACCAACAGCATATTTGCAATGCAGCTCCCTTTATCTGCTGTGCGTTCCAGCGAAGTGACATCTGCAATGAGGGAAAACCTGGAGACAATAGGTGGAACTTCTTATATTCAAGTACATCCGGTTTTCTTATACGAGAGTCTTTGGTGTCTGCTTTTGTTTCTCCTGATGCTTGTGTGGAAGCGTAAAAAGCATTTCCACGGAGAAGTATTTCTGAAATATCTGGCAGGATATGGTCTCGGACGATTTTGCATAGAACTTCTTCGAACAGACAAGCTTATGATTCCGGGAACTTCTGTTGGAATTTCCCAGCTGATATCAGCAGCATTGTTCGTAATCTGTGCTATGATCGCAGTTGTGGACGCAACAATGGCGAAAAAGAGGGTGGAAAGGCGCAGAAGCAGGAGAGCACAGGACGATGAAGCGCAGGAAAGAGCAGCCAGAGAAGCTGAAGCAGAAGAGTACAGAGACCGGCTCAGACTGGAGAGAGCTTTTGCAGATGGAGATGCCGCAGGTGTTCGGGAAGTCTATAACGGAACAGCATCTGCTTATGAACATGATTCCGAAGAATCAGAAGAAACTTCGTCTGTGGAAGAAGAGCATCCGGAAGAAAATTCCCGGGATGAAGAGAACACAGAGAAAATTGTGGAAGAGGAAAATTCAGCTGCTGAGGATTTCTATGAGGAGGACTCAGAGAAAGATACAGAAGAAGTTTCTGAGGAGGAAGCCTTTCCAGAAGCTTACAGTACAGAAAATCATGTGGAAGAAAATGCCAGGATTTCTGAAGAAGAAAATGTTGCTGCGAAGGGTCCGACAGCTTCAGAAGAAGATGAATGGTTGTATAGCCAGCCGCGCAGATTTGCGAAAAAACCTGCCCATGAGCAGAAAGATTGATCATATGATTGTCAGATACCTGAATCTGGACTAAACAAAACGTTATTTTGGTGGGAGCGAATCCCACTGAAGTGGCGTTTTTTTGTGTGTAATAGGTAATTTCGCTGGAATTTCCGGCAATATAAAAAGTCCTGCAGGGCAGGATTTATTTGCATAAAAAATTTTTTTGACTGCATTTTCACTGTTTGTAAGGACTTTGTAACAGAATTATGTAATAGATTTCATAATTTCCCACTTGTAATTTAGGGGCAAATGGGTTAGAATGGGTTCATAAGTGGTAGGAAGTGGAGAAAAGTGGTGACAAATGGGGACGAAGTGGCAGAACTTCCATTTGTTTCCCGTCATGAGATACGAGGGGGAGACTCGTATTTCACGAGAGTAGGTGAGTTTTTATGTTCATGGGCGAGTACAATCACACAATCGACGCGAAGGGGCGTTTGATCATCCCGGCGAAATTTCGGGAACCTTTAGGTGAGGAATTTGTTCTTACCAGAGGACTTGATGGTTGTCTTTATATTTATCCTATGGATGAATGGGAAGCCTTTGAAGAGAAACTCCGTGCATTACCACTTACAAATAAAGACGCTAGAGCCTTTTCGCGCTTCTTTGTTGCAGGTGCAACAACATGTGAACTGGACAAGCAGGGGAGAATTCTCGTACCACAGACGTTACGTGAGTTCGCTGGTCTGGAGAAAGATGTTATTCTGGCTGGAAACTTAAGCAGAGTAGAAGTCTGGAGCAAGGAGAAATGGAGCGAGAATTGCAATTATGACGATATGGACAGCATTGCTGCCGACATGGAGAACATGGGAATCGTCATCTGAGCATAAAATAAGCGAGAAATCCAACAGGAGACGGAAATGGAATTTAAACACAAATCTGTATTACTGGACGAGACCGTTGGCGGGCTGAATATTAAGCCGGATGGAATCTATGTGGATGGCACTTTGGGCGGCGCAGGACATGCCATTGAGGTATGCAGGAAACTTTCTGCCAAGGGGAGATTTATTGGCATAGATCAAGACCAGGATGCGATAATTGCTGCGAGTGAACGGCTTGCCGCCTTTGACCAGGTGACAATCATTCGCAGCAATTATTGTTACATGGTACAGGAGCTTGCCGCAAGGGGAATTCACAAGGTTGATGGTATTGTTCTGGATTTGGGAGTATCCTCCTATCAGCTGGACAATGAGGAACGTGGATTTACCTATCGGGTAGATGCACCTCTTGACATGCGCATGGATCAGAGACAGACACAGACTGCCAGTGACATTGTTAACGGTTATGAAGAAAGAGAACTGTATCGCATTATCCGCGATTACGGTGAAGATAAATTTGCGAAAAATATCGCAAAACATATAGTAGCAGCAAGACAGCAGAGCCCCATTATGACAACGGGCCAGCTTACACAGATCATCCGGGAATCCATACCTATGAAGATACAGGCAGCAGGAGGTCATCCGGCTAAGCGTACGTTCCAGGCAATTAGGATTGAGCTGAATAAGGAACTGGATGTTCTTCGTGATTCACTTGATGGGATGATCGATCTTCTGGATGATGGCGGAAGGCTTTGCATTATTACGTTCCATTCACTGGAAGACAGAATTGTAAAAACAATTTTTCGAAAAAATGAGAACCCGTGTACCTGTCCACCGGATTTTCCGGTATGTGTGTGCGGAAAGAAATCCAAGGGGAGAGTTATCACAAGGAAGCCAATTCTTCCAAGTGATGAAGAAATGGAAGAAAACCCGCGTTCTAAGAGTGCTAAGCTTAGAATTTTTGAAAAAAAAGTTTAAAAGAAGGGTAAAAAATGGCGGAGACAGGCAGACATACAAATACTGTGTCAGGTAAAAGACGTCCACAAAATGTGTATGTTGATGGCAACACTGTCCGAAAAGTCCAGGAAGTTCCTGAGCGGAGAGAGTACCGTCAGCCAGAGCATTCTGTTCGTAAAAATAAGGCAAAACCAGAGCAGACCACACCAGAGCAGCAGGTCCGGGGGAACAAGCCGCTTAGTAAGGCAGCCAGGAGAAACCGTGCGAAAGCCAATAATATGAACCGTAATTTTGCCATATTTCTGGCAGCACTTGGTATCCTTATTGTGTTTTGCAGTATTAATTATCTGAAACTGAAAACAGAATGCACCAGTAAAAGAAGCCAGCTGGCCACGCTCGAATCCCAACTGGCCGAGCTGAAAGAAGACAACGATGCATATGAGAGCCAGGTGACTTCAAGTGTTGACCTTGAAAGAATCCGGAAAATCGCCATCGGACGTCTGGGCATGAAATATCCAAGCAACCAGCAGACAGAAACCTATGCGACTGAAGGCGGCAGCTACGTAAGACAGTATCAGGACGTGACCGGGAAGTAATGGGAATGAAGGCAGGTGTTTGATTGACTACTCTGAGAAGAAAACCAAAAAGAAAACCTATAAAAAAAATAAATCACAGTATGAAAAAAAAGCTGTCAATACTGCTCTTTTGCGTATTGGGAGCTTTAATCGTTTTATTGGGAGTTATCACTTATATTAATTTTCAAAGTGGTGACAAGTATAAGAAACAGGTGCTGAGTCAGGCTCAGCAAAAATACCAGAATCGTACAATGCCAGCGAAACGAGGGACAATCTATGATCGAAATGGCAACATTCTGGCAACGAGCAACAAGGTGTATAATGTTGTACTGGACTGTAAAGCTGTGAATTCAGATGAGGATTATCTGGATCCTACCGTGAATGCTCTGGTTACCATATTGGGTCTTGATGAAGGCGAACTCCGTACCAGGCTTACTTCTGATAAGACCAAGGAGAGTCAGTATCAGATCGTGAAAAAGCAGGTATCTATGGATGATAAGAAAGCATTCGAGGATTACTGCAGCATACCAGATGATACGGAAATGACCAGGGAAGAAATTCAGGAGAAAAACAATATCCAGGGTGTATGGTTTGAAGAAGATTATCTTAGAGTCTATCCATATAATGAGCTGGCCTGTGATACGCTGGGATTTACTTTTTCCCGAGATACTGCGGACTATGGAATTGAGGGCTACTACAATAGCAGCCTGACAGGAATTGATGGCCGACAGTACGGATATTTCAGTGATGATTCTAACGTGGAGCAAACCATTATCGAAGCTTCTGACGGAAACAGTCTGGAGCTTAGCCTTGATCTTGGAACACAGCAGATTGTGGAAAAATGGGTAAATGCCTTTAAGGAATCTACTGGCGCCAAAAATCTAGGCGTGATCGTGGAAGACCCTTCAAGTGGTGAAATCCTTGCCATGGATGGGGGCGACCGATATGATCTTAATGATCCACGTAATCTGTCTTCCTTATATTCAGCAGATGAGATTGCTGCTATGAACGACAGTGAGACCATGGATGCTCTAAGCGCCATGTGGAATAACTTTTGTGTAACCGACATTTACGAACCTGGTTCCGTTGTGAAGCCCATTGTTATGGCAGCTGCTCTGGAACAGGGAAAAATATCCACCAGTGATACCTTCTATTGTGATGGTTACCAGAATTTTGGTGTGCCAGGAAATATGACCACCATCAAATGTGCAAATATTTACGGACACGGAATGGAAACCCTTGCGGAAGTAATCGCAAACTCCTGTAACGATGCCATGATGCAGATTGGTGCAAAGATGGGCGTTGAGAATTTCCTGAAAGCACAGAGTACTTTCAATTTCGGAAGCAGGACAGGAATCGATCTTCCAAATGAGGGATATGGTATTATGCATACTGTTGATACCATGCATGAGACAGAGCTTGCGTGTTCTGCATTTGGTCAGGGATTCAGCTGTACTATGATCCAGGAAATCAATGCAATGTGTTCGGTTATCAATGGCGGCTACTATTATCAGCCACATCTTGTGACAAAAGTCAAAGACGCCAGCGGTGCAACTGTGAAGACAATCAGCCCGCTTCTTCAGAAGCAGACTATTTCTTCCAGCATTTCCGCTGATATCAGAAGCTATATGCAGGCCAGTGTAGAGCAGGGTACCAGTATGACGTCAAAGGTACAGGGTTACAGCTCAGGCGGTAAAACAGGAACTGCGGAGAAATTCCCCCGTGGAAATGGTAAATACGTGGTTTCCTTTATCGGATTTGCCCCGGTTGATGACCCGCAGGTTCTGATTTATGTGGTAATTGACGAGCCAAATGTAGAGGATCAGGCCAGCAGTATTTATCCACAGTATGTGGCACAGGCAATTCTTTCCGAGCTTCTGCCATACATGAATATTCAGCCCGATCAGTCTACAGACGGAACTGTTCCGGAGACAGAGCTTTGGGAGAAATTTAATGGTCATGTAAATACTATATCTGACAGTCAGATTGATGAAAATGGAAATCTGGTGGATGAAGAGGGCAACCTCATTGACTGGGATGGCAATCGGATTGACGAAAATGGTTACCTGCTGAATAGTGACGGAAGTTATCAGATCAATGCAAACGGAGAGTATATAAAATCTGCTAACCTTGATGGAATCAGCGATTCCTACACTGGTTCAGCCGGGGAAACTCTGCCGGAGGCTGTTTCTGATACCAATGTTCCGGGACCTCCGGAAGATAACACGGATCCCATTGAGGATAACAATATGGAGAGTGAAGGCCTGACTAACGAGGAAGCCGGACTGGATTAGAAATACTGTCCATAGGTGGCATAGTATTGGCAGGAAATAAAAAACGGACTGTTCACCATAATACAACACATACCTCCATCTGAAATTAGCATATATTAGTTATGATGATTTCAGATGGGGATTTTTTTATGAAAAAAACCATGACCTTTCACAGGAAAAAAATATGGATGGTTTTTCTTGTATGTGCACTTATGCTTCTGGGACTTGTGGGAAGGCTTGTTTACCTGATGGGGGTTCGGTCGGATTACTATTACCAGAAAGCAGAAGAACTTCATGAAAGAGAACGAGTCATTAAGGCTGCAAGAGGACAGATACTGGATGCAAAAGAGAGGATTCTGGCAGATAATAAAACTGTATGTACCATTTCCGTTATTCACAGTCAGATTAAGGAACCACAGAAGGTTATTGAGGTCTTGTCAAAAGAGTTGGAAATAGATACTGACACAGTGCGTAAAAAAGTTGAAAAAATATCTTCAATTGAACGAATTAAGACAAATGTGGAAAAATCTGTGGGAGGTGTGATACGTGGGTATGAACTGGATGGTGTGAAAGTGGATGAGGATTATAAGCGGTATTATCCTTACGGATCTCTGGCTTCCAAGGTTCTGGGATTTACAGGCGGTGACAATCAGGGAATAATTGGCCTGGAAGTGAAATATGAGGAAGTTTTAAAGGGACAGGCGGGAAAAATCCTGACCACAACAGATGCCAGAGGCGTGGAAATCGACCAGATCGGAGAAAGCAGGGAAGATCCGGTGGCAGGGGAAAATCTGAAAATCAGTCTGGATGTGGATCTGCAGCAGTATGCGCAGCAGGCGGCCCTGAAAGTAATGGAAGAAAAACAGGCTGCGCGTGTTTCCATACTTCTTATGAATCCGCAGAACGGAGAAATTTATGTATGTGTTAATGTGCCGGAATTTGACCTGAACGATCCTTTTACATTGAATGCGGACGTGGATACTTCAGGACTGAATGAACAGGAAAAACAGGATCTTCTGAACCAGATGTGGAGAAATCCCTGCCTGAACGATACATATGAGCCCGGTTCTACCTTTAAGATCATTACCATGTCTGCAGGTCTGGAGGCTGGCGTGGTTTCCGTAAATGACAGATTTTTCTGTCCGGGGTATAAGCTGGTGGATGACAGGCGGATTCACTGTGCAAGGAGAACAGGACACGGTTCCCAGAGCTTTGTGGAAGGTGCCCAGAATTCCTGCAATCCGGTTTTTATTGAAGTGGGTCTGAGACTTGGGGTGGAAAACTATTATCATTATTTCAAGGAGTTTGGACTTTTGAAGAAGACAGGTGTAGATCTGCCGGGAGAGGCTGGAACGATCATGCATAAAATGGAAAATATGGGGAATGTGGAGCTGGCAACAGTTGCTTTTGGCCAGTCTTTTCAGATTACGCCAATTCAGCTGGCGACCACAGTCAGTTCTCTGATCAATGGGGGGAGGCGGATCACACCTCATTTTGGGGTATCCGTTCTGAGCTCAGATGGCACCAGCGGAAGAAAGTTGGAATATCCGGTGGAAACGGGGATTATTTCGGAAAAAACATCAGAGACAGTAAGAGGAATTCTGGAGAAAGTAGTGTCAGAAGGTTCCGGAAGAAATGCCCGGATCGAGGGATGCACAGTGGGGGGCAAGACGGCTACTTCCCAGACTTTGCCAAGAAGTGCCAACCGGTATATTTCTTCCTTTCTTGGTTTTATGCCTGCGGAAGATCCACAGATCCTGGGGCTTTGCATTATACATGACCCGCAGGGCGTGTATTACGGAGGAACCATTGCGGCACCTGTGATAAAGAATATTTTTGAGGCGGTGCTAGAGCGTGTTTGAAAAATCATTCCCGCAATCTGCACGCCCCACTTTGCGGGAGATTTCACCCGAATTCGGTTGCCGTAGCCCGCTACGGCGCCCTCATCCGGGCAAAATCTCCCACAAATTGTGACGCACATCTTGCAGAAAGCCTTTTTCAAACACGCTTTAAATCAGAAAAAAGAAAGATAAGCTTCGGTGATCGGTCAGGCTGTGAGCAAGGAGAAGTATGTTACCGGTCACGAAGTAAGCAGTAAACAATGTGGGGATATTATCTTGCAAAAACCAAGCTATGGGTTGATAAATAAGGGGAAAAGCTTTATACTATAAGATGCTTTAAAAAGTTTAGAGCGTGTTTGAAAATGGTTTCTGCAAGATGTGTGTCACAATTTGAGGAAGATTGCGGAATGCTTTTTTAAACAGACTCTGGAACGAAAAAAACGAAAGAATTAAAGAGGTGTGAGGATGGAATTTCATATTGTGATCCCGGTACTGATTTCCTTCGCAATCAGTGCAGTATTAGGACCTGTTATTATTCCTTTTCTGCGTAAGCTGAAAATGGGACAGACAGAGAGAACAGAGGGCGTACAGTCGCATCTGAAAAAGGCCGGAACCCCGACTATGGGCGGCGTGATCTTTCTGATATCCACGATTATTACTTCATTGTTTTATGTAAAAGATTATCCCAAGATTATCCCGGTTCTGTTCCTGACTCTGGGATTCGGACTGATCGGTTTTCTGGATGATTATCTGAAGGTAGTCCTTAGAAGATCTGACGGACTTCTTCCATGGCAGAAATTTCTGCTTCAGGTAGTGGTAACAGGTATTTTTACTTTCTACCTGCTGCGGTATACAGATGTGTCTCTGACCATGCGTATTCCATTCTGGGGTGGGCATTATCTGAATCTTGGCTGGCTGGCTGTACCGGTGCTGTTCTTTGCAGTGATCGGAACGGTAAATGGCGTAAACTTTACTGACGGTGTAGATGGTCTTGCTACCAGCGTTACCTTGATCGTAGCCGTATTTTTCACGGTTGTATCCATTGGAACCCAGTCAGGTATCGAGCCTGTCACCTGTGCGGTTATCGGCGGACTGATGGGATTTTTACTTTACAATGTATACCCGGCAAGTGTGTTCATGGGAGATACAGGATCTCTGGCGCTTGGTGGATTTGTGGCAGGTGTGGCTTATATGCTGCAGATGCCTCTGTTTATACTGATCGTGGGACTGATCTATCTGGTTGAGGTACTGTCCGTTATGATTCAGGTAACCTATTTCAAAGCAACACATGGCAAACGTATTTTCAAAATGGCTCCTATCCATCATCATTTTGAGCTTTGCGGATGGTCAGAAGCCAGAGTAGTTGCAGTGTTTACCATTGTGACTGCAATTATGTGCCTGATCGGACTTTTAGCCCTGTAAGAGCTGCCTGAAAAGGGAGAATTCCGGGGCATCCATTGCAAGGCATTAAGGAGGAAATAAATCATGGAATTAAAAGGAAAAAAAGTTCTGGTTTTCGGAGCCGGAAAAAGCGGTATCGGCGCAGCTGATCTTCTGAATGCAGTTGGTGCCTGCCCGGTTCTCTACGATGGAAAAGCAGATCTGGATAAAGAAAGCGTATTACATAAAATCAGTGGAAATTATGAACTTCCCATCTATGCAGGAGAGCTGCCGAAGGAAGTTCAGGAAAGCCTGGATCTTGTGGTATTAAGTCCTGGAGTTCCCACAGATCTTCCAATTGTAAAAGGTTTTTATGATCAGGGACTTCCTGTGTGGGGCGAGGTTGAACTGGCTTATCAGACTGGAAAGGGTGAAGTTCTTGCAATTACCGGAACAAACGGAAAAACTACAACAACAGCCCTTCTTGGGAAAATCATGGCAGATGCACGCCCATCTGTAGTCTTTGTTGGAAATATTGGTACTCCGTGTACTTCCAAGTCACTGGAGATGACAGATGAGACGGTCACGGTTGCAGAGATCAGCAGCATCCAGCTTGGGACTATCTGGAAATTTGCTCAAAGGGTAAGCGCCATTTTGAATATTACAGAGGACCATCTGAACCGTCATC
>ENA-OQKF01000671-OQKF01000671.1-human-gut-metagenome-genome-assembly--contig:-NODE-671-length-18748-cov-11.382740_pt1 | contig 18748 bp, 18 predicted proteins | sample MGYA00242617_ERZ504784 | MGnify/ENA primary metagenome ERZ504784 (study PRJEB26092, sample SAMD00036364) | human gut metagenome | host: Homo sapiens | study: EMG produced TPA metagenomics assembly of... | reverse complement strand
ATGGTGCTCCTCCGTTGGTAGTGCCAGTATGTGTCAAGCGCATCGTTCCCCGGACAAAATCACGTTCTTAAGCAAAGCCACGCTTGTAAATCGGAAACACAAGTCGTTGTGGCCCCTACGGATTCATGTATATCGAAATGGCTGAAATTATTATCCATCGCAAAAACTCTCGTAAGCAACACTTATCGAGATAAATGTAGCTTATTTTAACGTTAGCTACACTTATGCGGATAAGTGTAGCTAACGTACATGCGATGCGACTGATAGATTGACAATAAATGGATATTCGTATACTTTTTATGCGTTTTCAAATCTCGCAGAGGAGAAACATGTCAGCCGCATCGATCCTTGACAGCATGGTCTCCGTCACCAGCCTTAACCACGGCGGAGCAAGCAAAGCATTAAGTCAGGTGGGCGACAACCATCCAGTCGTCGTACTCAAAAACAATCAGCCCAGCGCGGTTATAATCACGCCCGCCGACTATCGCCGGCTCACTCAGGCTGAAGAAAATTTCGCGCTATACCGCAAAGCCGTGGAACGCCTACGCAACGATGACAGCACACTGCTAACCGATGCAGACGTATTCGGCGAAGATTATGAGCCGATTGATGACGGTTTTGAACCAGAATTCGAATAAGGTCCATCAACAACCGGCAAGTGGACAATTTTGTATATTTTGATATGGCGATGCAGGTTGTATGAAATCAAGAAATCGACGTCTTGCACAGCCGGATTGAATATAGTGGATGGCATTGCGATACGTACAGGTTTCACTTTTGGTCGGAGCAGTATCCATGTACAAAGGCGATTTATCAATCACACGAGGAGCTGACTGAAATGGCAGCGTTCGGCAGGCCGGAATATGACCGTTATGTACGTCTTGTGGAAATGATGATTTCATTTCTAAGAGACCATGGATACAACTACGACGCCAATCTCGATCAAGACATCCTTGACCATGATGGACCGGGAGTGCCAGTCGAAAATGGCGTTGACGCCATCATCGAGTTCAACCTCACTCCTTCGAAGGATATGATCACCTTGTTTGGACAAGTTCATGATGAAAATCCTTGGTGCGACGAGGAATACGAACAATTTCGCGATTACCTGCGAGAACGCGAAGATGAGCACCAATCGGGTAAATTGATTCCGCCATCCGCAGATTAGAACGTCCCCCACACACAAGTAATAATCGTTTGCACTGTTCATCGTAGCGGGCGCGGAACTCATTCTCACTTCCCGCAGTGACACCGTATGCCAGATAAAAAACCGGGAACGGACGCGACGTTTGAATTACGACGAACCCGACTCCCGGCATCGCGACTGCTTCTCAAAAGATGTGTGCTTGACTCACATGGATGGTACTGAGAACCATTCGCTTGCGATCTGCTTCCGCACACATGCTGGCGCGATGTAAATACAACGCAGGCACACGGCAGATACAAATCAAGTCTGTGCAAAACTTCCAGCCAGCAAAGAAGCCGACCGGAAAGCCACAGGCCACTCTAGTCGTATGGTCGAATATTCACAAATTAACTGACCAAACCGACATATGTCATGTGAAGTGAGCGATAAATCAAAAAACGGCAGTTCAAAAGCGGACCATCTCAATACACGTATCCCATATGGGATACGACCGGTAGTGAAGGTCCGGTCGTACACGCTTATCGTATTTCAATCCACACATCCCGTATGGGATGAGACGCACCGCGTCTACGAATTTCCGTGATCGTAGAAATTTCAATCCACGCATCCCGTATGGGATGCGACTTGCCACGATTAAACATACATCCTCCTTTCGTGTTTTGCTTCAATTTTTCTTAAGCAATTTCTGCACTGTTTTTCCGCAGCATAGGCTGCTGATTTCCAGCGGAAACTGCACCATATGACCACCCAGACGAAAACAGGCACCAGCCCGCCGTGCCTGTATATTCCCGAGACGCAGCCCAAAAACAAATCCGCCGGCTGCAGCCGGCGGCGCTCGGGAAGGAAAGGACGATGGCGATACCGATGCCCAAACAGCAAGATATCAGGAGACTGGACCGTCAGGGAGTGTCCAGGTCGGAGATCGCGAGGAGGCCGGACGTGGACCGCGCCACGGTCGCGAAATACGCCGACATGGACGACATGACGCCGAAACCGCCCACGGACAGGCGCCGCGGCTCCAAGATCGACCCGTACGCGGCGTTGGTCGACGGATGGCTCGAGGCCGACCGCAGGCCGCCACGCAAGCAGCGCCACACCGCCAAACGCGTGCACGACAGGCTCCGCGCGGAGACCGAGTACGACGGCGAGTACACGACGACGCCGGGGTACGTGAGACGCTGGCGCGAGGCGAACCGGAGAGGTTCCGACGGATACGGCGAGCTCGTCTGGGCGCCCGGCGTCGCGCAGATCGATTTCGGCGTGGCGAAGGCCCGCATCGCCGGCGAGCTCGTGGACGACCACTGCCTGGTCGTCACGTTCCCCCATTCGAACATGCGGTACGTGACGAGCCTGCCCGGGGAGAACGCGGAATGCCTGTGCCACGGGCTGGTCGAGGTGTTCGAGCACATCGGCGGAGTCCCGCCAGTGATCGTCATGGACAACGCCACCGGCGCGGGACGCAGGAACGCGAGGGGCGAGGTGACGCCCGCCGCGGTGCTCGACGTGTTCGACATCAAAAAATCGCTGTCACACAAGGGCAACCCCTACGACAACGCCGTGGTCGAATCGACGAACAGGCCGCTGAAGAAGGAGCTCGTGTACCGGAACCACTACACCACGATCGAGCAGCTGAGGCATGACCTCAACGACTACGTGTGGTGGTCCGACAACCAGCGGCTCCACTCCACCCTCGGATACCGGAGCCCGAAGGAATTCACCGAACAGGGACTCGTCCTCTAAGAAACCGTCCAACACGCTGTTGCCAATCCACTCGTGCTCTACGAGCCCGTCGGCACCGGCAAGACGCATCTCGCGGTCGCGTTGGGCAGGCTCGCGTACATGCGCGCGATACCTGTCAGGTTCTTCACCGCGACCGGGCTGCTTATGATGCTGCGCCGCGCGAAACGGGAAGACCGGCTCGACACGGAGCTCCGGCAGATCGCCAGGGCGAGGCTCCTGATCATCGACGAGTTCGGCTACATGCCGATCGACGAGGAGGGCTCCAGGTTCCTGTTCCAGGTCATATCGGATTCCTACGAGACCCGGAGCATGGCCCATATCATGAACATCGAGTTCTCCGGCTGGGGGCGCGTGCTCGGCGACAAGAACATGGCCGCCGCGTTGATCGACCGCACCGTGCACCACGGAAGGCTCGTCAGATTCGAGGGAGGCTCCTACCGTAGCGAGCACGCCCTCATGACCAGATAGCTAGGAAGAAAAGGGTGGCGGATTCCGACGTCGCAGTTTCTGTTGGAGACCAGCTGCCTATGCTGCTGAAAAATAGTGCCTATACTGTGGATGCCAACTTGCAGAAACACACCAGAGCGCCGCCGCGCACCCGCTCCGGTCGATTTCAATCCATGCTCTCCGTAAGGAGAGCGACCCCTCTACTGGTAAGGAGACTGATTATGGTCGATATTTCAATCCACGCTCTCCGTAAGGAAAGCGACCCGACCGCGAGGTAGTCGGATGATTGCATGGCGATATTTCAATCCACGCTCTCCGTAAGGAGAGCGACCACCGCGCCATGCAGTATTTCAGTACTACCCCGTTATTTCAATCCACGCTCTCCGTAAGGAGAGCGACATAGCGAGGCCGTCAGATACGAGCTTCCCAAACTCATTTCAATCCACGCTCTCCGTAAGAAGAGCGACACTCCAAAAACCACTGCATACACTGTTACACCTAATTTCAATCCACGCTCTCCGTAAGGAGAGCGACATGGAAACCCCGCGCAATTCCGATAATTACGATATTTCAATCCACGCTCTCCGTAAGGAGAGTGACTTACCGTGACGGGCACCGCCACGTACGTCAACCCATTTCAATCCACGCTCTCCGTAAGGAGAGCGACAGGTTAAAGCCGTAAAAACATATTCCACAAAAAAATTTCAATCCACGCTCTCCGTAAGGAGAGCGACTTGAGCGGATCACGCCAGCTCGGGATGATGTAGCCATTTCAATCCACGCTCTCCGTAAGGAGAGCGACGCGTATTGCGGGCGAATCATGTCGCCATGCTCGGCATTTCAATCCACGCTCTCCGTAAGGAGAGCGACGTACAGTTCTATCGCCTCAGATATGAACCAAACATTTCAATCCACGCTCTCCGTAAGGAGAGCGACCCATGACGGCCATTCCACGGTCGGGGGTTCGATATTTCAATCCACGCTCTCCGTAAGGAGAGCGACCGCCTCTGGAACCACCACGCCAGCCACCATCAAAGATTTCAATCCACGCTCTCCGTAAGGAGAGCGACCAGGCCGCCGACCATGTCGGACACCAACTGCATATTTCAATCCACGCTCTCCGTAAGGAGAGCGACGCATGCCGACTGGCAGGGAATGGCTCCGTTCTGATTTCAATCCACGCTCTCCGTAAGGAGAGCGACTCGAATATGAAGAACGCACCTCGTACATCGACATTTCAATCCACGCTCTCCGTAAGGAGAGCGACCGGAATTTTCGCTGTCGATACGCACGCTAAAGCTATTTCAATCCACGCTCTCCGTAAGGAGAGCGACAAAATAAAAAGACTTGACAGGACGGCGCAAAAAATTTCAATCCACGCTCTCCGTAAGGAGAGCGACTTTGGAGCACGGCTGGATCGGAGAGAACCCCATTATTTCAATCCACGCTCTCCGTAAGGAGAGCGACTGCCTCACTTTCATTGTTGGTTGTGATGGTCTGGATTTCAATCCACGCTCTCCGTAAGGAGAGCGACTGTCGCCAATGCGATATTCAACCGCGTCCGAACGATTTCAATCCACGCTCTCCGTAAGGAGAGCGACGCGTGCATGAGTCCGGCAGCCACCGTCCGTTCGGAATTTCAATCCACGCTCTCCGTAAGGAGAGCGACCTCAAAGCCGAAGAACTTTCCCGTCAACTGATGATTTCAATCCACGCTCTCCGTAAGGAGAGCGACGAAGGCGAGCTGACTCACGACCGTACCGGAGTGGATTTCAATCCACGCTCTCCGTAAGGAGAGCGACCAGATCACTTTTGCCGCGTCGGTTTGTTCGACATTTCAATCCACGCTCTCCGTAAGGAGAGCGACTCATTTCAGATACTCTCTTTCCAGCCCCCTTGCTAATTTCAATCCACGCTCTCCGTAAGGAGAGCGACTTGATGCGGAACACGCAGTGTCCGCCAGTGTCAAATTTCAATCCACGCTCTCCGTAAGGAGAGCGACTCACCGCCAAAGCGGAGAAATGGGCCAACGATCCGATTTCAATCCACGCTCTCCGTAAGGAGAGCGACCCCCGAAGCCAAGTCCCTGGACGACATCGAGGAATTTCAATCCACGCTCTCCGTAAGGAGAGCGACCTTCTTGTCGATATTGGGTGACATTCCACAAATATTTCAATCCACGCTCTCCGTAAGGAGAGCGACGGGTCCGTATTCGCACGGACGACCTCATATTGGGATTTCAATCCACGCTCTCCGTAAGGAGAGCGACACCTGAGCGGCGGCATCGGACTTCGCGGCATCCAATTTCAATCCACGCTCTCCGTAAGGAGAGCGACCCATAAGTGAGATGAGTCCGTCGGCAACAGTGTGATTTCAATCCACGCTCTCCGTAAGGAGAGCGACACAGGTCATCATTCGACCGTACGACCTTCGTGTTATTTCAATCCACGCTCTCCGTAAGGAGAGCGACGCCATGCCCGTGACGGCAGCTATACAATCCGCAGCCATTTCAATCCACGCTCTCCGTAAGGAGAGCGACATATTGCGCAGACCAAGAGCGACCTGACCACGGCATTTCAATCCACGCTCTCCGTAAGGAGAGCGACATTGCATGGCGCGACCCTTGACAGTAAGGCTCTGATTTCAATCCACGCTCTCCGTAAGGAGAGCGACCGCCGTGCTGTCATCGTTGAGCGAGCAGTCGAGATTTCAATCCACGCTCTCCGTAAGGAGAGCGACGAGCGACATGATGCGTCGTCCGGGGAATAATTCCTATTTCAATCCACGCTCTCCGTAAGGAGAGCGACACTGGGAGATCTCCGTAGGCGACGACATCGTGCAATTTCAATCCACGCTCTCCGTAAGGAGAGCGACGGCTTGGGAGGATTCCGAGCGTCTGCATCAGGGCATTTCAATCCACGCTCTCCGTAAGGAGAGCGACATTCTCGGCACATGGGATTACGTCAATATCTACATTTCAATCCACGCTCTCCGTAAGGAGAGCGACGCCGTCGCGGTCCTTCTGCGATTCGAGAGGAATATTTCAATCCACGCTCTCCGTAAGGAGAGCGACCCACGGTGTCGGCGCGGCCGGATTATCCATGCGATTTCAATCCACGCTCTCCGTAAGGAGAGTGACGTCAGCCCGATCCTCGACCGCATCCCGCTCATATTTCAATCCACGCTCTCCGTAAGGAGAGTGACTACAGCTATCGCGGGCACGAATACACGGTGTACGAATTTCAATCCACGCTCTCCGTAAGGAGAGTGACTCTCGCCCGTGGCATAGTTCTTGTTGCCGTAGGATTTCAATCCACGCTCTCCGTAAGGAGAGTGACCATGCAACACGGGCGGCCAGAGCGGCTTCCAACTATTTCAATCCACGCTCTCCGTAAGGAGAGTGACATACGCCTGATCGCGCCAGAAACCACGCACGATATTTCAATCCACGCTCTCCGTAAGGAGAGTGACCGTACCATCATTCACGATGCGGACAACTTCCCCGGATTTCAATCCACGCTCTCCGTAAGGAGAGTGACGCGTGGGAAAAATACGTCGGCAAAGTCCAACCGATTTCAATCCACGCTCTCCGTAAGGAGAGTGACATCGCCGCGCAGCAGTCGCGCATCGTTGAACTCATTTCAATCCACGCTCTCCGTAAAGAGAGTGACGGTCAGCTCCGGAGCGAACGTCAAGGCCATCCAATTTCAATCCACGCTCTCCGTAAGGAGAGTGACAGACCGGCTGGATTATCGCCGAACCAAGATTCTTATTTCAATCCACGCTCTCCGTAAGGAGAGTGACATATCTGACACAAACAATGTAAGGAACAAAAAATATTTCAATCCACGCTCTCCGTAAGGAGAGTGACTCTTCTTCTGCTGGGACGAAATGCTGGAAACGACATTTCAATCCACGCTCTCCGTAAGGAGAGTGACCATTCGCCGCTGGTATTCCGGCGACGCCTCATTACATTTCAATCCACGCTCTCCGTAAGGAGAGTGACCGAAGCTAACGGGTCATGGTCAGATGCTAATTACATTTCAATCCACGCTCTCCGTAAGGAGAGTGACGGCCCGCACCCCATGCTCGGAACTGGTTTGGAGAGATTTCAATCCACGCTCTCCGTAAGGAGAGTGACTCGGAGGTGTTCGCCTTGGTATTAACCGTGCTGGACAATATTTCAATCCACGCTCTCCGTAAGGAGAGTGACAACTAAAACGGTTCAACGCGAGTTCCATCAGCAAATATTTCAATCCACGCTCTCCGTAAGGAGAGTGACCCAGTTGGCTGGCTATCAGCGTGGCAATCCGATATTTCAATCCACGCTCTCCGTAAGGAGAGTGACTTGACGGGAGAGAGTGTGTATGTAAGCGCCTAGAGATTTCAATCCACGCTCTCCGTAAGGAGAGTGACGGGTTGATTGACTGGCGTACCCAATACGAGTTGATTTCAATCCACGCTCTCCGTAAGGAGAGTGACCCGAGGATATCCAATCCAATGACCTGACCATACGTATTTCAATCCACGCTCTCCGTAAGGAGAGTGACTGTATTCAGCCATCAGCACTGTTCCTTTCATTGTATTTCAATCCACGCTCTCCGTAAGGAGAGTGACTCGGAAACTCCGTAGCCAATGCACGAGGGTTGAATTTCAATCCACGCTCTCCGTAAGGAGAGTGACAGTTTGTCGAACCATTCCCGCTGTGTTTCACGTATTTCAATCCACGCTCTCCGTAAGGAGAGTGACGTGGTTAAAGGGCATGTGTATACGTTTATATGGATTTCAATCCACGCTCTCCGTAAGGAGAGTGACCGTGCAGCTGGACATTTTTGTCCACTTTCTGAGACGCAAGCCAGCTGCTTGGCTTTAAGCATATCAAACAACACCACCGGTACGACGAACAACATGCCTAAAACGAGCAGCTGTCTTTCTGTCTCATTTTAATGTCCACTATTTAGTTTTCAAACGCCCACGAAAATCACAATTCGGATTTCGACAGTTTTTCAGGTGCGAAAGGCACCCCTCATCATGAGCGCTTCCACTTCGCACAAACACCATTTCAAGACCGGCCACCTTGCCGAAACCACAATACCGCCGGCTAGAGAACACGCTCCAGATGCCGGACGTCACACGTCACACTCAAACACTCAACCCGGCATACCCCACACCATATCGTTATGACACCATGCCATTTTACCCTGTGCTATATCATCATCACATCATTAACCGGCAAACTCCGTTCACGCCCATAACGCTCAATCCTATCCGCATATCGAGAGCCAAGTTTATAAAAGCGCAGACTGTCCTCATCAATATTGGCAATCTTCAACAAATCGTGTACCAACACCAGATAATCGGAAGGACTCACCGAGCATTCGAAAACACTGTTCTGTACACGCTGTCCGTATTTCATGCATGTCTTCGCCACCAAACGAAGACGACGCTTCCCCTCAGGAGTTTCCGTACTCACATCGTACGCAACCACAACCATCATGGTTTTTCACCTCCAATAACACATCACCACGAATCATCGCATACCGCCACACACAGCTACGCACCTTTTACTTCCACATAAATGGCGGGTAATCATCAAGATCACCCCGCAACGATCGAGCTAGCAGCAGCGCTTGCACATACGGAACCAATCCCCACGAAATTTTTTCTTGCAGGAACGGATGAAGAATCTGATCACTCTTCTTTTTCTGCCACGCCGTAAGCACTTTCTTCCGCCCGAAATCAGACAGCAGCACCCCGCCATTCTCCCGTATTTCAAAATCCCCCGGCTTAACAGCGCCTGTATTAACCAATGTCAGAACGAAGCGGTCAGCCAACACCGGGCGAAACTCTTCAACCAGATCCAATGCCAGAGAGGCTCTCCCCGGCCGATCCGTATGCATAAAACCAACATACGGATCCAACCCCACACCTTGCAAAGCCGCAATGCAATCATTCGTCAATATGGAGTAGCAAAAAGACAATAATGCATTCAGCCTGTCCAGCGGAGGTCTCCTCGACCTACTGGTGAAAAAGAAATCATCTTTATTCTTCAGAACCAAATCGTCAAAAGCGTAGAAATAATCTTTGGCAGCAAGCCCTTCGACACCCCTCAACTCATCAATCGTCAAGCTTTTTCGAGCTTTTGACAATGCCGCCGACAATTTGCCGCTCTGCTCGGCAAGTCGGTCGATGTTCACCCGCAAAGCATGATCACGTTTCGTGCGTTCGAGCACCCATTTCGCATTGTAAAGCTTGCCAACAATGAAAGATTTCGCATAACGCAAAGATTTTTGTTCGTCATCCGCGACTCGAAATTGTTCACGGCGAAGTAGCACATTACGATTCTCCTCCCCTAACACGGAACAGTAATAATGACCTCTCGGTGAATAGAATGCCATAGAAACGCCCAGTTTGCCGCAGCGCCCCATAAGAGCAGGCGAAGCACCCTTATACGAGAAACACATGATTCCTTCAATTGACCGTAATGGCACTTTCGCCAAGGTTTGGTCATTCTGATAAATCACAACATTATCGTTTTCCAAGGCAAGATAGGCATCTTCTGTCATCACAAACAACGTGTTTAACAGCTGCTTCATCACTCCCCGCTTTCCTTGAGCCGTTCTTCGATATATGCTTTTGCCGATTTCATCTTCCGTAATTCAGGCAGGCACAAATCCCGTAGAGAACATGCCGAACACGATCTGGTCTGTTTCACTTTGGGAGTCCATCCACGGGAGAAAAGATCATGCATTTGCAAGAAGTCAGCTTCGACCATGTTGCGAAGATCTTCGTCAAATTTTACCCGCTCACGACGTTTTGTCTGCTGATAGAACAAAGCACCTTCAGGAATATCACACGCGAGCATTTCTTCCAAGCACATCGCTTCCGCGCATAGCTGTAAACGATCAGCATCAATCGTTTTGGATTTGCCGTGTTTGTATTCAATCGGATATGGCAACCACAATTCATCTCTTCCGTGAAGCGGAACACCATCATTAGACTTATGGAATTCCACAACATCACAGGCTCCAGTTATGCCGAGCGCTCGCGAATAGACTCTCAAATCCCGCATGATCAGCATATCGCCGCGAGATTCAGAAGCCGCATAATCGTGGGCGCGTTCATGTTCCAGATGCCCCGCTGTGGTCAGATAATTTTCTGACCACAGCTGCTCGATATGAATAAGCGCCCATTGACGCTTGCAGAATGAGAAATGCTGAATACCCGAAAGGGCCAGCCAATCTTCTTCTGAATAACCATCTGGCCCTTTCATATAAGCACCTCTCATCTAGGCTTGGACGTTGTAATCAGCGGCCTTCGATTACTTCGTAGCGAAGGCCTGGAATGGAAGCGTCATCTACATTCACGGTTCCATCCGCGTCAACGGAAACGGAACGATGAACTTTGGCCGAAGAATACTGGCCCCCCTTGCAGTTATGTGCAAACCAGACGACATCCAGCACTTCCATCGATCCCGACGGACGTGCCGAACTCTCATCATTCTCGAAAAGCGTGACCAGAGCTTCCTTGATTTTCTCTGCATCTTCTGCGCTGAAACCTGTTCTTTCCGCCAGCTGGGGGCTAATGCTTCCATAAGTTACATATACGGCGCGTCCAGAGACGCGATACTTCATGCCCATGGTGTCGGATGATTTTTTACCGGAATCCGTAGTCTCGCTGTTGACCGATTTAGTGATTTGCACATCGTCAATTGCAATGGGATTAATGGAGAATGCCGGCTGAATCGAGACCGGTCCGCGTACGCCAATCGAAACCTCATCGGTGTCCTTGGCCTTCTTAAAGGCGAAAACCTGACCAAAGGACCGCACATCAAGCCAACGCTCGCACACCTTACCGAAGACTACATTCTTCTGCTTCTGCTCATCCTTCGGCAAGGTCTTCAGATATGTATTGAACCTGTCCGACAGCGATTTGGCACCATCATCGGAACGATCATCAGACTGTACAAAGACTGATTCTCCTGCATCCTGCAGACGGTTGCGGATCTTCCTCTTCAAGGCGACGTCGGAAACCTCACCCAGCCCTTCTGACGTCGTTCTCGGGCGATTACCATTCAACGGATCACCATTGGGATTTGCGTTATTCACCTCAAAGGCAATCGCAAAATCAATCTTATTTTCCAAAGCTGCCATAATCACATACTCCTTACTTATAGGCGATGAATCGACTCTGATAATTACAAAAGTCAGTTGTTGCTATTATTCTTTTGAGAAATCTCTTGCGCTTTACGCCTAGATGCTCTCCGCTGACATGAATATCCCAGAAGAAACATTGGCGAAAGCGCCTTATTATCTTCAAAATCACCTTCCTTAAACAAAGCCATAACATCATCGACCTCATTACGGAACCAGGAACCACCGTTTGCCGATTTAAGGTATGGCATAAGCTGCTTCCACAATGTGCCCCACGTCGTATAGGGCTTCGCCGTGAAATTGCTCATCAATTTGATTGCATTGGTTGGACGGTCCTTGACTCCCTGCTTACGCAAGACGCTTTCCTCGAAATTGTCGGCAAGCGCCAACAACCTTCCATACAGGTAATCACGATCATCTCGATTCGGTTCAAGATACATGGTTATTACATCCTCCTGTCTATGCTGTTTTCTTGTTTCATCGATATAGTGTTTTTTCCATAGGCTGCAAGCGATTTCAAAATCACGACGCCAGACCCTGATATTGTCGTATCCCATAGGCCTGGTGACCTTATGGCATGCGGCATTCAAAATCGACATGGGAAATTGCGCTCCGCCAAACATACATTCAATAAGCCGTTCCTTCACATCTTTCGCGAAGCGTTTATAGCTCTTGCTGCTCCTATCAGACGTGTCACAAGCACAGTTGATAATGTCAGTGAACGATGGGGCCCCTTCATACTGAACGACATTAACCCGCTCAGCTCCCTCCACGATGCTTTTTTTGAAAGATGTAAGAGGCCAAGCTGCATCGACATGCCATTGCAGTATGCGCTTAATGTATTCGTCCTTCTGAAGCTCGCAGTAGAACGTTACGCCTAAACGCCCCGTTGTAGCAGCATCCAAGATGACGACAACCATCGGATCATTGTGCTTCTTCAGATCCTCCGCACCCTCATATCCTCTCAGAACCCTTGAGAAAATTTTTGCATACTGAACATTTGTCGCATTTAGCGCATCGCTGATGTCGTCATGAAGCGCTTTGGATTCGTCAGCTATTGACGAGAAGGAATCATCAAAATCAAAAGATCCTGACTGCGGATTCAATACGGGCTTTTCCTCAGGTCTTTTTATTGCCCAGACAACGATAGCCTGATTGCCTGTCAATGTTCCATGATTATTCACCAACCACCGCAAAGTGGAGTTGATTTTCTGAGAGGACGCACTATCAACCAGCAAAGCTTGTTCCTTACTGGAAAAACGTCCACGAAAAGTAAAATTCGTAGAATCATTAGCAGACAATAGCTTGGCATTGGCATCGGAGCTAACTACCTTTTTAGGGAAATTAGTGGTTGGCGTATAAAGATCCTCACCAAAAATATCTTTCCCCAGCTTGTGCTGGGAACGCTGCAGATACGCAATCCAACGATTCCGAATATCAACGTCATTCGACAAATCAGAATCTTCGAGTCCGATTTGAACTTCGAAACAAACACCGGCTTTATCGTCCTTATCCGTTAGCTCCACGCCATAATGCGCAGCAGCCTCGCTGATGCTATGCTCCGACACACACTTGAAAACAGCTTCAAGCTTGGCGTCATCACCTTTCCATTTTGCAAGCTGCTGCAAGTACATGCTCGTCTTCTCAGGACTGCGCCCACTATCGACGTACTGTAACTGATCAAACAGCGGATGCGGTACTGGCTTAATGGTCCTTCCCATCGATTCCTCTGTACAAGGAATGATGATGGTGCTCTTTCTCTTGGCAACACCTCTGATACAACCATTCGCGTCCACAAGCACTGTCAGCGAAACCGGAAGAGTCGTATGCCCGTACGGAATCAGCGCCCTCTTCGCAGCGTCAGCGTCACCATCTTTCTCTGCACTATGAGGAGTCTGACCAGACGCCCCCTGTATCATTTCGTAGGTAGTAAGCAAATTACCAAACAAACTCATCGTTCACTCCTCCTCTACTGATGTAACGTTCTTGCCTAAGTTGAATTCTTTAACGTTCAAACCATGCCTAACGATGTGCCGATCGAGAAGCGGCGAATCCGGTGATTCGAATCTGATAACGCCATCCTTCATAATCGGCATCCAGAAGCGCGAAATCAGATTATGGTCAGGATTCTCATCCGGATACGAGAATCCATGAAACATATATCCCATGTTCCATTCTCCATAAGAGTCGTAGAACCCTTCTCCCCCTCCGAATTCACACGGTTCGACATAAGCTTGGCATTCCCTAGCACCCAGAAAAATATCGCGACGGCCTCCTTGACGCACGGACCTCATCGCAATGTTGTGATGTTTGTTTTCATCACGATCATCAGCAAGTTCCTCCCTCAGGTCGTTCCATTCAAAATGCGCAAGAACTTGATACCTCACATCCTTTAAATATGTGTAGTATGAAAGATCATTTTTAACATTTTTTTTCTTGGGCTGGTACACAATAGTGCGAACACCTCTGCTCTCCGTCTGAATCTTATTCATGACTCGCACAGCATCAATGACCCACTTAAACGTGGGCTTCCAATAGATGCTCTCCGTAATCCCCTTCAATGCTTGATACGTTGGCACCTGATACGAGTACTTCTCTCCACCAACACGCGTGGCGACTTCCGAGAACAATGCGTATCTACCCCAAACTTCATATTCGATTGAATTCCGATGCCGTTCCATATAACTCCTTTGTAAACGGTCTTCCAAAGCTATTGGTTAATAGCGTACCACAAAAAATTTCTTATGCCATATATAGAATCTAATAGGCGTTTCGCGGCATACGCTTTATCGACTATCCTTGTGCCTGTGGGACTCCCACTACCATCGCGCCAAGAGCGATGTGGATTGAAAATATATTTGGCATATGTGTTGCCTTCCCAACTACAGCTCTCTCGCATACTCCTTGGAGCTTGCGAGAGAGCACTCATCCTTCCTACATCAGCAGGAGAGGCATCTCCGCCTCCCGTACTACGCCGTACTTGTCGTTGTAGTATTCCTCATTCAGCAAGAAAACTCCAAAATCCTCATTTGCTAACGAAATTGCATGCTTCCTAGCCAAATCACGATAGTCATCATCGAACAGAGAAACCGTATATTCCTGCAACCGCCTTAGCACTGAGATTTTCTCGGACAATTCTCCCCTGTGGAGCATATCAAGTAACTCAGTCGCCTGACCATACGGGACCACAACATTGTGCGTGACATCCGGAATTACATGGAAGTTATCGCTAACCGTCTGAAAAGCCTGAGCAAAGCACAAACCGTACTTTCCTCCCGTAGTATTCGTGAATTGAGATCGATCACATTCGTTGAAGGATAACAGATCATAAGCAGTCGTCGCTCCCTCCGCCCTTCCCCGAATTGGGCAATCCGTATAGCCTCCTTTACCATTACCGTCCTTCTTACGGAGAAGCATGTCATAGTACTGTTCCAGAATATTCGAAGACAGCAAATCCTTTCCTGGGTAGTTCTCCATAATCTGTAAAGTGAGCTGCTTACCCATTGCGATATCCGGCAGATACCTTTCCATGCTGTCTTCATCTTTCAATGGATAGACATACACATTCTTTGGTTCTACCGATTCACCATTCCTATTGCAACGCCCAGCGGCCTGCATAATACTGTCCAGACCAGCCATCGCCCTGACCACGCAAGCAAACGAAATGTCAACACCTGCCTCAATAAGCTGTGTGCTCACACAAATCACAGGCTTCGGATTGCCTGGATCAAGCAGCGCACCGATTCTGTTCAGACAATCCGTTCTATGCCTTCCACACATGGCAGTACTGAGATGAATCAGCTCAAACTCATGATTCACATCAAGTCGTTCCAAGCATTGGAAAATCTCACGCGCTTCCTTTTTCAGGTTGACGATTGCTAAGCAATTGCCGTTCTTCCGCGCCTGCTGATAAATAATCTGCCCTAGTTCATCGCAGCTTTTATTTTCAGCTGAAGCAACAATTCTTGTACGTCGAAGCTTGTCTTCATAGCTTTCCGTTTCAGCAATAAGATCAGGCTTTTCCGAAAGAAGCAGATTCTCTCGTTTGGTTTTTTCAAGTAACGGCTGCGTCGCAGAGCACAAAAGAATCGTTGAATTGGTAATCTTCGATAGGAAGCTGACGATCTCATTGAACAGATTGATTGTGTTCATCGGCAACGACTGTATTTCATCAAAAATGATGACACTGTCGGCCATATTATGGAATTTCCGGAGTTTGGTTCCGCGAGCAGACATGACAGTCTCAAGGAATTCCACCATAGTGGTAACAATTATCGGATTGTCCCAACGCTCTGCCGCCAACTTGCGCTGATGCTCCCCGGCATCCTCAAACTCACTCGACGCATTATCCGCTACATCAGCGGAACGTTGCATACCTGCAGTGGAGTAATGCTCCAATAGAACATCGCTATCAGAGTTCAGACCAAGTACATCTCGGAAAGTCTTTGCCGTCTGAGTTGTGATAGACAAATATGGAATCACGTAAATGATCCGGTGCTTTCCTGTCTTCAGCGCATGATGCAACGCAAAATTTAGCGATGCCAACGTTTTACCGCCGCCAGTCGGAATCGACAAACGATAAATCCCGGTTTCCCGCGCCCCCGCCAAACAACACTGTTCATTAATCTGATGTCTTATCCTGTTTATTTCCGAACTCGAATCAAAAGATCTCATGCTTTTATCGAGTCGACTAATCAGATTCTGCCAATCAACCGTATTAGGCCGATACTGTTTTTGGGTCTCGAAACAAGCAGCATCCGTCCTATCCGCATCCACCAGTCGCGAATAAATCAGTTTAACGAGCAAACCTAGATAGAAGTATATGCTATCTTTCGACAGCCTCAGCGATTTAATTTTCTTCAGGAAACAAGCGATATCTTCCGCTGAACCTCGGAAATTCGATTGCAGATCGAGCGCCAAACCGTTAAGCCCCCGCTTGATTTCTTGATACGCATACTTCTCGTTGCTTTTGTCCGACTCCGTGAACCCAAGAAGAAAAGCTCTATTCCCGGACTCGTCAATGCAATCAGGAAGACCTCCGTGATGTTTAGAAATGGCAAGCTCAAGAATTTCCTTTGCTATCTCTTCAATTTCCCCTTTCGACTCGAAAAAATCATTGACGACAAACGCCCCTTGACGGGCATGCTGCACATCTCCCCTATGCCCATCATCCGATAACAGATATGTTTGGAACTGCTGAGCAACCTTCCCGACATCATGCAAGACGGCTGCCGTACGTGAAATATCAGCGAATTCATCCTCGAAACCACTAGCCAATCTTCCTGCACCATGAAGATGGTCATACAAAGCCTGAGTATTGCCTTCCTCATCTTTACGAGCTAATAGAACCATAACCTGCTCCTTTACAGATACCCCCCTGAATAGTCTTTACTCTACCGCATTCCAGCAAAAGATAAAAACGAAATGATTGATTCGAAGATTACCGTATGATTGATTCGAAGATTACCGTCGCCAAATACCTGTGCATACGTAGTACGCCCCAACACAAATAGTAGTAGGGGGTGTGTTTCTCCTGCCAAACTCGACAGGAGAAACACACCCCCACATACTATCGTCAGTCAGCCACCCAGCCAACCACCTCAGACCTTAGCAACCTCCACGCCCAGCTCGGCGCCGGCTTCGACGCTTACACTGTCGGACGAGGTGTCATGCGCCACGAGGTCCTTGAACTGTTCGACCTTGGCCACATCGTCCGCGGGCACGGTCACCTTCAGCGTGATGCGGTCGGAAATTTCCAGGCCAGCGGCCTTACGGGCCTCCTGCACGGCGCGGATCACGTCGCGGGCGTAGCCTTCGGCCAGCAAGTCGTCGTTCAGTTCGGTGTCGAGGATCACGAAGCCACCGGTCGGCAGCGCGGCGGACACGGAGTTCGCAGCCTCCTGCGCGTTCTCCTCCTCCACGCGGTTGATCAGCTCGTATTCGCCTTCCTCAAGCGCAATCTCGCCGTTCGGAGTCTCACACACAGGCACGCCGGCGGCGTCCACATGCCAGGCACCGCTCTTGGACGCCTTGATGGCGAACTGCACGTCCTTACGCAGGCGCTTGCCGGCCACACGCGCGTTCACGCGCAGCTCGTTCACGATCTTCAGACCATGGGAGCCGGCGTCCTCCAGCGTGCAGAACTCGATATCCTTCACGTTGAGCTCGCCCTTCAACACGTCGCTGTAGGCGGCGACCGCATCCGGGTTCTCGACCACCACGGTCAGCTTGGCGAGCGGCTGGCGCACGCGAATCTGCTTGGCCTTACGCATGGAAAGCGTGCCGGAAACAACCTCACGCACCTTCTCCATCGCGTCCACTAGCTTGGCATCGTCCTGCAGCACGGCACCCAGCTCGGTGGTCTCGCCGGTCTTCTCGTCGGCAAGGAACGGCCAGTCGGCCAGATGCACGGATTCGCCGCCAGTCAGGCCGCGCCACACGGCTTCAGCCTCCATCGGAGCCAGCGGAGCCAGCACGCGCATGAAGGTTTCCAGCACGGTGTACAGCGTGTTGAACGCGTTCTCGTCACCGGCACCGAAACGTTCGCGGTTGTTGCGGATGTACCAGTTGGTCAGCACGTCGATGAAGTCGCTCGCCGCATCGCACGCGTCGGAAATGTAGAAGTTGTCCAGCGCATGCTGGGTCTTCTCCACTAGGCGGCGCAGACGGGCCAGCAGGTAGCGGTCCATCTCCGGCAGCTTCGCCACTTCGTCGGCACGCAGCATACGGGCGTCATACCCGGCGGCGTTCGCGTACAGGGTGAAGAAGTAGTAGGAGCTCCACACCGGCAGCATCACCTGGCGCACGGTGTCGCGGATGCCATCAGCGGTGACGATCAGGTTGCCGCCACGCAGGATCGGCGAGCTCATCAGGAACCAACGCATGGCGTCGGAGCCGAAGTCATTGAACACGCCGTTCACGTCCGGGTAGTTGCGCAGGTGCTTCGACATCTTCTGTCCGTCGGAGCCGAGCACGATACCGTGGCAGATCACGTTCTTGAACGCCGGCCTGTCGAACAGGGCGGTCGCCATGACGTGCTGCACGTAGAACCAGCCACGGGTCTGGCCGATGTATTCCACGATGTAGTCGCACGGGAAGTGCTGTTCGAAGGTTTCCTTGTTCTCGAACGGGTAATGGTACTGGGCGAAGCTCATCGAACCGGATTCGAACCAGCAGTCCATCACGTCGCTGATGCGGTGCATGTGGCTCTTGCCGGTCGGATCGTCCGGGTTGACGCGGGTCAGCTCGTCGATGTACGGGC
>ENA-OQKF01000670-OQKF01000670.1-human-gut-metagenome-genome-assembly--contig:-NODE-670-length-18757-cov-3.707890_pt1 | contig 18757 bp, 16 predicted proteins | sample MGYA00242617_ERZ504784 | MGnify/ENA primary metagenome ERZ504784 (study PRJEB26092, sample SAMD00036364) | human gut metagenome | host: Homo sapiens | study: EMG produced TPA metagenomics assembly of... | reverse complement strand
TATGGGCCGTTGAAGCGGGGCAATAAACTTTCACCATTGTAAACGCCTAACTTCCAGAACAGGGTACGCAGCAAACCGGCAAATACACCCGCCGCGGTAACATCATTCCCTGCGCCATAGCCGCGAAGCACCAGCGGCAGTGGCTGATAATAGTGGCTGTAAAACGCGAGGGCGTTTTCGCCGTTTTTTACTTTGAACAGCGGGTCGTTGCCATCCACTTCAGCAATCTTCACGCGGCACATACCATCGTCTTCAATATTGCCAACATAGCGCAATACCTTACCTTCATCACGGGCTTTCGCAACGCGTGCGGCAAAGGCGTCGTCTAGCTGCGCTAAATTGGCCATAAAGGTGTTCACGTCACCGCTGTCGTCAAACCCGGCAGGCAGAACAGGCTCAATCACGATATCGGAAAGCTCCAGCTCACGGCCCGTTTCACGCACCAGTATGAGCAACTTACGCGCCACATCCATACCGGAGAGATCGTCTCGCGGATCCGGCTCGGTGTACCCCAGTTCACGCGCGGCACGGGTCGCTTCCGACAGGCTCATGCCCTCATCCAGCTTGCCGAAGATAAACGACAGCGAGCCGGAAAGAATGCCGGAGAAACGCTGCAGTTCATCCCCCGCGTTCAGCAGGTTTTGCAGGTTCTCGATCACCGGCAGGCCCGCGCCCACGTTGGTGTCGTAGAGGAACTTACGCCGTGACTTGCTCGCCGCCAGACGCAGCTGGTGATAGTAATCCATCGACGAAGTGTTGGCCTTTTTGTTTGGCGTCACCACGTGGAAACCTTCGCGCAGGAAATCGGCGTACTGATCGGCCACCGCCTGGTTCGAGGTACAATCGACAATGACCGGGTTAAGCAGGTGATACTCTTTCACCAGGCGGATCAACCGGCCCAGATTAAAGGGCTCTTTGGCATCATTCAGCTCAGCCTGCCAGTTTTCCAGGTTCAGGCCATGAACGTTGGTCAGCAGCGCTTTTGAGTTCGCGATACCGCACACGCGCAGATCAATGTGCTTTTTCTTCAACCACTCCTGCTGACGCTTCACCTGCTCCAGCAGCGCGCCACCCACACCGCCCACGCCAATCAGGAACAGCTCGATCACCTGATCGGTGTTGAACAGCATCTGATGAACCACGCGAACGCCGGTTGTCGCATCGTCGTTGTCAACGACCACCGAGATTGAACGCTCAGATGACCCCTGGGCAATGGCCACAATGTTGATGTTGGCCCTGGCCAGCGCGGCAAAGAATTTGGCCGAGATACCGCGCAGCGTACGCATACCGTCGCCCACCACCGAGATAACCGCCAGGCGTTCCTGGATAGAAAGCGGCTCCAGCAGCTCTTCTTTCAGCTCAAGGTAAAACTCTTCTTCCAGCGCACGACGGGCGCGCAGGCAATCCCCCTGCGGTACGCAGAAGCTGATGCTGTAGTCAGAAGAGGACTGAGTGATCAACACAACCGAGATACCGTTGCGAGACATGGCCGCGAAAACGCGGGCCGCCATACCGACCATGCCTTTCATTCCCGGGCCGGAAACGCTGAACATGGCCATATTGTTCAGGTTAGAAATGCCTTTCACCGGCAGGCCGTCTTCATCGGTACTGGCACCAATCAGCGTGCCTGGCGCTTGCGGGTTACCGGTGTTTTTAATCAGGCAAGGGATCTGGAACTGGGCAATGGGAGAGATGGTGCGAGGGTGAAGAACTTTAGCGCCGAAGTAGGAAAGCTCCATCGCTTCCTGGTATGACATCGACTTCAGCAGCCTGGCGTCCGGTACCTGCCGCGGATCGCAGGTTTATACACCGTCGACGTCAGTCCAGATCTCACAACAGTCGGCGCGTAAACAGGCTGCCAGCACGGCAGCAGAGTAGTCGGAGCCGTTACGGCCCAGTACGACAAGTTCACCCTTCTCGTTTCCGGCGGTGAAGCCCGCCATCAGGATCATATGGTCAGACGGAATTTTGCTCGCGGCAATGCGGCGGGTTGATTCGGCTATATCAACGGTAGACTCGAGGTAGTGACCCACTGCCAGCAGTTTTTCAACGGGATCGATAACCGACACATTGTGGCCACGCGCTTCCAGCAGGCCCGCCATGATGGCAATCGACAATTTTTCACCACGGCAGATTAACGCCGCGTTGATGCTATCCGGGCACTGACCTAAAAGGCTGATACCGTGCAGCACGTGTTTGATTTGGGCGAACTCTTGATCAACAAAGGATTTCAGCTGTGCGAGCGGGAAACCCGGCTGCGCCTCCGCCAGTCCCTGCAGCAGCTCAGCGAAGATACGCTCGGCGTCGCTCAAGTTCGGGAGTGCATCCTGGCCACCGATGGTCTTTTCAATCATCGCCACCAGGTGGTTGGTGATTTTTGCCGGGGCAGAGAGCACGGTCGCGACCTGCCCCTGCCTGGCGTTGCTCTCCAGGATATCGGCAACACGCAGAAAACGTTCTGCATTTGCCACTGATGTACCGCCGAACTTCAACACTCGCATGGTTCTACCTCGTTTCCTTTAGCCGAAAAAAAAGCCCGCACTGTTTGGGTGCGGGCTTTTTTCTGTTTTTCCTGTACGCGTCAGCCCGCATCATTTCCTGTGGTAATGATGATGGTTGTTGTAATGGTGGTGATGCTGATGCGTTTCATGGATGTTGTGTACTCTGTCATTATTATCTGTCTGTGCTGTATTCTTTTAGGGTTAAAGGATTGGGCACCTTAAGTCAATGAATTTTTAATTTGATCACAATTCGGGACGCTCTCACGTCCCGCTGCTTGCAGATTTATTTTCATCCGATTCCCCCAGACGCACCCCACCCAGACAGACGGATACGCCATAGTAAAAACTTATGACAGCATTTTACTCGGCCAATTTTTTTTCAATATCATGCAGCAAACGGTGCAACATTGCCGTGTCTCGCTGCTCAAGACGCCCAAGTCGCTGATGCAACCAGTCCGCCATTTTTTGATCTTCCGCTACACCGAGTTGTAATAACAGATGGTCAACGCGAGCGCGCAGCGCGGCCAGCTGGTTTTCATCTGCCCCTTCAGCCTGGAGTTGAGGAATTTGTATTAGGGAGGCTAATTGATAGCAATACACCATTACCGCCTGGCCTAAATTCAGCGACGGATAATCCGCCACCATCGGCGCACCGGTCAGGACGTCCGCCAACGCCAGCTCCTCGTTCGTCAGACCGGAATCTTCCCGCCCAAAGACCAGCGCGGCCTTCGTCAGCCACTGGCTTTTCTCCGTTAACATCGGCACCAGTTCCGCCGGCGTGGCGTAATAGTGGAACTTTGCCCGGCTGCGTGCCGTGGTCGCCACGGTAAAAGAAATGTCGTGCAGCGCAGCGGCGAGCGTGTCGTAAGTGGTTATATTATCGAGAATATCCCCTGAACCGTGCGCCACCCAACGGGCCGCGGGCTCGAGGTGCGCCTGGCTGTCCACGATGCGAAGATCGGTAAACCCCATGGTCTTCATGGCACGCGCCGCAGCGCCTATATTTTCGGCTCTGGCTGGGGCGACCAGTACAATCGACAGATGCATTTATGCTCTCTTTTTAATCAGTTAGCGGGTAAAAATGTGATGCACTTCAACATATTACGCGGCGCGAATTTACAAAAATGCAACACAAATCACCGAAATAGCGTTTCAGAACAAATTAAAAACGCTAAACTATTTTGTGGCTGAACAATCAGTTAGAATGTTAACAGAAGGCTATTATCCTTATGTTTTATAATGGTAATGACCTCATGAATACTCTTTTATGATTGGATTCGTATCGTTTATAAATCAAGGTACGCAACTAGTTGGTTTATTGAAAAATTGTGATAAAGGCTAGCATTCGGCTACGATGATTTCATCAAACTGTTAACGTGCTACAATTGAACTTGATATATGTCAACGAAGCGTAGTTTTATTGGGTGTCTGGTGTCACTTAGCCTGTTATGTTGCTGTTAAAATGGTTAGGATGACAGCCGTTTTTGACACTGTCGGGTCCAAAGGGAAAGTACCCACGACCAAGCTAATGATGTTGTTGACGTTGATGGAAAGTGCATCAAGAACGCAATTACGTACTTTAGTCACGTTAGGCCGGTCATGTTAATTTGCGACATGCATCAGGCAGGTCAGGGACTTTTGTACTTCCTGTTTCGATTTAGTTGGCAATTTAGGTAGCAAACATGCAGACCCCGCACATTCTTATCGTTGAAGACGAGTTGGTAACACGCAACACGTTAAAGAGCATTTTCGAAGCAGAAGGCTACGATGTCTTTGAAGCGACCGATGGCGCAGAGATGCATCAGATCCTTTCTGAAAATGATATCAACCTGGTGATTATGGATATCAACCTGCCGGGCAAAAACGGCCTTCTTCTGGCGCGCGAACTGCGTGAACAGGCGAACGTCGCGTTAATGTTCCTGACAGGCCGTGATAACGAAGTTGATAAAATCCTTGGCCTGGAAATCGGTGCGGATGACTACATCACTAAACCGTTTAATCCACGCGAGTTAACCATTCGTGCACGCAACCTGCTGTCCCGCACCATGAACCTGGGCACGGTCAGCGAAGAGCGTCGTAGCGTAGACAGCTACAAGTTCAACGGCTGGGAACTTGATATCAATAGCCGTTCACTGATTAGCCCGAACGGTGAGCAGTATAAACTGCCGCGCAGTGAATTCCGCGCGATGCTGCACTTCTGTGAAAATCCGGGCAAAATTCAGTCCCGTGCAGAACTGCTGAAGAAAATGACCGGCCGTGAGCTGAAGCCGCACGACCGTACCGTAGACGTGACCATCCGTCGTATCCGTAAACATTTCGAATCTACGCCTGATACGCCGGAAATTATCGCCACTATTCACGGTGAAGGTTATCGTTTCTGCGGCGACCTGCAGGAGTAATCCGGCAACTGAAGTAAAAAAACGGCGCTTTCGCGCCGTTTTTTATTTCCAGACTCGCATCGTATCCGCATCAGGTTCAACGGGGGGGACGGGACGCTTCGGCTGAGAGAGTGAATACCAGTCAAGGTGACGCGTCAGGTACATGACCGCGAACAGTGCCATCGCCAGTACGGCAGCTCCCAGCAGCAACGCGCTGTCCTCAGAACGCAGCAGGAACCACATCACGACATCCAGCCCCAGCAGCGCCAGAATAAACACCCCGCTTCGCCTCCAGCTTTTCAGTACCGCCTGCAGGTACACACCATTCATCATCGCGCCGACAAGGCTTGCAATAATCCAGGCCGGCGTAAACCCGACATGCTCAGACAGGGCAAGTAAGACGAGATAGAAGAGGACCAGCGACAACCCTACCAGCAGATACTGCATTGGGTGCAGACGCAATCCGGTGAGGGTTTCGAACACGAAGAAGGCCATAAACGTCAGGGCAATCAGTAAAATAGCGTACTTGATCGCGCGGTCTGTCAGCTGGTACTGATCCGCTGGCGTGGCAACCGTCACGCTAAAGGCCGGGATAGAACTCCACTCCGGTGACTCGCCCTCGGCGAACCAGCTTTGCATGTTGTTAGCAAACCAGCTGCTCTGCCAGTTTGCCTGGAAACCAGACTCGCTAATCTGATGCTTAACAGGCAGATAGTATCCCATAAATCCCGGGTGCGGCCAGTTACTGCTCAGCGTCATTTCGCTGTTACGCCCGACAGGCACCACCGCAAAACTGCCCGTCCCCGCCAGGTTAAACGACATATCAAGGGCGAGCGTTTTCGGCTCAAGGGCTTTATCACTCAGCGGAATATGAATACCGGCAAGTGTGCCATACACGCCCGTTCCCGGTTCTACGCTGAGCGTCTCACCGTTGATTTTTGCGACCTTCACCGTACCAATGCCCCGGGCATCACCCACGCCAATCACCAGGAATGGCTGCCCCAGCGTCATGGTTTCGCCCTTCAGCTGCGCCATTTTCTCCGTCGAAAACTGCGCTTTTATTTTGAGATCGGTGTTCCAGATTTGCCCGTCATAAATACCGATGCTTCTGGACTCCACGCGCTGATTTCCCTCAACGAGCAGAGATTCCGGCAGGATAAAGTGCAGGTAGCTTTTTTTGTATTCGACCTTTTTCTCATCCTCAAGTTTGTAAAAAACCTCGGTGACAGGAATGGCAATCAGCGGTCCTACCAGCTTTTGCGGCCCGCTGGTGCTTTGGCGAAGCGAGTGTTCAACATCGTTACGGTAGCTCTCACGCTCCGAAATCAGGTTACTGACCATAAAGAGCGGGACTAACAACAGCAGAATGCACCCCAGCAGGGTGCTTACTTTCCAGAACAGGGGGGATTTCATCATTACGTCTCCTTTGTGATGAGGAGAGCGTACCGGGGCTATGTGGGGCCAGTTTGAAGTTATGTGAAGTGACGGTGAAGTGTCAGCGTGGCTTTCACGCCGCCTTCTGGCTGGTTATGCAGAGCAATGTCCCCCTGATGCAGACGCGCCACCTCCTGCACGAATGCCAGACCCAGCCCGCTGCTTTTCAACCCGTTCTCGCGGGGGAGCGAGTAAAAACGTTCAAAAATACGCGCCATGGCATAGTCCGGTATCCCGCTTCCGCTGTCGCTTACGGTAAGCCGGATCTCGGTTGGCGTCTCCTCGGCAGCCAGCTGAAGCGTCCCGCCCTGCGGGGTAAAATCGATGGCATTATCCAGCAAATTGCCCAGCGCCTGTTCAAGCAGCTCGGGGTCGCCCTGCACCTGCAGCGAAGTGGGCTGGCAGGTCAGGATGATATTTTTCGCCGTGATAACGGCGGAGCGTGAATCCGCAAGCCGTGAAAACAGCGTGCTGATACTCACGCTCACCGGCTCTATCTCTACCCGGTTTTCAAGACGCGCCTGAGAGAGCAGTTTTTCCACCAGCGACTGCATACGCGCGTTTTGCACCAGAATATTATCGATAAACCGCGCGGCCACCGCCGGCGGCGGCTGCTCATTAAGGATCTCTGCCGCGCCGCGGATTGCCGCCAGCGGGCTTTTGAGTTCGTGAGTAAGCGCATGCACATAATGCTCGATGTAATTCTTACCCTCGAGGCGAATGCGCATATTTTCCAGCGCCTGCGCCAGCTTTCGTAACTCACTGCTGCCGGGGTTAGGCAGCGGGAGAGGCGTGTCCGTGGTCACCGCATCGGCGTAGCGCGACAATCTGCCAATGGAACGATTGATCCATCCCGCCACCAGCAGACCAATCAGCAGGGCAATGCCGAGCAGCGCCCCACCCGCCCACAGGATCCGCCGCTCGCTACGGTGAATAACCGGCGCCATGGCGCTGTTAGGTTTTCCGACCGACAGCACGCCGATAATGTTGCCCCTGTCCATGACCGGTGCGGCAACATACATCACCGTACTTTCCGGATCGTCAGGGTTGCTCTGGGTGCTGCGCGCGCCATATTCCCCGCGAAGCGTCAGCCAGACGTCATTCCAGCGGGAGTAGTCTTTTCCTACCGCCAGGCCCACCGAATCAAACACCACCTTGCCCGTGGCGTCGGTCATGTAGACGTGGTACTCGTTGCGGACTTTATGAATGCCGCCAATGTTGGCGCGAAACGGCCGCTGATGGAGCCGAGAAAAAGCCTGAGCCAGCTGGCCCTGCTGCGGATTGCCTGCGAGCAGGTCGTCTCGCCCCACTTCCGCCAGAAGGGTCGCGGTGTCAATCAGCGTGCCTTCGGTGGCTCTGCGCACGCCGGGCTTGACCTCCTGCACGAAGATAGACAGCACAAACCACGCGGCGATAGCGACAATCAGGAAATAGCCCAGCAGCAGACGCATGCCAATACGCATTAATAAAGCCCCAGACTGTAACCCATCCCGCGATGGGTACTGATGGGCGAAAGCCCGTCGTTGACCGCGCGCAGCTTGGCGCGCAAGGTTTTGATATGCGTATCCACGGTACGATCGAAGCTATCGCCGTCTTCGCCCCACACTTTGTCCATAAGCTGCTGACGAGAAAAGACCCGGCCCCGCGCCTGCAACAATGTTTTGAGCAGCAGGAACTCGTAGCGCGTGAGCGGTAAAGGCTCCCCATACCAGCTGATTCTGGCGGCGGGTTCGTTCAGTTCAAACTGCCCGATACGAACGATCTCGGCCGGGGCGGTGGATTTTTGTAACCGCCGTAGAATAGTCCTCACCCGGGCACAGACTTCACGCGGGGAGAAGGGTTTGGCGACATATCATCCGCGCCCATCTCCAGTCCGAGCAGCTTATCCACCTCGTCACTTCGCGCCGTCAGGAACAGGATCGGCAGTGACGGATGCTGCGCCAGAAGCTGACGGCAGAGTTCAAAGCCGCTGATGTCAGGCAACCCGACATCCAGAATCGCCAGCGCGGGGACCTGCCGCCGCGCCTCTTCCAGTACCGGTAACCCACGCCCGAAAGCCTTCACCGCAAACCCCTCCTGCTGAAGCATGTAGAGTAGCGTGTCGGCGATACTGATTTCGTCCTCAACCAGCCAGACCAGAGGTTGCTGCATGATTCATCCCTGAATTAGTGCCATGGCATGATCGGCACGGCGCTGATGGCGTTTTTCGGTGAGCCTTCAACCACTTTGTCGGAATAGGCCAGATAGGCGAGCGTGTTGCGTTTGGCGTCATAAAAACGCACCACCTGCAGCTTTTTAAACACCAGCGAGGTCCGTTTCTGGAAAACAACGTCGCCCTGCGCTTTGCCGTTTTTGATTTTGTCACTCAGCTCCACAGGACCGACCTGCTGGCAGGAGATTGCCGCATCGGAGGTATCTTCAGCCAGCCCAAGCCCGCCTTTAATGCCCCCGGTTTTCGCCCGACTAACGTAGCAGGTGACGTTTTTCACGTCCGGATCGTCAAACGCCTCCACCACAATCTTGTGGTCCGGGCCGAACACTTTGAAAACGGTATCGACAGAACCAATCTGTTCCGCCTGCGCGGCGTGCCCCACCGTCAACATCAGGGCAGTGAAGATCAAAGTCTTGTATTTCATATTGTTACCATTTTTAAGAATTACGCTGAGCGATTATTCAACACTGTAGACAAAAATGTAGCAAGATCACAGGATTAGAATATATTCACCCAAAACGAGGAACAAAAGGCATTAATGCGCAAAAAAAACACTGAATGCTAAAACATCAAAAAATGCTATTATCCGCTAACCTGTTATCAGGCACCTGCTGTTTTAAGGATGAGGATAGTATATGGATCAGGCTGGAATTATTCGCGACCTGCTCACCTGGCTGGAAGGTCATCTCGACCAGCCTTTGTCACTGGATAATGTGGCGGCTAAAGCAGGCTATTCCAAGTGGCATCTGCAAAGGATGTTCAAGGATGTCACCGGTCATGCTATCGGGGCCTATATCCGCGCACGTCGTCTGTCAAAATCAGCGGTGGCATTACGCCTGACCGCGCGGCCGATTCTGGATATTGCACTGCAATATCGTTTCGACTCGCAGCAAACCTTTACCCGCGCCTTTAAAAAACAGTTCTCGTTAACGCCAGCGCTCTATCGCCGCTCGCCTGACTGGAGCTCGTTTGGCATGCGTCCGCCGCTGCGTCTGGGCGAGTTTGCAATGCCGAAATATGAATTTATCACCCTGCCAGAAACGCACCTGATTGGTACGACGCAAAGCTACTCCTGTTCGCTGGAGCAGATTTCCGAATTCCGTCATCAGATGCGCGTTCAGTTCTGGCGCGACTTCCTGAGCCATGCACCGGCGATCCCGCCCATCCTGTATGGTCTCAACGAAACGCACCCAAGCCAGGAAAAAGACGACGAGCAGGAGGTGTTCTACACCACCGCGTTAACGCCAGAGCTGGCGAATGGCTATATTCAGGGTTCAAAGCCCGTGGTGCTGGAAGGCGGCGAATACGTGATGTTCGCTTATGAAGGGCTGGGAACGGGTGTACAGGAATTTATCCTGACCGTTTACGGAACCTGCATGCCAATGCTGAACCTGAATCGCCGTAAAGGTCAGGATATTGAGCGCTACTATCCGGCAAGCGATGCTAAACCGGAAGAAGGCCCAATCAATCTGCGTATGGAATTCTTAATTCCGATACGTCGTTAACGCTGAAGTTCGTCAAGTGCAGGGGCATCAAGATGCGAAATGTCCCCTGCCATCTCTACGACCCAACCTGACGCCAGCCACGCGCTTTCCTGATAGTCGATACGGGAAATAGAGCAGTTGCGCAGACGCAAACGGCGCTCTGCATACGCAGGTAACCCCAGAATCGTGCTCACCAGGCAGCCCAGCGCAATACCGTGACTCACCAGCAGCGGACGGCTCCCGGCCGGAAGCTTCAGGCATTCCGCCAGCGCGGCATGCATGCGCACGCTCAGCTCCTGCATGGATTCGCCTTCCGGAATACGGCCATCTTCGGTGCCGTTGACCAGCGTGCGACGCCAGCCCTCTTCCGTTTCCGTCAGCGTATCGATATGCCGTTTTTCCAGCACGCCCATAGCCAGCTCGCGCAGACGCGGCTCGATCATGACATCACAACCACAGGCATCGGCAATGATGCGCGCCGTCTGCTGTGTGCGACCTAAGTCGCTGGTGATAACATGCGTAATGCCCAGCGTTCTGGCGCGTTCTGCCACCTGCCACGCCTGCTGCACACCCTTTTCAGTAAGAGGACTGTCTGACTGGCCTTGAATACGTCGCTCGGCGTTCCACTGCGTCTCACCGTGGCGAACAAGGTATACCTGTAACATGCTTTTTTTCCGTTATACTGCGATGAGTTTTTTTTGAATCGAGCTTAATTATGCACCATGTTGTCTCTGCTACCACCAATCCTGCCAAAATTCAGGCAATTCTAAGGGCATTCGAAGAGATTTTCGGCGAAGGATCCTGCCATATTGATGCCATCGGCGTCGAGAGCGGCGTGCCTGAACAGCCGTTTGGCAGCGAGGAAACGCGCGCTGGCGCACGAAATCGCGTGGCAAACGCCAGGGCTGCCGCACCGGATGCTGACTTCTGGGTGGCAATTGAAGCGGGTATCGACGAAGGCGCGACGTTCAGCTGGGTGGTCATCGAGAACCGTGAACAGCGTGGAGAAGCGCGTTCAGCAACCCTGCCGCTGCCAAAAATCATTCTGGAAAAAGTGTCCGCGGGTGAAGCGCTCGGGCCGGTGATGTCTCAGTACACCGGCATCGATGAAATTGGCCGCAAAGAAGGCGCGATTGGCGTCTTTACCGCTGGCGCGCTGACGCGTTCAGGCGTTTACCACCAGGCGGTGATTCTGGCCCTGAGCCCGTTCCATAACGCGATTTATCGCTGAGCGCCCAGCAGCACAGACTCCAGCCACTGACGCAGCTCCACCGGCGCGGATTTCAGGCTGTTCGATCCGCGGGTGATCGTCGCGATACCCGCGCCCAGCTCATTTTTAAGCTCACGCTGGCTCATCTCACCGCGCAACAGCTCTTCGATGATCCGCACGCGTGTGCCCAGGGCTTCACGCTCATCCGGCGTCAGCATCAGCTGCAATAAAGGCAAATGCAGATCCTGGTCGTAAGACTGGCGGAGCAACTCCACAAAACGAAGCCACTCCTGATGACGTTGTTCGGCCATTGCCGAGGAATACGGGGAATGCTGGGTCATGTTATGCCGCCTGTTGTACTCATTAACGAGTACAGCATAACACAACCCGCCCCATCAGTAACGTCTCTGCCACTCAGCATCGCTCATCAGGGTATCTTTTTGTCCCATGAAATAGCGATAGTAGGCGTCATAAGCCAATACGTTCTTCACGTAGCCGCGGGTTTCCGAGAACGGAATACTTTCCACAAACGCGACGGCGTCAATGCGCCCGGCGCTGTTGCCAAGCCAGGTGCGCACGCGGCCAGGACCTGCGTTATACGCCGCGGAGGAGAAGATGCGGTTATTGCCAAACTGCTGATAAACATACTGCAGGTAGCTGGTACCGATGTTGATGTTGGTATCCGGATCCAGAAGCTGCGACGGGCTGCTGTAGCCCGGAATATTAAACATCTTCACCGTGTGCGTCGCCGTGCCCGGCATAATCTGCATCAGGCCGCTGGCGCCCACCGGGGAACGGACTTTCGGGTTCCACGCACTCTCCTGACGGGCAATGGCCATGGCGTAGCTTTGCGGAATGTCTTTACCGCTGGTGTAGCGCTCAAACAGATCTTTATAGGCCAGCGGGAAACGCTCTTCGAGATGATCCCACAGCTTGCCGGCGATCGTTGCCTGCACGCTCAGATCCCACCAGTGGTTATCAAAGGCATAGCGTGCAAGCTGTGCCTTCTCATCGGTCGTACGGCTGGTCACCAGATTCGCCCATTCGCTACGGGCGGTATTGTCCATGTTCCAGTACATCAGCTCGCGAACGCGCGCCATTTCTGGCCCCTGAGTCAACGCCGGGTTGGCGTTAGCAGGTGCTTTATCAATGCGGAACGTGTACTCCTCACCCAGACGCGGTGCGGCCGCCATCGGGTAGAACCCACGCTGCTGCATCAGCGCATGAAGGATCTCTTTGGCTTCATCGTCACGCCCGCGCTCCATCAGCAGATCCGCCTGCCAGTAACGCCATTCGTCTTTCTCTTTGGCATCCATTGGCAGACGCGCAAGCCAGGTATTCAGCCCCCGGCGATCGCCCGTCCCCAGCGCCATACGCACGCGGCGTTCCACCAGCGACGTGGAGTTCGAACGCATAATCGCATCGTCTCGCCAGCGCGCCTGCTCGTCGGTTACATCGGTGCTCATCAGTCGCCACGCCACAATGTCGCGCAGCTCCTGAGTTTGATCTTCATTGAGCTGCTGCGCCTGCACCAGCTGCGGGATCATCAGCCGCGCATTTTCCACGTCGTCACGCGCCACGCTGGCAAAAGCCACCGCGGCCATCTGGCGGGTAAAATCGGTCGCGCCGGTGCTTCGGGCAAAGGTCAGTACGCTGTTCGGATCGTTCGCCAGGGCGATGACGGCGGTTGAGATCGTCTGATAATCAGACGGCATTTGTCCCGCAAGCGTGGTAACCAGCCGCGTGTTTCCGGCTTTCATCGCCAGGCGAATACGTTCAAGGTACGCCAGCGGATCCTGCTTACCTGACGCACGCCATGCGCCAAAGAGGGAATCACAGGCATTTGGCTGGCTTTTTCCGGTCAACCACAGATCTTTCGCGCCCGCCCAGGCCTCTTCCTGCTGTCCGGTAACCCACTTCGCATAGTAATAGTTACACTGGGCTTCGGTGGTGTTCGGTTTTTCCGGGCTAAACGCCAGCAGCCCACGCCAGTCTTCACGACGTGCCAGCTCGTTCACAAAACGAGACTGCAGCGTCCGCGCGGGCGGCAGCGTCGGGTTCGCCTGAATAAAGTTATTCACGGTGACCGTGGGTTGATTCATGAGATCGTCAGTGATCTGCCGATACTCCAGATACGGATAGAGTGGATACGCTTTTAAGGTCGGCATCAGCGCCTGCACGGTATCCATCTGCTTATTGTCCCACGCCTGTTTAATCTGGGCGTAGCGATTACGTTGTTCATCCAGTGAATCGGCATGCACCGCCTGGCTTGCCGCCATCACGCATACGCTGGCAGCCAGCAGACGCCAGACCACCTGTTTGGCTTTTCCCACAAGCTCTTCCTCATTGTTTTTTCGTCAATTGCAGCGTCTTGCCACGTCAAAGTCTAATTAACTTATGCTAACCAGGCATCCTGCAACGCGCCACGTCGCGGACACTTTTTTACCTTTCTTGCGCGTTTTAACACTCCCGACGTTCCTGGCTGGGATTAGGACGGGAAAAAGGCTACACTTCGAGGCTGATATTCTTTCTCATCACGATAAAAGAGGCGAAGTCCAACGTGGCTCAATTCGTTTATACCATGCATCGTGTCGGCAAAGTTGTCCCGCCGAAACGTCATATTCTTAAAAATATCTCGCTGAGCTTCTTCCCGGGCGCAAAAATCGGTGTTCTGGGTCTCAACGGTGCCGGTAAGTCCACCCTGCTGCGCATCATGGCCGGCATCGATACAGACATCGAAGGTGAAGCCCGTCCGCAGCCTGGCATCAAAATTGGCTACCTGCCGCAGGAGCCTCAACTCAACCCGGAACACACCGTTCGTGAATCCGTTGAAGAGGCGGTTTCTGACGTCGTTAACGCACTGAAAGGTCTGGATGAAGTGTATGCCAAATACGCTGAACCGGATGCGGACTTCGATAAACTGGCCGCTCAGCAAGGCAAGTTTGAAGAGATTATCCAGGCGCATGACGGCCACAACCTGAACGTGCAGCTCGAGCGCGCCGCTGACGCCCTGCGTCTGCCAGACTGGGATGCGAAAATCGCGAACCTCTCCGGGGGTGAACGCCGCCGCGTGGCGCTGTGCCGTCTGCTGCTGGAAAAGCCAGACATGCTGCTGCTCGACGAACCGACCAACCACCTGGATGCGGAATCCGTGGCATGGCTGGAGCGTTTCCTGCACGATTTCGAAGGCACCGTTGTGGCGATCACCCACGACCGTTACTTCCTCGACAACGTTGCAGGCTGGATCCTGGAGCTTGACCGTGGTGAAGGCATTCCATGGGAAGGCAACTACTCCTCCTGGCTGGAGCAAAAAGACCAGCGTCTGGCGCAGGAAGCCTCTCAGGAAGCCGCGCGTCGTAAGTCTATCGAGAAAGAGCTGGAGTGGGTTCGTCAGGGCGCTAAAGGCCGTCAGTCTAAGGGCAAAGCCCGTCTGGCACGCTTTGAAGAGCTGAACAACACCGAATACCAGAAACGTAATGAGACCAACGAACTGTTTATTCCGCCTGGTGCACGTCTGGGGGATAAAGTGGTTGAAGTCACCAATCTGCGTAAGTCTTATGGCGATCGCCTGCTGATTGACGACCTGACCTTCTCCGTACCGAAAGGTGCCATCGTGGGGATCATCGGTCCGAACGGCGCGGGTAAATCCACCCTGTTCCGCATGATGTCCGGTCAGGAACAGCCAGACAGTGGTTCAATCACTCTGGGTGAAACCGTGAAACTGGCTTCCGTTGACCAGTTCCGTGACGCCATGGATAACAGCAAAACCGTGTGGGAAGAAGTCTCCGGTGGCCTGGATATCATGCGTATCGGTAACACTGAAATGCCAAGCCGCGCTTACGTTGGCCGCTTTAACTTCAAAGGCACCGACCAGGGTAAACGCGTGGGCGAGCTCTCCGGTGGTGAACGTGGTCGTCTGCACCTGGCCAAACTGCTGCAGGTTGGCGGTAACGTGCTGCTGCTCGATGAACCGACCAACGACCTGGACATTGAAACCCTGCGCGCACTGGAAAACGCCCTGCTGGAGTTCCCGGGCTGTGCAATGGTTATCTCGCACGACCGTTGGTTCCTTGACCGTATCGCAACCCACATCCTGGACTACCAGGACGAAGGGAAAGTGGAGTTCTTCGAAGGTAACTTCACCGAATACGAAGAGTACAAGAAACGTACTCTGGGCGCGGATGCGCTGGAGCCGAAACGTATTAAGTACAAACGTATCGCGAAATAAATATAAAACGGCAACGTCAGTTGCCGTTTTTTTTGTTTGTTCCTACACCCTGTGAGTGACGCACCGTTCACCCACCCACGTAAAACCGCTTCACCTCATCACACTGCATCGCAAAGTCGATATAACGCATCAGCGCCGGCGAGTTCAGCTTGCGGCTCGGGTAAGCCAGCCACAGATCGTTCCCCTCGACGTTCCACTCCGGCAGCACCTTCACCAGCGCGCCCTTTTCAACCTTATCCTCAAGCAAAAAAGCGGGAAGCAGCGTGATCCCGGCGCCGGCGATGGCACATTCGCGCGCATACACCAGATTATCCGTCAGATGGGCGTTATCCGGCAGATAACGGTAATCCTCACTTTCGCTTTGCAGCAGCCACTCAGACCACGCCTTGTGGGTAATACAGCGGTGTTCCACCAGCTGCCGGGGATGCGTCAGCGGCTCCCGGCGCGCCAGGTAAGCCGGTGAGGCCAGCATATAACGCGGGCAATGACCGATCATACGGCCAATCAGGGAGGAGTCCTGCGGCTTACCGGTACGCAGCGCCACGTCAAAACCTGACTCGACCAGGTCGAGCACGTCGTCAGAAATGGACACGTCAAGCGAAACGTCCGGATAGCGGAGCTGGAACTCCGCATTCAAATGCGCCAGCAGCGTCGCGCCGATCCCGGCCGGGCAGGTGATGCGCAGCCGACCGCTGGGGTTTTCACGCAGCCGCTGAATGGCGTACTCCGCCCGTTCACTTGCCGCCAGCATCTCACGGCAGTGAACCAGATAGTGCTCGCCGGCGAACGTCAGGTTCAGCCTGCGCGTAGTACGATTGAGCAAGCGGATCCCCACCTGCTGCTCAAGCTGGCTGATTCGCTGGCTGACGCTGGATTTCGGCAGCTCAGCTTTCTGCGCCGCCGCGGTAAAGCTGCCCAACTCTGCCACCAGCGCAAACAGCGCCATATCCTGAAGTTGTTTAAACATGATTGTTCATCCTGTACGAACACTTCGTTCTTAATTGTCCATCTTATCACGCGACTGAGCACTTAATAGACTAGTCTCAACAACACGCTTTCCCTAAAGGAGCTCACCATGTCAGTTAAAGCCATTGCCGTTAATCCAGACAGTCCTGCTGATTTCATTGAAATTACCCAACCGATGCCGCAACCCGGCGAGCATGATCTGCTGGTTGAGGTAAAAGCCGTTTCCATCAACCCGGTCGATACCAAAGTTCACGCGGGCATCGTCAGAAGCGGCCTGACAGAACCACGCGTTCTCGGCTGGGACGCCAGCGGCATTGTGAAAGCCGTGGGTGCAGGCGTTAGCGGTTTTAAACCGGGGGATGAAGTGTGGTACGCGGGCGATATTACCCGCCCGGGCAGCAATACCACCCATCAGCTGATCGATGCGCGCATTGTCGGGCATAAGCCGGTAAGCCTCGGCTGGGCTGCCGCAGCCGCCTTGCCGTTAACCGCCCTCACCGCCTGGGAAGGATTGTTTGAACGGCTGAATATCCAGGATGCCGGCCCGGACAAAACGCTGCTCATTATTGGCGGCGCGGGCGGCGTAGGATCGCTGGCGATCCCGTTTGCGAAACATCGCAGCAACGTGAAGATCGTCGCGACCGCCTCGCGGGAAGATTCTGCTCAGTGGTGTCGCGATCGCGGTGCCGATCACGTGGTGAATTACCGTGACCTGAAAGGTGAACTGGCTAAACAGGGCCTGAAGTTTGTGGATTACATTTTCATTCTCAATGATACCGACGGCCACTGGGATGCCGTCAGTGAACTGATCGCACCGCAGGGGCATATCTGCTCCATCGTTGAGAACGCACATCCGTTGAACCAGGACAAGCTGAAATCCAAATCTGCCGCGCTGCACTGGGAGTTTATGTACACCCGCAGCATGTACCAGACCGCCGACATGGCGCGTCAGGGCGAGATCTTAAACGAGGTTGCGAAGCTGGTGGATAACGGCGTGGTGGAAAGCTCACTGAGCGAAACGCTGCACGGGCTGAGCGTCGAAAGCATCACCGAAGCGCACCGAAAAGTGCTGGACGGGCATATGCGTGGCAAAGTGGTGGTGGAGTATTGAGGGGGGGTGTTCCCCCTCACACCGGCCCTCTCCCTCAGGAGAGGGTTAGGATGAGGGAATTACCCCTGCTCCCCCATCATCTCTTTCACCAGCTCTACGCAGCGCAGGAAACGGCTGTCGTAATCGTCCTCTTCAACCCGCACGAATTCGATATTGTTCTCTTCCAGCATCTCCACCAGCAAGTTCTGGAACTCTTTGCGATCCACCGAACTGCCGAGGCTGCGTAAACCATCCGCCACCCAAGGGGTGTTGTTCTCCAGCAAGATAACCAGATCAAAACGGTATTCATCGATCAGCGCCTGCACGAACGGATGCTCCCGCCCTTCGTACTTTTTGCAGAACGCCTGGGTAGTGACAAAATCAGTGTCGATAAACGCCACTTTATTGGCGTATTTCACTGCAAAATCAATATATTGCGCGTGTCCTAGCGCGATTTTATCGTAGTCGGAATACTGCAATGCGATCTCATCACCGCCAAGGTGTGAAAAGACATAATCGCGACCATATTCCCACGCACTGGTGGTATTGAAGATATTGGCAAGTTTGTTTACCAGGGTGGATTTACCGCTCGACTCGCCGCCAAGGATCGCCACGGTACGCACAAAGAACGGCTTCACTTCGGTGGGAATATATTCCCAGTAGCGGAACGGGTTTTCGCGGATCTGCGCACCGCTGATACTCATAAAGGTGCGTTTCGGATCGACCAGCACCGTTTCGATCCCCAGATGTTCCATATACTGTGGCGCATCGGCTTCTTCCGAGGTGTAGATCAGGTCCGGCTGGATCCCCTTTTCAGCCATAAACTTTTTGATGCCGTTGCTCCATACATCCCAGCCGTGCGGATATGGCTCCATGCCCTCTTCATTGAAAGCATGAATACGGATATTTTTCTGATATTTAAAGGTTTGCAATAACCAGCGCAGACGATCCGGCACGGTGGGCTGCTGCGACATGGCGCTGTCTTCAAGCAACGCGCGATCGCGGGTATCGTCAAACCCCATAATGATATGCAGCTCGTCAACCTGGCTACAGGCGCGCTTGATAAGGTATATATGTCCGGTATGCAGCGGGTAGAACTTACCGAATACCACACCGATCGTTTTCTTCTGCCGGGGAAACTCAAGCCCTAAAAAACGGTGCAACGCCTCCAGCTTTTGCGCGCTGGGGCTTTTAATTTTGGCATTCAGTAACTGGCTTAAATACCCTTTGGTCATACCGCTGGCATCAGCTACC